>ERZ773070.1614-NODE-1614-length-13645-cov-12.021707_pt1 | contig 13645 bp, 15 predicted proteins | sample MGYA00580618_ERZ773070 | MGnify/ENA primary metagenome ERZ773070 (study PRJEB29015, sample SAMEA2738023) | human oral metagenome | biome: human oral; feature: human-associated habitat; material: dental | place: China | collected 2019 ...
GAAGAGCGAGCCGCTCAACGACGAGCCTAAGCCCGGAACGGTCCAGGCCTGAACAGCCGTGAGGGGCATCCCCGATGGCAAGACGGACCGAAGAACGGTCTGATGTTGAGCAAGGTTCTGGGTCGCCTGTCAAGAAGACGCTGTCTTAAGCTCTCGGGAAGCTGGCCTAAATCCAAGGCGGCAGAAAGGCCGAAGAGAGAACCTCGAGCGGAGTTTTCAGAACTTTAGGGGTTGGCACTCAGAGCTTCTGGGAGGCGGTATCGCTTATTCCTGAAATATCGTCCGTAAATATCGTCCGTTTGGCTTAAGGAGGTGGTCTATGGAGTTTAAGGCTAACCCCGATAACCCATGGCGGGAACCGAAGGCTGTTCGCGTCGCCAAAGGAAGGAATCAAATTGTCTAAACCGGTTTATCTGGTGGTTCGGACGCTTGTCGCTCTTGTGGGTTTCGCGGCGTTCTTCTGGCTGTTCCTCACGCCTCTTTCGATAGAGTTCGGAACAACTGACAACGTGTACTCTGGATGCCACCCTGTCGGTTGGAACTTCAACGGCGATTACCGTCCCTTGCATGACGATTCCTTCGACGTCGAGGACTATGACGCGGTCAGAGAGTACGTCGGCTATAAGTCGCGAAAGCCTCTCAGCGACGACATTAGGAAGGGAATACAAGAAGCCTGCGAAGAAGCGCGCCATGAGCGGGGCATCGTCAGTGTCGCAGTGTTGGCGTTCTTTGCCGTCGTCTTCGTATCGGTTCCGAAGCCTCGACTCCCAAAAGGAAGCGCGGACGGCGAATCGTCTGATGCCGAACGGCAGTTCAAATCGTCTGGCAAGGAGGCAAAGCGTTGAACTATCGGAAGCTGAGCCGACAAAGGCGGTTGTGGGCGAAATGCACACCAAAGTCGGCCCGTCAATCAAGTGGAGGGGACCGAATTGTCTAAGAAGGCCTATCTGATTATCCGGAGCGTTGTTGCTTTGGCAGCGTTCACGGCGTTCTTTTGGCTGTTCTTGACCCCGCCGACTATCCAGTCTAAAGAAGGCGCGGTCTACTCCGCCTGCCACCCTGTCGGTTGGAACTTCAATGGCGATTCGCGTTCGTGGGACGACGATTTTGATATCGAGAGTCCGACTGCAGTTCGAGAGTACGTTGATCAGACTTCTGGCTATAGATCGGAAGTCGAACCAGCCGATGATGTGAAGAAGGGGATACACCGGGCTTGCAAGGAAGCGCGTCATGAACGCGGCATCGTCATCATTGCTGTGGTCGTCCTCTTTGGCACCGTCTTCGTGTCTATTCCCAAACCCGGGCTTTCGAATGGTGGAAGGCTTCGAAGCGGCGGGTTGGATAACGAGCCGGCTCATGATGAGCCGAGTTCTGAACCGCCGAGCAATGAATCCAGTTGTGAGCCTTCTGACGCCGGGCACGATCCCGGTCAATCGGTCAGAGAGCGGTCCATGGACAAAGAGTCCGAGCCGGCCGACAACGAGTCTAGATTCAAGCCGTCCGGCAACGAGTCGAATCCTTGGACTTTAGGAAGCTGAGTCGGAGATTGAGAGTGAAAGAGGGGAGGGCCGACGGCGTTTAGGCGGGATGCGCTGTTTGGCGGGTTCGAAGGCGGAGCCTCGGTGTGCGGAGTGAAGCTGCGAATGCGTTCCAGCGAAGTGTTCGATGCGGACGAAACCTTATTCCAAGAGGTGTCCGTTTAACGAGTGAAAGGTAACCAAATTGTCTAAGAAGGCCTATCTGATTACGCGGAGCGTCGTTGCTTTGGCGGCGTTCGCCGTGTTCTTCTGGCTGTTTCTCGTTCCGCCAACAATTACGTCTGGAGGGGGAAATGAGTATTCTTCGTGCCATCCAGTCGGGTGGAATTTCGTTGGTGACATAGATCCACTGCTCAATGACTCTTTTGACGTCGAGAACCCAAGCGAAGTCCAAAGGTACGTCGATGATGCCACCTCCGCTAAGTATGAAATAGAAACCCACCCAAAGATAACTAGAGACATCCAACGGCTTTGCCATGAGGCGCGTCTGGAGCGCAGCGTGCTGATCGTTTCCTCGCTGATCGTCTTTGCCGTCGTCTTCTTGTCGGTTCCCAAGCCCAAACCTTCGAGCGACAAAGAGCCTTCGAGCGACAACGGGTCTTCGGGAGAGAGCAAATCGTTGAGCGGCGACAGCTCGTTGGGTGACGGTGGACCTTCGATCGGTGTCGGATCGTCAAACGGCAAGTCGAAGAGCGAGCCGCTCAACGACGAGCCGAAGCCCGGAACGATCCAGGCCTGAACAGCCGTGAGCTTGGGGCATCCCCGATGGCAAGACGGACCGAAGAACGGTGCGAAGCAGATAGCGAGCTGGAGCCACGGCGTCGCGGGTCGTGAGCCGCGGCATAGCGAGCGGGGACTGAAGGTTGCGATTGAGGGCAGAGGAACAACGAGCCAAGGCCCGAGGCCGACAAACTTGGGATGGACAGAAGCCTCTGCGGGAAGGAGTTACAAGCGGAGCTTTCCGAGATGCTCGGATTCGCACCTTATTGGAGGAACGCCCGTCTTTAGCCGTCAAGCTCGAAAAGAGCGAACTCCTGCCCGCTCGCGTCAGCGCCGTTCGCCGCAGCGCGATCGAGGTGTTGGGGCTTTGATGGGTTGCCCGTAGGGTTGGCCTCGACTATCCGGAAAGCTGCGACGACGCCGTCGGCCGAACCCTCGAAGACATCGGCGAACTTGCTCAGGAACGCTGGTTTCCCGACTGCACCCACGCGAGCGAGTCCGGCTGCGCAGTGAAGCAGGCCATCGACGCCGGCGAACCGGCCCCCGAGCGTTTGGAGTGTTGTCGTGCGCGAGCGCAGAAATCGGAATCCTCTGCTTGTTTTAGGACTGCGTCTAGAAAAGGGAGACGCCCTGTGAAGAGGTGTGTCCCTGTCTGCTTTGTCCTGTCTCTGGAAAAGGCAAGGTAAGGTGTTCGATGTGAAGGAGCGGTTAAACATGAATGCCGATTTGAAGAAGGGCTGGGCATGGCCTGGCGTGCTGGCTTGCGTGAATAGACGATCGCGTCTTGTGGGGGTTGTGCTGGCCCTTGTCTCATTTGTCCTTGCCGGGTGTAAGACTGATGGGACGGTTGAGTTTCAAGCCAACGGTGACATGAAGCTTGACTTTACTTTCGAGGATTCGAGAGATTCCATGGCTAAAATCAAGCAAACATGCGAAGGGGTCCGACTTATAGTTGAGGCGCATGCAACGTTTATTGACTCCCCCAAGGTTGAGGATGTGACTCCTGCTGGCGGGCATCTGACGTGCAGATTGACCTCGGACAAGCCTTTCAAAGGGAAACTGAAGCTAACCGAGCAATACGGAAAGTACCATTTCAAGTACTATGGCGCGCACGATGATGACGACACGGACTATAGTGACTTTAAGACGAGGATCGTGGTGAGTATGCCGGGGAAAGTGACGCGGTCCAGTCTGGGGAAGGTTCAAGGAAACAAGGTGATTCTTGAAGACCTTGACTTTCTCACTTATGGGGTGGAGATTACGGCCGAGAAGGAATCCGCTGGGTCGGCTTCTTCGTCTGGGCTGCCGGGGAAGAAAGCCGATGCGGCCTCGTCGTTGCCCAGCGGATTTCCGGTCTGGGCATGGGCTGTCGTCGGCGCGGGCGCGCTGGTCGTGATCGCCGGTTTGGCGTTCGTTGCAGGCAGGCGTCGGGGCACGGCTAAAGCTACCGCTCGTCGTCAGCAGGATGGGATGCCCGCCGGAAACAGCTATGTACCATCGTCTGGCGGGGGAACCTCGCCTCAGCAGCAGGCTTTCGGGGACGGGCTTGGGCAGGATCCCGACGGGTGGCACCGCCCCGTGTAAGAAACTTCTGTTTTTTGATATGGAGACTATGGTTTGCCATCGGAGAGAAGCTCCAATAGGTGCCTCAAGTAAGGGGCGGATTGTGGGTTGCCTCCATCAGAAGTCGGTCGCTAACCAATTGAGGTTCCAGTGCAGGGGTTGCCGGTGCCTATCTCTTCTTTTCCTTCCTGCTGATGCGTTGGATCTGTGGAGGCGCTACGCTGGGGTCTGTATGGTTTAGCGTGGTGTCCGGCAGTCTTTGCCGGGAGTGTCTGGAGGCTCGATATGTCTGTCAACGTGAAGAGGCATTCGCGTCTTGTAGGGGTTGTGCTGGCCCTTGTCTCGTTTATCGTTTCCGGGTGTAAGACTGATGGGGCAGTTGAGTTTCAAGCCAATGGCGATACGAAGTTTGACTTTACTTTCGAGGATTCGAGAGATTCTATGGCCAAAATCAAACAAACATGCGAGACCGTTCGAGCTATATTTTTAGCAAAAGTGAGGTTTGTTGATGATCCTAAGGTTGAGGATGTGACTCCTGCTGGCGGGCATCTGACGTGCAGGGTGACGTCAAACAAACCTTTCATTGGTAAAGCGAGGTTATCCGAGCGGAACGGCGAGTACCATTTCAAATATTATGGCGCGCACGGCAATAACGACACGGACTTTAGTGACTTTAAGACGAGGATTGTGGTGAGTATGCCGGGGAAAGTGACGCGGTCCAGTCTGGGGAAGGTTCAAGGAAACAAGGTGATTCTTGAAGACCTTGACTTTCTCACCTATGGAGTGGAAATCACGGCCGAGAAGAAATCCGCAGGGTCGGCTTCATCGTCGTTGCCGGGGAAGAAAGCCGACGCGGCCTCGTCGGCTAATAGATTTCCAGCCTGGGTGTGGGTCGCTGTCGGCACCGGTGTGCTGGTCGTGATCGCCGGTGCTGCATTCGTTGTGGGCAGGCGTCGGGGTGAGGTGAAGACTGCCGTCGGCAATCGGCAGGACGGGATACCCGTCGGAGGCGTCTATGTGCCACCGCCCGGTGGGGGAACCTCGCCTCACCAGCAGGCTTTCGGGGACGGGCCTGGGCAGGATCCGCAGGGACGATCTCGCTCCGTGTGAAGGGCTTCTGTTCTTTTGATGCGGAGACTGCGATTTGTCATTAGAGGAAAGTTTTAAGAAATGTCTCAAGAAGGGGGCAGGTTGTGGATTGCTTTTTCGAGTGGGAATTGGCCACTAGTCATTCGAGGGGGCAGGCGTCCGAGTGGTCGGTGTTTGTCTCTTGTCTGTTGGGTGCGTTGGAAAGGTGGAGGCGCTACGCTGGGGTCTTTACATTGAATGCAATGCCCGGCTTGTTGCCTGAGAATGTGAGGAGGCACAGTATGTCGGCCCGCGTAAAAAGGTGCTCGCATCTTGCCATCGTTTTGGTGGTGTTCATATCTTTTGTTCTTACCGGTTGTAAGATCGACGGAACGATTGACTTTCAAAGTGATGGTCGAACAAAGATCGTTCTATCTTCGAAGACGCTGACGGGATGATGGCTAAAATCAAGCAAACATGCGAGGGAGTCCGCCTCACCTTTGAGGCGGAGCTTACATTCGTTAAGAACCCGAAGGTTGAAGATGTAACTCCACCAGGAGGTCATCTTAAGTGCCGTTTAACGTCAAATGAACCGTTCGGTGGCCACGTAAAGTTTACTAAAAATGACGGAAAGTACTATTTTAAGTATCCAGGTGCGCACGACAAAGATAATGACGATTATAGTGACTTTATAACGAATATTACTATTAGTATGCCGGCTAAAGTAGTCAAAGTGAATAGAGGGAAAGTAAATGGAAATAAAGTGACTATTACCAGTTTAGACTTTCTCACCTATGGTGTGGAGATCACGGCCGAGAAGGAATCCACGAGGTCGGCTTCATCGTCGTTGCCGGGGAAGAAAGCCGACGCGGCCTCGTCGTCGGCCAGCGGATTTCCTGCCTGGGCGTGGGCCGCCGTCGGTGCCGGCGCGCTGGTCGTGATTGCTGGTCTTGCGTTTGTCGCGGGCAGGCGTCGGGCGCGCTGAGGTGTTTTCAGACGAAGGCTCGTTTCTCGTCCTGGCGGTCCGTCTGTAGGTCAGGGATCCGCGAGTGGAGGCAGAGGAAAGTCCCCGTTTCGAGTCCTCCTGATGTTCTTGGTCTGTGATTTCACGGTTCGTGCATCGGCTCGCTAAAATCTCGCTTCTCTCGACCTTGCGTCAGGGTCCACGTCTGCTGAGCAAGGACGTTGAACCAAGTAGATTGTCTCTGGGCGTGAGACGCCGAGGAGGCCTCAATGGTTGAGCTTCTCATTGTTTCTTCGGTTAATGCGTTGGACCTGTGGAGGCGCTACGCTGGGGTCTGTACGGTTTAGCGCGGTGCCTGGCAGCCTTTGCCGGGAGTGTCTGGAGGCTCGATATGTCCGTCCATGTGAAGAGGCGTTCGCGTCTTGTGGGGGTCGTGCTGGCCCTTGTCTCGTTTGTAGTTGCGGGATGCAAAATTAATGGGGCAGTTGAGTTTCAAGCCAATGGCAATACGAAGTTTGACTTTACTTTCGAAGATTCGCGAGATTCCATGGCCAAGATTGAGCAGACATGCGAGGGCGTTCGAACTATCTTCGTAACGAAGATTAGGTTTGTTGATGATCCTAAGGTTGAGGACGTGACTCCTGCCGGCGGGCATCTGACGTGCAGGGTCACCTCTGACAAGCCTTTCAAAGGGAAAATTAAGATGTCCGAGCGGGACGGGAAGTACCATTTCAAGTACTACGGCGCGCACGATGATGACGACACGGACATGAGTGACTTTAAGACGAGGATTGTGGTGAGTATGCCGGGGAAGGTGACGCGGTCCAGTTTGGGGAAGATTCAAGGAAACAAAGTAATTCTTGAAGACCTTGACTTTCTCACCTACGGGGTGGAAATCACGGCCGAGAAGGAATCCACGAGGTCGGCTTCATCGTCGTTGCCGGGGAAGAAAGCCGACGCGGCCTCGTCGTCGGCCAGCGGATTTCCTGCCTGGGCGTGGGCCGCCGTCGGTGCCGGCGCGCTGGTCGTGATTGCTGGTCTTGCGTTTGTCGCGGGCAGGCGTCGGGCGCGCTGAGGTGTTTTCAGACGAAGGCTCGTTTCTCGTCCTGGCGGTCCGTCTGTAGGTCAGGGATCCGCGAGTGGAGGCAGAGGAAAGTCCCCGTTTCGAGTCCTCCTGATGTTCTTGGTCTGTGATTTCACGGTTCGTGCATCGGCTCGCTAAAATCTCGCTTCTCTCGACCTTGCGTCAGGGTCCACGTCTGCTGAGCAAGGACGTTGAACCAAGTAGATTGTCTCTGGGCGTGAGACGCCGAGGAGGCCTCAATGGTTGAGCTTCTCATTGTTTCTTCGGTTAATGCGTTGGACCTGTGGAGGCGCTACGCTGGGGTCTGTATGGTTTAACGCGGTGCCCGGCAGCCTTTGCCGGAAGTGTCTGGAGGCTCGATATGTCCGTCCGTGTGAAGAGGCGTTCGCGTCTTGTAGGGGTCGTGCTGGCCCTTGTCTCGTTTATCGTTTCCGGGTGCAAGATCAATGGGACGATTGAGTTTCAAGCCAACGGTGACATGAAGCTTGACTTTACGTTCGAAGATTCGAGAGACTCCATGGCTAAAATCAATCAAACGTGCGAAGGGGTCCGACTTATAGTTGAGGGAGAGGCGACGTTTATTGACTCCCCTAAGGTTGAGGATGTGACGCCGCCCGGCGGTCACCTGACGTGCAGGGTCACCTCTGATAAGCCTTTCAAAGGGAATATGAAGCTGACCGAACGGGACGGGAAGTACCATTTCAAGTCTTATGGTGCGCACGATGATACAAAATTGAGCGGCGTCGAAGGAAAAGTTGTGGTGAATATGCCCGGGAAGGTGACGCGGTCCAGTCTGGGGAAGATCCAGGGGAACAAGGTGATCTTTGAAAACCTTGACTTTCTCACTTATGGTGTGGAGATCACGGCCGAGAAGGAATCCGCTGGGTCGGCTTCGTCGCCGCCGGGGAAGAAAGCCGATGCGGCCTCGTCGTCGGCTGGCGGATTTCCTGCCTGGGCGTGGGCCGCTGTCGGCGGCGGCGTGCTGGTCGTGATCGCCGGTTTGGCGTTCGTCGCGGGCAGGCGTCGAGGTGCGGTTAAAGCCACCGCTCGTCGTCGGCAGGGTGGGATGCCCGCCGGAAACAGCTATGTGCCGCCGTCCGGCGGGGGAGCCTCGCCTCAAGAGCAGGCTTTCGGGGACGGGCTTGGGCAGGATCCGCAAAGGCGATTCCGTCCTTAGTGGGCGCGCTTGGCGTTGGCCACGCCGAGGCGTGGGCATGTTGCCAGAGCGAACCAACTACGCCGTGCCAGGCTTCTCTTTGGGCGCAGGCAGCCCTTCAAGTCTGTCACAGTGGTTTCAGGAAGGTTCTTGAAAGGGTGTGGTCTGTGGATCGCTCCTGGATGCGCTGTAACTGCGGCGCCTGAGAGGGACTCATTCCAAAGCGAGACGCGGGGGCCGGCATACCGTTTGGCGCGACGACCCCCGTGTGTTTGTTGCGGCTGGGGTTTAGCGGGCGTTGCCCTCGTTGTCGGTTGTGCGGCGTCCGGCTTCGAGGAAGGTGACGGTCTTGTCGGTCTCGTAGGCCGTCACGTCCGTGCCCGTCTGGTCGCGGTTGCGTTTCTTCTTGTCTGCGTTGCGCGCGGGACGTCCGGTCAGGGAGGACATTGCGCGGGACGGCGAACCGGACTGAGCCTGTGGGGCTTTGCCCGTCTGTGAGCGTGCCGTCAAGGAGGACGCCCCCGTTCCACGCGACCCGGCCCGTGCCGTCGAAGCCCCGCTTCGCGTCGTCGAGCCCGCAGTTTTCGTCCCGCGGGCGGCCGTTGTCTTTCCCTTTGCCCCAGCCCCGCGGCCGATTCCTGCCTTTGACGCTCCTGCCCCGCGACCGTTTCCTTTCGCGTCTGGTCGTGTTGCACGGGTCGGCGAGGCGCTGCGCGAGGACGTTCCCGCCGTGCGGGAAGCGGTTGATTCTGTTCGGGCGCTGCCGGGCTTGCCGACAGGGGAAGACGAGCCGGTGGTTTTGCGCACGGCCGTGGTCGCCCCGCGCACAATCCCACGCGAGGTTGACGCCGAGCTGGTCGGAGTGCGGGCCGCTGTTGTGGCCCCGCGCAGGATTCCTCGCCCTCCGGAGGACGAGGTAGGCCGGGCGATCCCGGTGGCCCCGCCCCGCACAATCCCACGTGAAGCAGACGACGAGGATGTGGGGGTTCGCGCCGCTGTTGTGGCTCCGCGCAGGATTGAGCCAGACGAAGACGGCGTTGTGCGCAGCGCCGCGCCGGAGCGCAGCGCCCCGGCCCGGGAGCCCGGTGCCTCAGCCGCTCGTGCGGCGCGTGCGGCCTGGTAGGCCCTGAACCCGGCTACACCGCCGAGAACAGCTCCGCCCCCTATCGCGAGAGGATCATGATGCGCCCCTGTTCCGCCGATCGGCGCAGCATGAGGGGTCGGCGAGCCGGGAACGAACACCCCCGAAGGCGCTGGCGAGTAATGCGATCCCTGCAACGACACGCCGCCGGCAGAACCCCCGCCGCTTGTGGTTGGGACGTGGCCCGTGTGGCTGCCCGGAGAGCCCACCGAGAGGTCTGGGCTGGCCCGCCAGTCCGTGGCCGAACGCGTCGGCGCCGACCCGGCCTTTGGCGACGTGTTGCCCGGCTCGACTTGCCGGCGAGAGTCCATATGCCGCGTCAGCCGCTCAACGAGCTCGGGATTGTCCTTGCCCAAAAACGCCCGGATCTGATCCTGAAACGGAAGCCCTCCAATAGCCGTCAACGTGCGCCCGTTCAACGTTGACAGCGTCTTCGTCGCCCGCTTCTCAATCTTCGCATGCGCAGTATCAAGCTGAGCCTTATAGTAAGCAGCCAGCTCAGGGGCGTTCTGCGTACTAGTGCCATTGTCTATCTTGTTTATGAGGGTGCTGTTGATTTTTGCTAAATCCGATTGGATTTGAGCACTTTCGTGTTTGGCTTGGACTCCACCTGCTAGGGCGTCTTTTGATACGTCAATGATCTTTTGGAGATTGTCGGCGTCCTCGTACAAGCCCGTGGCGATCCCATCGAGGATCTTGCAAGCGGCGTTGGCCGTGCCTCCCTCCAAACCCAAATCCGAGGCGACCTCGCGATTGATGGCGGCGATCTCGGTCAAAGAGCTCTTGACCGAAGAAAACAAGCGAAACGAATCCTCGATCGCGCTCGTGCGCCAATCCTCAATCCCATGCAGCCGGTCCGCATTCGGCGTGGCCATAACAGGCTCCTTCCCGCAATAGATGAGCGTAGGTGTTGGTGAATACGTAGATGTGTGAATGTAAACTTGTCTGTCAGGCCGCGCGTCCGTCAGACGGTTTTGGAAAGCGCTTCAAAGGCGGATCGAGCCTGGTTGTAGCTCTTGATGATGTCGGCCATCTCCTCGGGGCGTCGGTAGGTGAACTTCGTATCCAGGGCCTGCAACCGCCCCAAGTACGCGCTCTTCTCGGACTCGTTCAATTCGAGGAAGCTGTGCAAGGCCCGGCGCATGCGTTCGATGGCGGCCTTCTGGTTGCGCGAGATGGACGAGAGCTTGCCGTCCAGCACGATCACCGAGGAGTGCAACGGGGAATGGAACTGGTCGAGCTCTCCGATGCCCGACCAATGCTCCCCGCCAGACGACCCCGACCCCGACGAGCTAGAGCCGGACGAAGACCCCGACGAGCCGGAGCCAGACGGGGGCGGGCTCAATCGCCCGGAGGACCCGGCGCCCGTCGTCGCCCCGGCGATGGCCTGAGCTGCCACCGCGAACTGATGCTGGGCGGTGTCGAACTTCTGGCCGGCGCTCTCCAACTGACTCAGCCGCTGATTAAACTTATCGGGATCCAGGCGAAACACGGACACGGCCAAACTCCTTTCCACGCCGCTACGGACGTTGAGGCAGCAAAAATGCAACAGTGAGGAAAAATAGGTAGACAAACGGATGCGGACATGAGGTCAGTATGCGGCTTTGACAGTCGCATACCGGGTTGGCGAGCAGCCGTGGATGTGGCCGTGCGCCTCGGGAGGCCTGTGGCGGCTGTAGGACCTACAGTGTTGCCACATGTATAGCCTACAGGGATTCGGCCGGTTGTCCACCCCAAAATGGGAAACCTCATGCAATAGTGTAATCAATGTCAGTGATGACGCGGAAAACTCCTTGAAACACGTCCCGGCGGAGGCAAGCCATCGGTGAAGAATTGCCTACGTATCAGCAGTTGTTTGATCATCTATAATGTTTGGCAAAGCCTATAGAAATGTTTTCTAGTGTGAAAAATGCAAGAGCTTTCATTTTGTGTTTCATGGGAAGTTTTCGTCGTCCTCTCGCCGTCGGTGCTTGGGTCGGCGCACTGCTCTGGAGATCGGCGCACCGCTGCTTGGGCTGGCGCACTGATGTGGAGCCTGCCGCCCTGCTGCGGGGCCAGCCGCACCGCTGCCTGGGCCGCGGCGTGCTGCAGCGGGGTCAGTGCACAGCGGGGGCCGGTGCGCTGCTGCAGTTCACAATGCGGCCGCCGTCGTCTCTGCTTCTGGCTCTTCAGTGGGCGCTTCGTCGTGCTCGGAGCGGTCACGCGTGTAGCATCGTGTGCGGATCGTTTGCGACGCAATCGGATGACGGAGTCCTCCCGCACATTCGAAGTCGTTGGGGACGGCGAAGGACAGAGGCTGGTTGCCGCTGGCCGTCGAAAGACGACCGGTTGCCACCGGCTGTCGGAAGGCGGCTATCTGCCAGTGGCCGCCGAAAGCGACGAAGGGCGGCCGACATGCTCGGAATCAGCGGCGGGGAGTTCTTGGTGCTCCTCGTTGTCGGCGCGCTCGTTCTCGGCCCTAAAAACATAGCCGAAGCCCTGCGCGCAATGCGCAAAGGAATTGAAGCCTTGCGGCAGTGGAGCGCCGGCATGCGGGCGGGGGCCGACGGCGAATTGGGCGTCGCGGAGAAGGAGGTCGCAGCGCTCGCAAAGCTGGACCTCCGCCAGCTTGACCCTCGCAGGATCGTGCGCGAAGCCGTGCGCGACGAGATGGAGGCGTGGATGGCGATGGCGGGCGCGGGCGGCGCGGGGCCCTCGAGCTCGGAGAAAGGCGCCGACCCGGCCGGGGACGGGGCGAACAGGGCGGCTAGAACGGCTGAAAGGGCAGTTTACAGCGCCGCGGCCTTCGCTCGCGCCGGTTCCGAGCGCGCCGGCTCAAGGCGCACCAGTTCGAAGCGCGCGGGCTCCAAGGGCGCCGACGCAGCGGCGACGAAAGACGCGCACGCCACGCAAGGTCTGGACGCACAAGCGACGCATAAACCGGCCGCACATGCCCCGCAAGAACCGGCCGCGCAAGCCGAACCCGAGCCAAACGAAAAGTCGCCGGGCGAGCTTTCCGCCGCGCGGGACTCGATTGAAGGAGACAAACTGTGAAACCCTCGCACATCATTGTTCTGGTCGTCGTTCTCGTGGTGGTCTTCGGCGCTTCGAAGCTGCCCGACGTCGCCAAATACTTTGGGCAGTCGCTCAAAGTGCTCCGGAAGGAGATGCGGGAATTCCACGACGAGGATTCGGCCTCCGCCGCCAAGCCGTCCGGCTCCTCTGCGCACGAGGGGCGGGCGCCTGCGGGGCCGCCCGCGGGCGAGCAAAAGTCGCCCGAAGGGAACGGACCGTCGTCCGACGACGGGCGAGCCTGACGCAAGATTCCCTGTTCACAAGCACAGCGGAAAACGCAACGTGAAAGCAGATCGAGGCCGCGCGGCAGGAAGCGTGACATGACGGCAGACGGAGCCCGCGCGAAAGAGCCGCGCCCGAAGAGGCTGCGCACGAAAAAGCCGCGCGCAGCAAGGGCACGGCCGTTCGATGCGAGCGGCCGGCGGCGCATCCTCGGCAGGCTGCGCTTTCTGGCGGATCGACGCCGCAATCCCGAGGGCAGGATGAGCCTGGCCAGCCACCTGGGCGAGCTTCGCTCGCGCTTCATCCGATCGCTGGCAGGGGTGTGCGTCGGCGCCGTCGTCGGCTGGTTCCTCTATGAACCGGTGCTCGATTTCATCGTCGAGCCGCTGACCGCGCTGAAGGACTCCCGCACGCAGATCAACTTCCAGACGATCGGAGCGGGATTCGACCTGAAAATGCGCATGTCTCTGTGGATTGGCGCGATCGTTTCGAGCCCCTGGTGGATCTATCAGGTCGGCGCGTACATCGGCCCCGGCCTCAAGCGCAGCGAAAAGGCCTACGGCGCGGCTTTCGGCTGCGTGGGCGTCGCGCTCTTCGCCGCGGGGGCGTTCAGCGCCGTCCGGATGGCGCCCCACGCCGTCAGAATTCTCCAGAGCTTCGTCCCCGACGGGAGCTATTCGCTGCTCGAAGCCGGCTCCTACGTCACGTTTTACACCCGGCTCGTCCTCGCTTTCGGGATCTCTTTCCTTGTTCCCGAAGTGTTGACGGCGCTGAACTTCCTCGGACTTCTCAGCGCGCGGCGCATGCTCGGCGCGTGGCGTTGGGCGGTTGTCCTCGCCTTCGTCTTCGCGGCGATCGCCAACCCCCTGCCCAGCCCGTGGCCGATGACGGTCCAGGCCTTCGTCCTCATCGGGCTCTACCTGGCCGCGGTCCTCATTGCCTGGGCCAACGAGAGAATTCGGGCGCGTCGTCGAAGCGGAGAGCGAACCGGCCTTACCGGCGAGCCGGCCCGCGAATAAAATGAAACGCAGACACAACGACTTCCAACGACACTGCGACGCAAGGACCGCGATGACCGTATACTCCCTCCTCGATCTGGCCTTCGTCGGACCGAGCGAAACGCCTTCGGACGCCT
>ERZ773070.1616-NODE-1616-length-13628-cov-7.428866_pt1 | contig 13628 bp, 7 predicted proteins | sample MGYA00580618_ERZ773070 | MGnify/ENA primary metagenome ERZ773070 (study PRJEB29015, sample SAMEA2738023) | human oral metagenome | biome: human oral; feature: human-associated habitat; material: dental | place: China | collected 2019 ...
AGGAGATGATTGCGGCGGCGGAAAAGGCGACGGGACGCTCCATCAAGGTGGAGATTGGCGCACGCCGTGCGGGTGATCCTGCACAGCTCATTGCATCGAGCGAGAAGGCACGCTCCGTGCTTGGATGGAAGCCGCAGTTCACGGATGTGGAGCAGGTCATCGGGACGGCGTGGAAATGGCACGAGAGCCATCCGCACGGGTATGAGGACTAGGACGGGAGGATGCATCATGTGTGACATTCAGCATGAAATCAGCCGTCTCCTGCACTTTGCTCGTCAGAAAGGGTTGATTGCGCCGGAGGACGAGGTCTATGCGGCGAACCGCCTCCTTGATGTGCTGCACGTTGAGGAATATGTGCCCGAAGAGGTGGATGAAACGCTTGAAACGGCAACGCCGATTTTGGAGAATGCGCTTGACTATGCGGCAGATCATGGGCTGATCGAGGGCACGACGGATGAGCGCGATCTCTTCGATACGCGCATCATGGACTGCGTGATGCCGCGTCCGTCCGAGGTTGTGCAGAACTTTAAGGATCGCTATGAGCGTTCGCCGCAGGAGGCAACGGACTGGTACTATCGTCTGAGCATCGCCTCGAACTACATCCGCAAGGCGCGCATCGACAAGAATATCGCGTGGAAGGCGGCAACGGAGTACGGTGATCTCGATGTGACGATCAACCTATCGAAGCCGGAGAAGGATCCGCGCGACATCGCCAAGGCGAAGCTCGCAAAGTCCTCCTCCTATCCGAAATGTCTGCTCTGCCGCGAGAACGAGGGCTATGCGGGGCGCGTGAACCACCCCGCACGTGAGACGCACCGTCTGATTCCGTTGGATTTCGGCGGGCATGAATGGTTCCTGCAATACTCGCCCTATACCTACTACAACGAGCACTGCATTGTGCTGAACAGTGCGCATGTGCCGATGGTGATTTCGCGTGAGACGTTCGAGAATCTGGCGGCATTCCTTGAGATTTTCCCGCATTACTTCGCGGGGTCGAATGCCGATCTGCCGATTGTCGGCGGGTCAATCCTCTCGCACGATCACTATCAGGGCGGGCGTTATACCTTCGCGATGGAGCGCGCGGCGGTGGAGCAGGAATATCGCTTTGCGAACTATCCGAATGTGCGTGCAGGGCGTGTGAAATGGCCGATGTCGACGCTGCGCCTCACGTCCTCGGACAAGGGGGCGCTCATCGACCTCGCGGCGAAGATTCTCACGGCATGGCGCACGTACAGCGATGTCTCCGTAGAGATCCTTGCAGAGACGGACGCGCCGCACAATACGATCACGCCGATCGCGCGGCGGCGTGGCACGGACTTTGAGTTCGATCTCGTGTTTCGCAACAACCGAACGACGGCGGAGCATCCGCTCGGACTGTTCCATCCGCACGCGGAGGTGCACCACATCAAGAAGGAGAACATCGGCCTGATCGAGGTGCTGGGGCTGGCAATCCTGCCCGCGCGCCTCAAGGATGAGATGGCACAGGTGCGTGCGGAGCTGCTGAAGGGAACGGAGGATATCTCAGGCGTCGCGACGCTTGAGAAGCATGCGGCCTGGTACCGCACCCTGCGCGCGGCACATCCCGCCGTGACGGAGGAGCATGTGGATGGGATCCTGCGCGATGCGATCGGCGCGGTGTTCCTGCAGGTGCTCACCCATGCAGGGGTGTTCAAACGTGATGCGGCGGGGATGGCGGCGTTCGACCGCTGGATCGAGAGTGTAGAGGGCGTATAACAGGGAGAAGAGAGAATGAAGGCGACGATCGTTGATGTGGCGCGGGAGTCCGGCGTCTCGGTGGCGACGGTTTCGCGCGTGGTGAATGGCAACTATCCCGTGCGGGAAAAGACGCGGCTCAAGGTGGAGAACGCCATCAAGAAACTTGAGTATGTGCCGAATCTGCAGGCACGCGAGCTGAATACGCAGCGCTCCTCAAGCATCGGCGTCGTTGTTCCAAGTTTTGATAATATGTTCTTTGCCCAGGTGCTTGACGGCATCGAGGAGCATCTGCGGCAGAGCTCGTACTCTCTGCTCCTCGCGTGTGCGCAGAACGATGCGGCGCGCGAGGAGGAGTGTGTGCGGGACTTCATCACACGCAATGTTTCGGGCGTTATCGTCGTCAGTCCGAATACGGAGACGGCAGTCTCGGAGTTCTACGAGAATACGGCGGCGCGTCTGCCTCTGGTCTTTGTCAACAGCGCACGCGAACTCGCAGGCATCTCGTATGTGACGAGCGATCAGAGCGGCGGGGCGCGTGCGGCACTCGAGCATCTCTTTCACTACGGGCACGAGCGCATCCTCTTTGTGCAGGGCGAGAACAGTGACTCCTACCGCATCAAGGAAAAGGTCTACCGTGAGATCATGCGGGAGCGCGGGACGTTCCATCCGGAGGACATTGTAAACGTCGGCGAGGGCAACCGCATCGAGACGGTGGAAAATACCATGTTCATCCTCATGGACATGATGCAGGGGCTCGCACCGACGGCGATCTTCTGCTGCAACGATCTCATGGCAATGGGGGCGGTCAACGCCTGTCAGCGCATGGGACGGCGTGTGCCGCAGGACATCTCGGTCATCGGCTATGACAACACGGCACTCAGTCGATATACCGCGCCCAAGCTGACGACCATCGATCAGAATATGGGCGATCTCGGACGGGAGGCGGCACGTCTCATGCTGAAGCAGATCGAGGAGAACGTGACGGAAAATGTCGTGCTTGCCAATACCGTGGTTGAGCGTGAGACGACGGGCTTTCGCGTGGAGTAAAACGAACAACCAATCGAAGGGGGACATCCAATGAATATTGTATATCATGAGCAGGGCAGGGTATTTCATCTCTTCAACGATTCCATCAGCTACATCCTCATGGTGCTGCCGCACGGCGGACTTGGTTCGCTCTACTACGGAAAAGTGCTGCGTGACCGTGCGGGCTTTGAGCATATCTTTGAGCGCGTCCATCGCGGCATGTCGGCGTGCGTCTTTGCGGACTGCCGTGACTACTCTCTGGATGCGATCCGGCAGGAGCTGCCGACCTACGGTTCGTCGGATTTCCGCCGTCCCGCGCTGAACGTATTGCAGGAGAACGGCAGCCGTATCCTCGATATGCAGTATACGGGCTTTCGTATTGTGGAAGGCAAGCCGAAGCTCGCGGGGCTGCCCGCGACCTACGTGGAGTCGGACGATGAGGCAAAGACACTCATCGTCGAGGTGATGGACGCGCTGACGGGACTGCGCGCGGAGCTTCTCTATACGATCTTCGTCGAGGGCGGTGCGATTGCGCGCAGTGTGCGCTATATCAACGACGGCAAGGAAGTGCTGCACCTGCAGAAGGTCATGAGCCTGTCGATCGATCTGCCCGATACGGAATACGACTGGATGGAGCTGACGGGAGCGTGGACGCGTGAGCGCCACGTCGAGATCCGTCCGCTTGCAACGGGCATTACGGCAATCGGCAGCCGCCGCGGACATTCCTCGGGGCAGTACAATCCGTTCGCGGCACTCCTGCGGCGCGGGACGACGGAAACGCAGGGCGAGGTGCTTGCGATGAGCCTCGTCTACAGCGGCAATTTCGAGATGCTTGCCGAGGTCGACAACCATGGCGTGACGCGACTGCAGGCAGGCATTCACAGCACGGATTTCGATTGGAAACTTGAACCTGGTGCGGAGTTCCAGACGCCCGAGGCGGTGCTCGTCTGGTCGGATGAGGGGCTGAACGGCATGAGTCAGACCTATCACCGCCTCTATCAGTCGCGGCTTGTGCGCGGGCAGTGGCGCGAGAAGGTTCGTCCCATCCTCATCAACAACTGGGAAGCGACGTATTTCGACTTTACGGAGGAGAAGCTGCTCACGATCGCGGACAAGGCGGCAGAGTGCGGCATCGAACTCTTTGTGCTCGACGACGGTTGGTTCGGTGCACGCACGTCCGACTATGCGGGACTTGGCGATTGGACGGTCAACCGCGACCGTCTGCCGAACGGCATCGACGGACTCGCGGAGAAGATCGAGGCGCGTGGCATGCAGTTCGGCATCTGGGTCGAGCTCGAGATGGTCAACGAGGACTCCGACCTCTATCGCGCGCATCCAGATTGGGTGCTTTCTGTGCCGGGACGGCGCAAGTCGCTCGGGCGCTCGCAGTGCGTGCTCGACTTCTCGCGCAGGGAGGTCGTGGACAATATCTATGGGCAGATGGAGGCGATTCTCGCGAGCGGAAGGGTTTCCTATGTGAAATGGGATATGAACCGCAGCATCACGGAGTGCTGGTCGCACGCGCTCCCTGCAGATCAGCAGGGCGAGGTGTTCCATCGCTACATCCTCGGACTTTATGATCTCTACGAGCGGTTGACATCGAACTTCCCCCATGTCCTCTTTGAGTCCTGTGCCTCGGGCGGCAACCGCTTCGATCCCGGCATGCTCTACTATGCGCCGCAGACGTGGGCGAGCGACAACTCCGATGCTGTCGAGCGGCAGAAGATCCAGTACGGAACATCCATGTGCTACCCCGTGAGCAGCATGGGCAGCCATGTCTCCGTCGTGCCAAACCATCAGGTCAACCGCATGACGCCGCTCCATACGCGTGCGAATACGGCGTATTTCGGCACATTTGGATATGAACTGGATCTCAATAAGCTGACTGCGGAGGAGATCGCCGAGGTCAAGGAGCAGGTCGCCTTTATGAAGAAGTATCGCGAGATCCTTCAGTTCGGCACGTTCTACCGCCTGCAAAGCCCCTTTGAGGGAAATGTAACGGTGTGGATGAGTGTGAGTGCGGATCAAAAGACGGCGATTGTCGGCTGGTATCGCACGCTGAACCGCGTGAACTACCGTTTTGAGCGCGTGAAACTCGCAGGGCTGTTGCCCGATACGCTCTACGTGAACAGCCGCAGCGGCGCACGCTGCTATGGTGATGAGCTGATGAACTACGGCCTCATCACGACGGACGGCACGGCGGGTGAGCCGAATGCAGAGAACGGACTTACCACAGACTTTGAGTCGCGCATCTACGTGCTGAAGGCGGTCGAATAGGTTTTCATAGCGGGATGGGGCTGTTGCATGAATCTAAAAACTTCATGCAACAGCCCTGTTTTTGTATGCATGCGTTTGAGAAGAATCAATCATTGCATATTTGATTAAGTTTCGATAAAATAGAGTATGGGAAACGGAATTAGAGGAGGAGGATTTCTATGGCTGTCAAACGAATCTTTGTGGAGAAGCGGCAGGGGTTCTTCGATATCCCCGCGCAGCGACTCTGCAGCGATCTGGTGGAGACGTTCCGCCTGACAGAGCTGCGTGCCGTACGCATCATCACACGCTATGACATAGAGGGGCTGAGCGATGAGGAGTTTGCTCGGGTACGGAACATCGTCTTTGCCGATCCACCGGTGGATACGGTCTATGAGGACGCACTGCCGGTCTTTCCCGATGCACACATATTCGCGATCGAGCCGCTGCCGGGGCAGTTCGATCCGACGGCGGCGGCGGCGGCAGAGTGCGTGCAGCTTGTGACGCAAGGAGAGCGGCCCGATGTGCGCACGGCGCGCGTCATCGTCCTGATTGGCAAGATGGAGACCAGAGTCTATGAGCAAATCAAGGCGTATCTGATCAATACCGTGGAGAGCCGCGAGGCATCCCTTGCGATCCCTGCGACGCTTGAGAGCCGGGTTGCTATGCCGACGGACGTGGAGGTTCTCGCGCAGTTCAACGGATTCTCACGTGTCGAGCTCGAACGTTTCCATGCCGCACACGGCTTTGCGATGAGCGAGGAAGATCTCGAATTCGTTCAGCAGTATTTTCGCGATACGGAGCACCGTGCACCGACGATCACGGAGCTGCGCGTGATCGACACCTACTGGTCGGATCACTGCCGTCACACGACGTTCACCACGGCGATTGACTCGGTGAATATCGAAAATGGATTCTTTTCCATGCCGATCATTGAGAGCTATCAGCGCTACATGGACGACCGCAAGGTGCTCTATCAGGGCGGCAAGCAGCGCGATATGACGCTGATGGACATTGCCGTCATCGGGATGAAGGCGCTGCGCGCCGAGGGAAAACTCGATGACCTCGATGCGTCCGAGGAGATCAATGCGTGCAGCATCCGTATCACCGTAGATGTGAATGGAAAAGATGAGGACTGGCTCCTCATGTTCAAGAACGAGACACACAACCATCCGACGGAGATCGAGCCGTTCGGCGGCGCGGCGACCTGTCTCGGCGGCGCGATCCGCGATCCGCTCTCGGGGCGTTCGTATGTCTATCAGGCGATGCGCGTGACGGGGGCGTTCGATCCGCGCGTGCCGATCGAGGACACACTGCCGGGGAAACTCCCGCAGAAGAAGATTACGCTCGGTGCGGCAGAGGGCTACAGCTCATACGGCAACCAGATCGGGCTTGCGACCGGGCAGGTTCATGAAATCTATCACAAGGGATACCTCGCAAAGCGCATGGAGATCGGTGCCGTCATCGGTGCGGCGCCCGCCGCGCAGGTTGTGCGTAAGCGCCCTGTACCGGGGGATGTCATCGTGCTTCTCGGCGGACGCACGGGGCGTGACGGCATCGGCGGCGCGACCGGCTCCTCGAAGCAGCATACGGAGAGCTCCCTGACCACCTCGGGCGCAGAGGTGCAGAAGGGCAATCCACCGACCGAGCGCAAGATTCAGCGACTCTTCCGGAATCCTGAGGTCAGCTGCATGATCAAGCGCTGCAATGACTTCGGTGCGGGCGGTGTTGCCGTTGCGATCGGAGAGCTCGCGGACGGGCTGATGATCAACCTCGATGCCGTACCGAAGAAATACGAGGGGCTGGACGGCACGGAGCTTGCCATCTCCGAGTCGCAGGAGCGCATGGCGGTCGTGCTCGCACCGAAGGATGTTGCCGCATTCCTGCGTCATGCGGATGTTGAGAACCTCGAGGCGACCGAGGTCGCTGTCGTGACCGCAGAGCCGCATCTCGTCATGAAGTGGCGTGGGCAGACGATCGTACACATTGCACGCGCCTTCCTCGCGACGAACGGCGTGCGTCAGCACGTCCGCGTCATCGTTGATTCACCGAATGAGAAGGCGCCCTATCTGCAGCAGGTGCCACCGGCGGTGAAACAGGTGGGACGCGATCTTGAGGATATGTGGCTCACGAACCTGCGCGATCTCAATGTGTGCAGCCAAAAGGGACTGGGGGAACGGTTCGACTCGACGGTTGGGGCTGCTTCCGTGCTTATGCCGTTTGGCGGAAAGTACCAGCTGACGCCGTCGGAGGCGATGGTGGCGAAAATCCCCGTGCGCCACGGACAGACGAATACGGCATCGGCGATGGCATTCGGCTTTGATCCCGATCTCTCGACGTGGAGCCCGTTCCACGGAGCGGTCTACGCCATTGTCGAGGCGGTGGCGAAGATCGTTGCCGTTGGCGGTCAGGCGAGCAAGGTGCGCCTGACACTGCAGGAGTATTTCGAGCGCCTTGGTACGGAGTCGAAGAAGTGGGGCAAGCCCTTTGCGGCGCTTCTCGGCGCGCTACGCGCGCAGCATGAGATGGGCATTCCCGCAATCGGTGGCAAGGATTCGATGTCCGGCACCTTTGAAAACCTGAACGTCCCGCCGACCCTCGTCGCTTTCGCCGTTGCAGTCATGCACGCAAACGAAGCACTCTCGCCTGAGTTCAAATATCCGGGCAACAAGGTCATCATGGTGCCCGCTCCGCGTGATGCGCAGGATCTTCCGGTCTTTTCGCGGCTCAATACCAATTTCAAGAAAATACATGAGCTCATTGTCGAAAAGAAAGTGTTCTCTGCGATGAGTGTCGGGCGCGGCGGCATTGCGGCGACCATTTCGAAGATGTGCCTCGGAAACAATCTGGGCTTTAAGTTCACCTCGTTCATTCAGCAGGATGATCTCTTCAAGCCCCTCTATGGAACAATGCTGCTCGAGGTCGCCCCCTCCTTTGACACGACAGCAAACCTCGTGGGAACGGGTGCCATCGAGATTGGAAAGACGCGCGATGTGCCGAGCATCATCACGGATCTGGACACGATTGTGCTCGCCGATGTGAAGGACGCGTATACAGAGCCGCTCGAGAAGATCTTCCCGACCATGATTCCTCAGGTTGTGCGTCAGATCGACCGCCCGACCTATGCGCCGTATACGAAGGGGAAGATCGTGGGCAGCTCCGTGAAGATTGCAAAACCGCGCGTCTGTATCCCCGTGTTTCCGGGGACAAACTGCGAATACGATTCCGCGCGTGCGTGGGAGCGTGTGGGGGCGATTCCCGAGATCTTCGTTGTACGGAACCTCACGCCGAAGGCGGTCGAGGAGACCGTGTCAGAACTTGCGGCGGCGCTCGCGCGGTCGCAGATCCTGATGCTGCCGGGCGGTTTCAGCGGTGGTGATGAGCCGGACGGCACGGGAAAATTCATTGCGGCGATGTTCCGCGCTCCCGCACTCACAGAGGCAGTGCAGCGTCTCCTGCGCGATCAGGACGGTCTGATCCTCGGCATCTGCAACGGATTCCAAGCACTGCTGAAGCTCGGACTCCTGCCGTATGGCAAGATCACCGATCTCGATGAGAATTCACCGACGCTCACCTACAACAACATCGGGCGTCACGTTTCCCAGACCGTGCGCGTGCGCGTTGCGTCGAACCTTTCGCCGTGGCTCTCGGGGGTGAGTGTTGGAGATACGCATACGATCGCTGTATCGCATGGCGAGGGGCGCTTCTACACCGACGCCAAGACCGTTGCGAACATGCGCATACGCGGGCAGATCGCAACCCAGTACGTCAACGATAAGGGCGAGCCGACGCTCGAACAGCCGTACAATCCGAACGGCTCCGTCAACGCCATCGAGGGCATCACCAGCCCCGATGGGCGCATTTACGGGCGCATGGCGCACGCCGAGCGCATTGGAACGGATATCTGCAAGAATGTACCGGGCGAAATGAATCAGATGATCTTTGAATCCGGAGTGTCTTACTTTATTCGATAAGTTGATCCAGACAAAGAATTGGGGCTGTTGCACGAAGTTCTCTAGCTTCGTGCAGTAGCCCCTATCACGTAAATTCTGCTCCTATCATCCTGTTGTATCAGAAGAGTGGAGGCAAATGATGCGCTGTGAGATTGCGTTTGGTGTGGACGCGAACTATGTGAAGTATGCGGGGATTGTCATGACCTCCGTTGTTTTGCAGAACGCGGGGGAGGCGATCGGATTCCACCTCGTCTGTGACGGCATTACAGAGGCGGACTGCGATCGATTGGAGGACTTTCGGCGCATATTTCCGAGCGCGGACATTCACATCTATGATGCGCGGGCGAGACTGGATGAGATTCCGTTTCCGAAGGGGATCCCGCGCGAGCGAATCAACCGCAGCGTATTCACACGGATCCTTATGCCGGAGATGGTGCCGCAGGAACTGACGCGCATTCTCTACCTCGATGCCGATACGCTCTGCGTCGGGCAGCTCAGTGAAATGTATGCATATGATCTCGGCTCTGCACCGGTTGCCGCCGCACGCGAGGGCGATGCCGCCCGCAAGGCACAGCGCATCGGCATGAGGGGAACGGACTACTTCAACGCGGGCGTCATGCTTATCGACCTCGCACGCTGGCGCTCCATGCGGCTGACCGCGCGCGTCCTCGAGGCGTGGCGCACGCATGGTGCATCATTTCCCCTCCTCGAACAGGATGCGCTCAACTGCGCTTTGGATGGGAACTTTGCCGTGTTCACGCAGCATCATGTGCGGCTGATGGATGCCTTTGCGCCGTGGGATGTGGATTTCTCCGCGCAGGATACGATTTGGCATTTTCTCAATGAGGGAAAACCGTGGATCAACTACGCCGACCCGCGCGTGCATGAGCGCTATTGGCGCGTGGTGCACGCCTCGCCGTGGAGTAATCTCGCGCCGTCCGAGCCGTGGGAGACGCGCATTGCCTACCTCGCGGGCTGTCATGCCGAGGCGGCGGAGGACTATCGTGCGGCGGCGCACTACTTCCACGCAGCGGCGGAACGGCTGATGCAGTTTTATCTGGAACAGACGAGCATAAGTCCATCGGAATAGGAGTGTTGAACATGAAGACGAATACAGACAGCAAACAGATGCGCCTGAGTGCACAGATCGCCCTTGCGCTTACACTTGGTACGGCGTTTGTGCCTACGGCGGCACTCTCTGCGCCGATTACCTCGTCCCGGACCTATACGGCAGATGCAACGGTGTCGGAAGATATCGATATTTCGAGCGGCACAATTACCGTGGAGGCGGTCAATGATGATTCGACAGGACGGTATGAAAACCGCACGGTCGAACTCAAGGGAAGCAGCATCAAAATCCTGAATCCGACGGGCAATATCCTTGCAGCGCTCAGCCGCGGTGACGGCACAATGGATTTTTCGGGGGTTCTGAAGGTCAATCCCAATGGCACGGGGAAGGTCGAGCTGCGCGGGGATATTCTCGTCACAAAACGTGATAACAGCGATGCCGACACCTATGATAGAGGCGGCTATGTCAAACTCTATCTCAAGGGGGCGGACTCCTACTTTGCGGGCGGGATTGCGGAGGTAAAAGATCCGTTGAACAGTATCATTCCACTGCATAAACGCGGTGGCGTGCTGCTCGCCCTCTCGGAGGGTGCAACATGGTACCCCAAGGAGGCTGTGGATTCGTACGCGCTCTTTAACCCGGACAATCCATCGGAGAGATTCAGTGTTTTGCCCAATTGGAGTGAGGATCCGAGCAAACCACTCGGCTTCCATCTGTCGGCAGACGGCGGTATCATCGACATTGCATATGCTGCGCCGAATGTGGCACGTGCAGCTGCTGCGGGTACGCGCACGCTGACATTCAGCAACACAGAGGCAGCGCTGAACGGCGCGACCTTCCGCATCTCCACCGACCTCGCGAATGACAAGGCGGACAAGATTGTCCTGAACGGCATTCTGAATCCGACGCCGACAACGAACAATAAATATAAGCTGCAGATCGGCTTCGATCCGAAGATGAACGATGCCGCAGACAAGACAAACTATGTAATTGCGCCCACGACGGCGGGTGGTGTTCCCGTACTGGATTCTGACAATACGGGCGACACCGTGGAGGCATCGGAGTATACCGCAAAGAAGGCGGTTGCGGCGGGACTTTTGACGAAGGACTTCAAGGTCAAACCGACCCTCGTCGAGGCGACGGAGAGCGGCAGAAAGGTTGTGCGTGTGACCAAGATTACGATTTCAGATACTGCTCCAACGCCACAGCCGCAGCCACAGCCGCAGCCGCAACCACAGCCGCAGCCGCAGCCACAACCGCAGCCGCAGCCACAACCACAGCCACAGCCGCAGCCACAGCCACAGCCACAACCACAGCCGCAACCACAGCCGCAGCCACAGCCGCAGCCACAGCCGCAGCCACAACCATCGTGACCGCCGAAGAACTGCTCGATCTCCTCGGGCGTAGCATCGTGGACTTCCTTGATAGCGCCGATGAAGTGGAGGTCTTCGCCTGCCAGGGGATGGTTGAAGTCGAATACGACGACTTCGTCCTTGATCTCGAGGACACTACCACGGATGATCTGCCCGTCGGGTGTGTGCAGGGGCAGCGTAGCACCTTCGACGACCAGAGCATCGAGCTTGCCTTCGCTGTCTACGAAGATCTCACGGGGCAGCTCCTGGACGGCTTCGTCAGAAGGCTCGCCGTAGGCATCTTCGCACTTGAGGACGAAGTCGAACTTGTCCCCTGCCTTGAGGCCGAAGAGCTGCTTCTCGAAGGCGGGCAGCATCATACCCATGCCCTGGATGTACTCCAGAGGACGGTCGGGGGTGGTCTGCTCCATCAGGATACGCTCGTTCTCATCACCGACGTACAGCTCGTAGTCGAGTGCGACGAACTTATTAGGTGCTATCGTCATAATCTACACTATGATATTTAGGATGTGAATAATGGGATGCTCCTACCTCATGCAAGGCGGGAGGCATCGCCGAACTGGCGCAAAGTTAGCTAATTCTCACCGAATAGCTTGAGGCATGAGCTACCGCTGCATGGAGCTTCTTCATGGAGCTCCGTCGTTACCGCGAGTATTCCTCTTATCCAGTGGAGGGAAAAGTGTCCTTCTCGTGAAGAAAAAAGCGCCTTCCCGTAGTGGTTTTCCTGCATCTATGCACGTAGTCTTAAAGACCAGGCACGCAAATCCAAATATCCACGTACGTAGATTTATCGTCCACGTACGTAGCCCAAACTTATCTGCCACTCGTCCACAACTTTTATCCCTATGCAAAGCAACAAACTAAATATAGGTCGTCACTCGAAGCTATATAGGTTCGTCGCGCGACCAATATAGGTTCGTACCCCTTACCGCTATGGGTCTGGGGTAGCACCTTCGTGGAGATGAGGGAGGATAGAGGAGTAGGGCCTTTGCCTTAGAGGCTTAGAAGGGATAGCCGATAGCCAGATGGAAGCCTAAGGCATCGCGGAAGCTGGGGATATTGTACCAGCCACTTCGTGTCGTCTGGTAGGGGAGGTGAAGGCCCACACCGACGTCGAAGCGCACGACGAGGAACGAGAGGTCATAGCGCAGACCAGCTCCCGTACCTACGGCGACTTGGTCGAGGAACTTACCCAACGAGCCTGCTTCGCTGAGTGCAGCCCCAGGGCGAGAGGTGTCGGGGCGCAGGAGCCATACATTCCCCGCATCGAGGAAGACGGCACCGTAGCAGCTGCCGAAGAGGTGACGACGGAATTCGGCGTTCGCCTCGAGCTTGAATTCGCCCACGCGGTCCATGAAGGAGTAGGCATTGACGGTCGTGGGATTGTAGCTCCCTGGGCCAAGGCTTCGTACCGTGAAGGCTCGGATACTATTGGCACCCCCGACGTAGAACTGCTCGATATAAGGCGCCGTAATGGCATTGCCATAGGGATAGATAGCTCCCGTAGCGAAGTGCGTAGCTAGCGTCTGCTTGCGGTCGATGCGGTAGGAGTAGCGGAGGTCAATGGCTGCCTTGACGAACTGTGCGAAGGGCACACCGAAGAGCGTCTTCGTGTCATTGTACTCACGACCGAAGGCCCTCATCGTAGCATTGACGAGATTCCCTGCCTCACTGATTTCGCCCGAGAGCTGCATGTAGTGTGGGCTGTCGTCCTCGCGGTGGGTATAGGTGAAGCCGTAGCCGATCTTGGGAATGAACTGATTGCTCAAGCTAAGCCCAAGGGCGGGGTTGGCGAGGATGAGCTGGTCGAAGCGCTCCGTCGTGCGGGTCAGCCGAGTGAAGTTCAGGCTGAGCGGCGTGATACGATGGCTCCATCTGCTCGACGGCTGGAAGTTGTAGTCCATCGTGAAGGAGAGGGAGCGTAGGGTATAGTAGCGCGCGTGATTGACACTCTGCAGAGCGACCTTGAAGCTCGTCGACGTCGGGTACTTGTAGTACGCATCGATGAGGCGAGGGAAGAGGATCGAGGGGAAGGTGAGGGAGAGGTCGGCACCGAGCTGATAGCTATTGATAGACACCGAGTAGGAGTCTGCAGGGCTACGCCCCGTCTGCCACTCATAGGAGCCAGAGACGCTGGCGGAGAGCTTCTCCCCACCGCCGAAGACGTTGCTTCGCTCGATAGCTGCCGAGATACCTGGCCCGATGAAGCCCGTCGACTTACGCATGAAGGCCGCCCCG
>ERZ773070.1619-NODE-1619-length-13609-cov-2.785893_pt1 | contig 13609 bp, 14 predicted proteins | sample MGYA00580618_ERZ773070 | MGnify/ENA primary metagenome ERZ773070 (study PRJEB29015, sample SAMEA2738023) | human oral metagenome | biome: human oral; feature: human-associated habitat; material: dental | place: China | collected 2019 ...
GGCAAGTTTTAAATTTTAAATTCACGCCTCCTTGCCGCGCTGTTTTAGCTAAATTTAACCGCGCAGCGCGGAGCCTGTAAGCGCGAGATGATTTAATCGCGATTTAATCGTGCGACTCCGCAAGCCGCTTTAAAATTTAGCGATCAAATTGCTATTTAAAAAGCCCTTTGATCTTGCCGAAAAGCGACTTTTCGCCGCCTGCGGAGGTTGCGTCTTCATGATCTTCTGCGGCGGAATTCTTGCCGCCGTCTTCTATCGTATCGCCGCTGTACGGGACGGAATGCTCGCCGCTTGCTTTCATTGTGCCGCCATCCGCTTCCATCACACTGCCGCTGCCCGTTGCATTGGCGCCGCGCGAGGCAGAATTTTCTCCGCCCGCAGTACCGCCTCCACCTGCCTTGCTGCGCTCTATGGCTTCGCCGATTTGCTGCGCAGCGATTTCCGCATATATTAGCGCGCCCTGCGGATCGCAATTAAAAATATTTGAAAACGACTCGGACCTATTCAGATCGATCGGATTCGGCTCAACCACCTCGGTAGCCTCAAGCAGCCCTACTCCAAGCTCGCGAGCCAAATTTAGCGCCTTTAAAAACACGGGCAAATTCTGCGTATAAAACTCATCTACGGCAGATTTTATATCGCTGCCCGCTTCATAATTGCGCAGCAGTTTCTGCACGTTATCGGCTCCAAGATACGCGCCGCAGCAGTAGTTTTCGACGATCTCGTTATGAATTTCGCCGCTAAACTCCGCTAAAAATTCTGCCGGCAAAACCTCGCGCCAATCGCTTATGTATGGTTTAAATTTAGAGCTTTGCTCCGCCAAAAAGCTAAACGCCGCGCCGCGCGTGTAAAAATACTCTCTAAAATAGCCCTGCGCCACGGCGAGGTGAAATCCGTGCGTTTTATTAAAAATCCCCTGCGTGCCGTACTGAAGCGCCGAGCGGAAGCTCTCCGCATATTTCTCCACGTAAAATTCATCCATCTCTACCTCGCGCGCGATTTGGGCGATGCTTTCAAAATCTCCCTTTTGCGCGAGCTTTAGCGGCTCAAAATACCACTGCGAAATTTCATCTTTGCCGATCGCGTGATAGCTTATGTCGTAGCCCACCCTCTCTCCTTTTAATCTTTTAGATCGATCTGCGGCTGCCAATACAGCGACTTTGAAATTTTACGAAATTTCATCGTGGCATCCAGACCATTTGAGGTGCGGTAGCTAAGCACCAACTCGTCCTTATCGCTCCTAGGCGCGGTGATCTTGTAGCGGCTCGCCCACGCGATCTTAAAAAGCTCCTTTTGCAAAAGCGGATCCCCGTCGTGCAGCGGCACTACGTTTGCGTTTGCGCCGTTGATCTGCACCGCGCGGATCTGAATCTCTTTAGGATAGGAGGTGAGCAAAAACACCTCGTCCTCCGCGGCGTTTCTAAGCTCGGGCGCGACGGGATTTAGATAGGTCGCCACTCCCAAATAGCGATCGCCCGCGCGTACCGATTCAAATTTTTGCGTATAAGCCAAAAACTCGTTTTTAAGCGGATCGTGACGGGGATCGTTTGCGGAGCAGGAGTTTAAAAATAGCGCTAGCGCGGCTAGGAGTGAGCCCTTTAGCAGGCCGTTTAGCGCGCCGCTAAAATCAAATTTCTTCATCGATCTTCCTTTGAAATTTTAGGCGCATTTTAACGAATTTTGCTTTTTAAAAGGCTAAATTCGCTACAATCTGCTCATCTTAAAAAGCCGGATTTTAAAAATGAAAAGACTTGCTATCGCATTTTCAGGCCCTTCCAACAGCGGCAAAACGACGCTAATTTGCAAGATCGCTAAAATTTTTATCGCTAGCGGGCTTCGGACTGCGATCGTAAAGCACGATCCGGGCGATAAGGCGCGCTTTGACGTAGAGGGCAAGGACAGCGCCAAATTTAGCGAGCTCGGCGCCGAGACCGTCGTGATGAGCCCTACGCGGACGAGCTATTTTTCGCAGCGCTGTATGCAAATTGACGAGGTCGTGCGGATGCTCGGAGATTTCGATATCCTGCTCGTAGAGGGGCTAAAGACGCTGCCGCTGCCGCGCATAAGCCTGTTTCGCGACAGGATCGATGAGGCGTATCTGCCCTTTTCGGACGCGATCGCTTCAAATTTAAGCGGCGAGCAGATGGATAAATTTTGCCGCGTAAATTTTGACATCAACGACGCTGCGGGTATCAGCGAATGGATCTTAAAAAACGCCAAAAAGATGTAAAGGAAACAGAATGCAAGAGATCGTAAAATCAATCCAAAATATCGCGCTACAAATCGCCGAGGAGCTGAAATACGCGGACTTCGGTTACACAGATCATCACAACAGCACGGGCGATACGCAGCTCAAACTCGACGTAAAAAGCGACGCCATAATCGAGGCGGAATTTCGCAAAAACCCGCTCGTGCGCGCCCTAATCAGCGAGGAAAAAGAGGAAGCGCTGGAGCTTAGAAAGGATGCGCGCCTAATCGTCGCTTATGATCCGCTCGACGGCTCGAGCTTGGTGGACGTAAATTTCGCTGTGGGCTCGATATTTGGCATCTATGAGGATGAAATTTCGCCCGCAAACTTAAAAGCGGCGATCTATTGCATCTACGGGCCGCGCCTTGAGATGGTCGTTTGCGAGGACGCGCCGAAGCTCTACCGCCTAAATCGCGAGGGCAAATTTAGCTTCGTAAAAGACCTACGACTGAACGAAAAAGGCAAACTAAACGCCACGGGCGCGACGCAAAAGGGCTGGAGCGAGCTACACCGAAAGCTCGTGCGGGCGCTGTTTGACGAGGGCTACCGCCTGCGATACAGCGGCGCGATGGTAAGCGACCTGCATCAAATTTTATTAAAAGGCGGCGGACTTTTCAGCTACCCCGCTACTAGCGACCATCCGCGCGGCAAGCTTCGCGTAACCTTCGAGGTTCTGCCGTTTGCGTTTATCTTCGAGCGCGCCGGAGGCGCCACCAGCGACGGCGAAAACGGCTCGCTTTTGCAGCTTAAAATCGAAAAGATCCACCAAAGCAGCCCTTGCTTTTTCGGCTCGAAGTACGAGATCGCGAAGATGCATGAAATTTACGGCGGGAAAAACTGATGGCGGATACCGAGGTCGCCGCGCCGCGCGACGTTTACGACGAAATTTTGGATAAAAGCTTAGCCGCGCTGCAGGCATGCCAAGCCGAGCACAACCTCACCAGCTGCCTGGAGTGCGAGAAGCTGCTAGATTGCGCGGTGCGCGATAAATACGTCAAGGCGGTCTATGAGAGCATGTCGCACGGCGCGACGGGGGATTTTTCGTTTTAAAACGTACTTTTGCGGCGTGATGGGGATTTTTGACGGACTTTGGCATAAATGCACCCCGTCGCCTTCCTCTTGCAGGCGCATAATTTTTATGAAGCGAGCTTTGCGCGCAAGATCTCTGCAAACCAAGCTGCGGCGTGGAATTTGCTCTGCGATGTGGATTTAATCAGTTGCGCGCAGGATTTGCTTTGCGGCACGAAATTTGCCCCGCTGCGAAACGATAAAATTTACGGCGCGATTTAGCGTTGCGGTCGGGTCTACTCTGCGGCGCATCTGTTTTGCGGGCCAGGTTTTGCGGCGGCCGATAAAATTTAAAATGAGGGCGTAGCTAAATTGCAGGCGTGCGGCTAAATTTCAAACGAACATACGGTTAATTCGGCACGCGGCTAATTGAAGCGGACAAACGTTGATCTCGGGCTCCGCGGTCGGATTTTTAAAATTTACGGATAAAATTTTAAGGCGCGATTTCGCTTCGCAAAATTTTATCTGCAATCATGGGCTGTTATGAGCGCGGATGCGCGAAATTACGTAAAGCAAAATTTCGGTGGGCTAAATTTTACCGCCGCGATCTTAAAATTTACGCGACTAAAACTTGCCGACTTGCGCGAGCCGCCGTTTGTCGCCAATCTTTTGCTAGTTTAAATTTTACAAGGCAAAATTTAAACTAGCAAACTTAGCGGCGCAGCAAAACGGCAAATTTTGCCTCACAAAATTCGAGCCACAAATTTAAACCGCGATCCGTGCGTTAAAATTTAAAAACTAAATTTGAAGTCTAGTGAGCGGGTCCGCCGCACGAATGCTCGTATAAATTTCAAGCACATAATGCTCATATTGAAATTTTGCGACTGAGCGTGTATGTGAAGCGCTCGTTAAAATTTCAAAGTCGAGGCGCATGCAACCGCACACGTTAAAAATTTTAGAGCCGAAGCGTATGCGACCGCTCGTGTTAAAATTTTAAAGCTAAGACGCGTATGGCGGCGTTTGCGTTAAATTAAAACCGATCGGCGGGGCGCGCGGAATTTTAGGATTGATCCATTCGCGAAGCTGTGCGTCATCGATCTATTCGCAAAGCCGCGCCCATAAGTTTTTTCGCAGCGCCGTACGCCGAAATTTTATAGCAGATTGGGGAGTACAAGCAGAGGGATGCAACCGTTCGTACAAGGGGTTTTGATGGGGCTGGGCGTTAGCGTGCCGATCGGCCCGGTAAACGTACTGATAATGTCCTACGCGCTGCGAAGCTACACCAAGGCGCTGTGCCTGGGCCTCGGCGCCATGAGCGCGGATATGCTCTATCTGGTGCTATCGGCGTTTGGCATATCGCAGTTAGCCAAAATCCCGATCGTTTTTACCTGCGTATCGGTATTTGGCGCATGCTTTTTACTCTACACGGCGTACGCGATCTGGCATGGCGCGACTAGCTCGGTGCAACCTGCAAGCGTCGAGGCTTGCTCAGGCGCGGCGCTTTACGGCAAAGGCTTTTTGATAAATTTACTAAATCCATACGTCATTATGTTTTGGCTCAGCGTATCTGCCGGCACCGCGCGAGCAGATTTTGCGCTTGCTCTTGCGGGGCTTGCAAGCGGAATTTTAGCTTGGATCACGCTTTTTCCGCTTGCGATATATCTAGCTCGTAGCAAGCTTCCAAATATAGTAGTGCGGGCATTTGCATATATCTCGGCGTTTATTTTGGTATTTTTTGCACTAAAGCTTTTATACGCTATAATTTTTGCTAAAATTTAAACCAAAGGATGGCTTATGAAACCGATTGAAATTCTAAAAGAGCTCATCAAATTCCGCTCGCTCACACCTAGCGACGACGGAGCTTTCAACTACGTCTCGATGCTGCTGGCGGACTTTAGCGAGGATAGATTTGAGCTAAACGGCGTAACTAACGCGATTTTTACCAAACGCTTCGGACAGGGTCCGCATCTGTGCTTTGCCGGGCACATCGACGTCGTACCACCGGGCGAGGGCTGGGCGAGCGATCCGTTTGTGCCGGTGGAAGCGGACGGCTTTTTATACGGGCGCGGCGCGCAGGATATGAAAAGCGGCATCGCAGCGGCAATCTGCGCGCTAGCGGCGGCACGCGATTTTAAGGGCACGCTGAGCCTACTACTAACCAGCGATGAGGAGGGCGACGGCATCTACGGCACGCGCGAAATGCTTTCTAAATTACGCGAGCAAGGTGCCCTACCCGACTTCGCAGTCGTTGCGGAGCCTACATGCGAAGTGCGCTTCGGCGATACTATTAAGATCGGTCGTCGCGGCTCGATTAACGGCGTCCTCACGCTCACGGGCATCGGCGGGCACGCAGCCTACCCAGATAAATGCATCAATCCTGTCCATATTTTAGCGCCGGTGCTTGCAAGTCTTGCGGGGCATGATCTGGACACTGGCAGCGATGATTTCGCTCCAGCCAAGATAGTCATCACCGACATTCGCGGCGGTTCGCAGGTAGTAAACGTAACACCCAAGGATGTGCGCGTGATGTTTAACGTACGCGGTGGCGTAGGGCTGGGGCTAGAAGACGTGCGAGACTATGTACTGGGGTTATTTGAACTGGACGCTAAAGACGCGCTATGCAACGAAAGCGAATCCTGCGGCAAGCTAGAAATGAGCTGCACCGCGCAGCTGCGAGCAGGCGCGTCGCTACACCTTGCGTTAAAAAGCTCCTCAAAGCCCTTCTTGACTCAACGAAACTCCAAAATCGTGCAAAAACTAAGCGCTAGCGTGCAGAAGATCTGCGGCGCAGCAGCCGAGCTAAACACCGCAGGCGGCACGAGCGATGCGAGATACTTCGCGGAGTTTGGCGTGGAGACGGCGGAGTTTGGCGTGCGAAACGACACGATCCATCAGATCAACGAACGAGTAGAGATTAGCGACGTCGAAAATTTAGCTAAAATTTTTAGCGATCTGATAGAAAATTTCGGCTAATTTAGGAATTTGGCAAAGCTGCGTAGATTTTCTGCGTTCTGCCAAGCTTCGCCAAATTTGCCAGGGTTTTCGCTCGTAGCTGCTTGGCAAATTTTATCTTTGCCTCGCGTCTTACGTAGAAATTTTGCCCTGCTACGCCGCTTTTGCTAAGAATTTTATCTACAGTACGCTTGCCGCTTTTACAATTACTTTGCTATGCAACGTCGCTTTCGCAAGAAGCCTTAGCAAAACGCCACCGCCTCAAAGGCGAGCTTTGACAACGAACGCTACCGCTGCTAGGAATTTTTTAAAAGAATACTGCTTTTGCGCGAATTTCAGCAAATAGCGCGATCTTTGCGCAAAATTCATCTCGCTCTCTTTGCGTAGAATTTCATCTTCGTCAGGTGACTCTAGCGGCATACTGCTGTACTTTGCCGTCTCCGTGAAAAATTTTATCTTTGACGCGCCCGCTGCTTACGCAAGAAGCTTGGCTAAGACAATGCTGCTTCTGCCCCCCCCAGGATACCGCCCGCTTCGTGGATTTATAAAATTTTACTTAGTCACGTTGCCGCTGAGATAATTCCGCCTGCCTTACCGCTTCTGTGGAAATTTTACCCCGCTTCGGCAAGCGCAATTAAAAATTTACTTTGCCTTAATACGGCGGCGTTCAATTTTACCATTACAACGCGGTGACGCAGAATTTTTAGGCTATGCAAAATTCCGCCTCAAAACTTGCTATCCTTGCCTATTTTCACGAAAGGGATTCAAAATTTTGCTGCTTTACGCGCTGCTGCACAAAATGCACGCAAGATGAAAATTTATCGAAGGATTTCAGAGCGGAATTTCGCGAGGCTAAATTTTATCACTGCGAAAAATTTCAACCGCTCATAGCAGGCGTCTAAGGCGCGATAAATTTAAAATTAGGGCTTTAAGTCAGCATAGCAAGTTTCGCTTCTTGCAAAATTTTAACTGCCTTGGTCGCCGCAAAACTAGAAATTTACAAAATCGCTTTATGAAATTTCGCAGCATCTCGCGGTAAAATTTTAAAATCAGCGCCGTGCCTGCAAGGCATAATTTAACGGAATTTTACTTGCCAAATTTGGCTAAATTTTCTCTTTCGAAGTTTAGCAGCCACGCTTTGGTCGCTACGCCGCCCGCGCCGCTGTATCCTCCGAGCCCGCCCGCAGCTACGACGCGGTGGCACGGCACGATGATTGGAATTTTGTTTTTGCCGTTTGCGCTGCCTATTGCGCGGCTTGCGTGCGGTCTGCCGATAGCCCGGGCTAGCTCGCCGTATGTTACGACCTCACCATAAGGGATCTCTAAAAGCGCGCTCCACACGGACTTTTGAAACTGCGTGCCATTTTGGCTCAGTTTAACGCTAAAGCTTTCAAGCTCGCCCCTAAAATATGCGCCAAGCTCGTCTGTGCAAAGAGCCAAATTCTTTCTTAAATCGCTAAGCCTTAAATCGCGTCCTTTATCATCCGCTGCACGCACAAAGCCGAATTTAAGCTCTGCGTCGTGTTTTTTAAAGATCTCATCATTGGGGCTGCAGGCAGAGCTTTTGACCCAGTCGATACTGCAGATCCCGATCTCGTCATCCCAAATTTCAAGCATTCCAATAGGCGAATTAAAAAAGGCTTTTTGCATCTCAATCCTTTCAAATTTTTACTGGTTTGATCAAAAAAATTTTAAAAAGCGCTTGTTGCGGTGCGAGCTAAAGCTCGGAAACGGCTAAATTTCATACGGCAACGCAAATTTTTAAAATTTATCTGCAATGCGCCGCGAAGCCTCTACTCAAACCGTACGATGTTTACTAAAACCCCGTCGAAAACGTCTTGCTTAAAAAGCTTGATCTCGCGCACGATATCTGCGTTATCATCGTCGATGACACCGTTTTTGACGAGGCTGTCCTCGACGAGCTTAAAGATAAAGGCGTGGTTGCTGACGTCAGAGATACCGCTTTTAAAGCCCATTTCAAGGCGCACCGGCACGCCTATGTGCACGCCGCGCAGGTCCTTGGCGATGTAAAGATCGGCGATCGTGCGCACCATCTTTTTCGCCATTTGGTAGCTCGCCGTGGACGACAAAATATCATTAAGACCGAAATTCTCCATCAAAAGTGGAATACGAACGCGCGCCAAAACCCCTTCGCCAGGCTCGCTCGCGCTCTTTTTCAAAAACGAAATTTTAATCCTATGCGCGATGCCTATGAAGCGCGGCTTAAGCTCGATGAGCCTAGCTCTAGGCGCTTGCGGTAGCGAGATAGGACGCGAAGCGCTTGCAATAGGCAGAGCCTGCGGACGCTCTCGAAGGCTCGCGCGCTCTTTTATAGGCGCTTTGCGCGCAGGCTTGCCATAGAAATTTACGGGCTTAGCCGCAAAAGTTGATTCGCTCCCAAAAGCAGCAGACGCGGGCTCATCACCAAGCGCCCCTTCCACCATAGAAGAAGCAAACGTAGAATTCTCGCCCGTTAACGCAGGCTGCGCGAATCGCTCAAATTCGAGCGCAAATTTATTTCCCGCTTGCGGCGGCAAATTTAAAGAGTGCCACTCTTGTGCGGAGCTTTTCTGTGCTAAATTTTGCCCGGCGGAATTTTCAGGTGCGCAATTTTGCCCTTGTGCCAAAAACGCGGAATTCTCACCAACGAAATTCTCATCTTGAGACGCGAATTTCAAGGCATTTTCTAAGGCAAAATTTGCGGCACGGCAGCTAGCGGAATTCGCGATTTGCCCCTTAGAAAACTCGGAGCCTTGAGGCCCACAATCATTTGCGCACTTTATATCAAGCGCAGAATTTGTGAAAGTGGAATTTTTTGATGCAGAGCCTTGCGCCGTAGATTTTTTACTTCGTAGGTTCGCGTCCTGCTCTGCTACAAACGAATTTTCAGCCACAAAATTCTTCGTTTGCGCCATAAAATTAGAATTTTGCGCCTCAAAGATGGAATCTTTCACGAGCGCAGAGCTTTGCGCGGAAATAAAATTTCGCGATGCAGGAATGAAGCTTTGCTCTTTAGCAGAATTCGCAGGCGCAGAGCTTTGTGGCATAAATTTTTCACTCCTCGCATTTTCGCTCTCTTCGAAACTAGCAGCAAGCCCCACGCTCATGTCATCCTGCGCAGCGTCATTTTGCAAAATTAAATTCTCGCGCGTCGTATCCCACGCGGTATCTACGCAAAATTCCGCCCGAGCTGCGCCATAAAATTCTGCTTGCGAAGCATCTTGAAATTCTGCTCGTGAAGCAAAATCTCGCGCACTCTGAGCGCTGCGCGCAGAAAAATCTCGCTCGCCGCGCCTTGCATTTGTGGCATACGAAGTCTTTGCCAAGCTGCCACTAGCCTCGGACGAAACCGCGCCCGAATCTCCGCCGCAAAAGCTACCAAAATCGAAGGCGCCGTCAAACTCAGCATAGCCATAACTATCCGCTGCGCGGAGACGATCTGCGCGGGCTTTCTTTTTGGGCGTAGAAGAGAGCGTGAGCCTGCCTGCAAGCTCGCGTCCGCCAGAGTTTAAAATCCCAAAAATTCTAGCTCTAAAACGCTCGAACTGCTCGCCACTGAGCGAAATTTTGTCGTTTAGGCTCTGCACGCCGAAGTCTGCGGCGGTAAAATTTACGATCGCTCCGTCCCTACTCGCGACGCGCACACGACCTTTGACCGAGCCTTTTAGCTTAAAATCGCTGCCTGCGAGAATTTTTTTCATTAATTCCTTCGGATTGTAGGGCATTTTAGCGCTCGCCAAAAACCACTTTATTAAATTTAGCGACGAAGCTTAGCGGATTGACGCTCACGCCGTTGATCGCGATGCCAAAGTGCAGATGTGGGCCGCTAACTCTACCGCTCTCGCCCGAAAGCGCGATTTCATCGCCTTTGCGAACGTGATCGCCAAGCGTCACTTTGATCTCGCTTAGATGATAATATTGCGAATAGATACCACCGCCGTGATCGATCACGACCGAACCACCCGCGTAGTAGCGATCTTTGGCGATGACTACGACCCCGTCGTTGGCGGCGCGCACCGCAGTGCCTACTGCGGCGCGATAATCGGTGCCGCTGTGATAGCTTTTAAGCTCGCCATTAAAGGTGCGGGCATTGCCGAATGCAGAGGTTATTTTGGAGTTTAAAGGCAGCTCAAACGGCGTCGAAAAAAGATAGCGCGGCGTGGTGATCGCATAGATCGCGTTGGCTTCGTCGAGCTCTTTTTTGATACGTGCGGCGGCTTCTTTGGGCGGTTTAACTTTGCCAGGAGCGACGCTTAAGGTCTCTTTTTTGTACTCGCCCTTTTTCAAAGCGACGATCTGCTCGCGGCTGCCGCTTTGATCTACTATTCGCAGTGAGAAATCTCCCTTAGCACGGTAATTCGCTGCTAAAACGGCGATTTTATCGCTAGAATTTGGAGCCGTGATGAGAGGGATTTTCTTTGAGCCAAAGCTCAACTCGGTTGTGCTTTTATCTAATTTTAAGATAATAACGTCACCGTTTACTATGTCTAAAGCGAAAATTTTGATCGCCAAAAGTGCAAAAATAGCTAGAAATTTCATAAATTTTCCAAAATTCGTTATTTTTCATCAATTTTTTGTTAAAAATTAGCTAAAACAAATGAAATTGCTGTTATAATAACGAAAATTCAATTTTAAAAGGATTAAATGATGAAAAAGTTTTTGCTTCTAGCATCTGTTGCACTTTGCGGTCTTTTGCACGCGGACGTCGTGGCAAATCAAGAGGTTATAGCGGCGACTAACGTCGTTAGATCTTTCGTAGCGGCTAATAACTTCGGCACCGATGAGCGCTATCTAACCAGCGCCAAAGCCGTCGCAATCCTAACCGACGTAAAACGTTTAGCTGCGGGCGCATCGCTACAATACGGCGATGGAATTTTTAGCGTCAAAGGCGAGAATGGCGAGTGGAGTTCGCCGATTTTTATCAAATATAAAGGCTACGGCGTAGGCTTACAGGCAGGCTACGAGACGAGCGACATCGTGATGATCTTTCATACTACGAAGTCATATCAAGACATTTTTACCGGCACAGACACCCTTGAGATCAATGTAGGTGCCGCAGCAGGCGGCGTAGGTAGAAGAACCGGTCGCGCAACCGATCTACCTGATATTTCTGCATGGATGGTAAGCCCGGGCGAGCAAACAGGCGTCTACCTAGGCGTATCGATCGACAACGGCAGAATCACTATCGACGATCAACTAACTAACGACTTCTATGAGAGAATTTACGACTACGAGGATATTTTAAACGATTCTCCGCGCGCGAATAAATACGCAAAAAGATGGAAGGAAGTGATGAGGAAATATTTCACAAACGGCGAGAAATACGGCGCTAGCAGCAGTGCGGCGATACCTGTAAATCACGTGCAGAAAAAATATCCTGACGGTAAGCCAATCATCTCAAACCGCTCTCCTAGAACTCATGCTAAGGCTACGCGAAGCAAAAAGGCTAAAAAAGCAAAATAAATTATCGAGCCAAGCCCCGCTTATGGGGCTTCTTGTTTTGGCTTTGCGTTGAGTTTGTGCAGAGCGCGCAAGCGTGAAATTGAAGCGCATAGGTTATTTTAAAAAGATTTATTGGTTCTTTACTAAAATATTTTATTTAATTTTTATGAGTTATTAGATATATAAGGACCGAATAAAATTTTATGAAATTTAACGAAATTTTTATAAAATTTAATCAGTTTTTTATATTTTTATCACTACAATTACAATTCTTGTCTCGTTAGCTCAGTTGGTAGAGCATCTGACTCTTAATCAGGCGGCCGTAGGTTCGAATCCTACACGGGACACCATAACTCATTTTTACATCTATTTATATCAATGTATAACCATTTACGAACTATCGACACTAAGGCGTTTTAGGGCTATTTTCAATTTATATTAATTTATATCGATTTATAATTATTTTCGTAAAAAATGTATAACTTTCTGTATAACAAGGGTATAAAATGGCTAAAATTTTAACCGCGACGCAGGTGAAGAAATTAAAATTTGAGGGCAAAAGCAAGCTCAAGGCGTATTCTATCGATAGCACGTGCGCGCTGTATCTGGTGTGTTTTGCAAACGGCAGCAGATACTATAAACTACGCACAAAAAGAGGCTACACTACGTTAGGAAGTTTCGATGATATAAGCCTTGCTGAAGCTAGAGAAAAAGCAATGAGTTTGCGCAAGTCCGGCGCGAGCGATGAACTACAAAAGCAGAAACTCAAAGATATCTTTTACGCGTGGCTGGATATTAAAATTCCGCCCGAGGATAGTGAGAAAATAAGGCAATCCCGCCGTAAAATGATAAATCGCGTAAATAAACATCTGCTGCAACCTCTAGGCAATATGCCGATAGATGAGATTGGTACAAAGGAAGTGATCGCGGCAACCAAAGGCGTGAATTTTGCAAGTGCTAAAAAGATAATACCGATCCTGCGCGACGTGCTTAAATTTGCTCGCGCCCAAAACGCGGCAGGCGATATATCGTTTATTTATGAGATCATCGATGATATGAGTGAAATTTATCCTAAGAAAAAAGTAGAGCACAGAAAGGCGGTGACGGATCCAAAGCGGCTAAAAGAGATCATAGAAGCGGTCAGAGACGCCCTTATAGAGCCGACGATTAAAAATCTCTTTTTTTTCAATCTGATTATGGCGCAACGTCCGCATCAGATCAGAGAGCTTTGTTGGGATAGAATAGACGGGGATTTCGTGTATTTTAGAGAAGCGGATAATAAAACAGGAGTAAATGCGCGCTTGCCGCTACCGAGACAGGCAAAGCAAATTTTAGAGCGCCAAAAAGAAGTAAGCACGGAGGGGATAGTTTTCAAATCGAGCACCTATTCTAAGCTTAGCGGCTGGGCTATCTCGGACGGCACGCTATTAAAAACGCTAAGGCGCTTGGGTATAGCCGATCTGCACGCACACGGCTTTCGCTCGATGTTTGCAACCTTTGCTATTCGGGCAACCGACGGCGAGCGGGCTATGTTTGAAAAGCGTATCATTGATGAAGTGCTGCTACACGCGCCTAGTAGCGAGGTGGATAAAGCATATTTCAGGGACTTCAACTCGCGGGAGCATTTGCGGGTATTGCAGTGGTGGGCGGATTATTTAGAGGGGCTAACACCCCTCTTTTAGCTTTTTAATGTCCTCGTTGAGCCAATCTAGGGGATAGCGAATTTCGCCGTTAAAAATTATGAAGCGCGGGGTAAACTCCCATTTGCCCTTATTTTTCGGCATTCGCATTTGAGCCAAAATATTGCTGTTTTGCGAATATCCTAGCATAACCGATGCCTCTTTTTGCGTCAGCAGCCTTTGATTTTCGGCGCCAACTCCTGCTACGATGCCGCTGTTTTCAAAACGCCCAAGCGTGGACGATACTTCTTTTGGTTTTTGGTTTTCAGTAGTCATCGTC
>ERZ773070.1621-NODE-1621-length-13606-cov-3.219098_pt1 | contig 13606 bp, 8 predicted proteins | sample MGYA00580618_ERZ773070 | MGnify/ENA primary metagenome ERZ773070 (study PRJEB29015, sample SAMEA2738023) | human oral metagenome | biome: human oral; feature: human-associated habitat; material: dental | place: China | collected 2019 ...
ATAGCCGGCAGCCTGAGTAGAAGAAATAACACCTAGACGCTCAAGGTTACGAGCAATGGGACGTTTTTTAGCCGGATCAAATAGGCCTTCTTTTTGTAATTTAGCCTTATAGATAATAAAATCAGTTATTTTCTTGATACTTATGCTACCAAGTACAGATATAATATAAATTTTCTACTATGAAAAAAATCCTTTTATCGTACCGCCTATATATTACAAACAAGTTTTTTCCTTAAGACAATGAGCAAACCTTAAGTCTAGTTCCCTAAATCAAGCTTTGCTCATTATCTTTTAATTAATTATAGTAATTGTATTGCAATATTATAAAAACTTACTCAAATCTGGCATTTATTAAACCTACTCTGTCGCCACTATTAACATTGACTTTATTTATTCTTATAATGTCATATCCTGATATATCCACTTCTATATCAAACATATCAGTATTATAGTAAATGTCCGGTGTTACATATAGTTCAGTACCATCTCCCAAAATCTGCAAGACCACTCTATCTCTCTCATTCCAACTGTTTTTTACAGGTGCCACTGTAGCTTTCAATTTTGTATACTTTTTACCGGCTACATATTCTATATAACCACCGGAATTGAAACCTAATGCTCTTGTAACAGTTTTATTTTCTTTATTAGTAACTAAAGAGTCGTATTTATACACAGAATCCCACAATATAGGATTCATATCATACAAATACTTCCCACCATATTGATTGGTCTTTTGGGTTTCTTCTCTTTGTTCTTCCTGCTGCTCTTCTGTTTGCTGTTGCTGTTGTTCTTTTTTCTTTTCTTCTTCTTTTTTCTTAGTTTCTGATGACTTTTGTATAGTAGAGTTACTTGTCTTTATTGAGTTTGAAGACTTTTGTACTCCTACATTTCTGGTTTGTACCGCACCGTTTTCTACCCAGGCACCTGAAGCATTGACCTGATAGTTATCGGGTGTAGTAGTATTAACCATACAATATCCGAATCTGTCAAAATAGTAGCACTCCGCTACCCCATCCGAATTACCGTCTATCCACTGCCAGGAACTTGAAGGCCAGCTGCCGTTACCCCAGTCATACCACCAACCGGTTGAGTCCTGCACCCAACCTCCGGCATATGCATTTACTGCAAATGCTGCCACAAAAACTGCTGTAGATAAAACTAATTTGATAGCTTTGAATTTTCTCATACTATACCGCCCTTTCTTTGGTAAAATATTTTTTATGTCTCAAATTTTAAGCAAATTCTTTAAAGAATGAATACCTTTTTTTTACATATTGCCCGGTGTAATTTTGGTGTAAGTCTTGTAAAGCCTGTATTTACAAGCTTTTACACATTTCTTTATTCTTAAAAATTTTCACCCGGTATTTAGACTTTTTTACACTTTGTTAATATTTTTTTCTATCCATACCGGATTTTACCTGATAAAAATATTTTTCAAAATAAAAAAGATACCCCGGGATAAAAAATTATCTCTAAAGTATCTTTATCTTACTATATTATTTTGATAAGTTTACTATAGGCAGGCTGCCAAGATATAAAATAAAAGCAGCAATATACCATACAGAATAAAATAAATCTTATTATTCCAAACTACCGGCAGTATACTATTTTCTCCTCGGGAAAATAAGCAAACAAGCCATGCAATCATTCCCACAACATTAATTCCTATAATGGCAAAATAATTTGCTGAAGGCTTAAAGCACATTATGGTATAAATTGAGGTAAGTATTGCTACAAAGGGAGCAAGCAATAAAAAAGAGCCTGCACACTGTGCATTAAAATCTACCGCATAAGGAGAACTTGAAGAAAACCATAAGTACAAATAAAAACCTGTTGTAACCAGAGCAAATAAAGGAGAGATATCCCTTTTTACAGGATAATGGGCAAAGCCATAGATAAAAGCAAAGATAATGCCGGCATATGAAAAGTATAAATTAACTGCTATATGCAAATTATTTGCAATTACATTGAGCCTGTCCACTCTTAAGGTATCCGGATTTTCTTCATTTTCACAAAATTCTTTCATAGGCTCTCTGGTAAATAATAAAAAACTGTTTGCAAATACCACTATCAATACAAACATCAGACCTACATCAGCCATTTTATTAAAACGACCGCTTTTTATAAAGTTTTGAAAACCCTTAAGTGTTTTCAAGAAACCGTATAGAGCTAAAGAAGAAAATGCCCCGGTAATATTACAAAATATAGCATAACATAAACGGCTTATTCCAAGGTCATAGCGTCCTTTGCCACGTATTATCCTCTTTCTGTCTCCGTATTTTGCAACTAAATATATGTCTTTATAACTTAATTCCTTACAGTCTTTATTATTTTTCTTATATATCCATAATGCAACAGCCGTATCAATAAGCCCGAAGATTAAAGTAGAAATTGCAAGAAGTAACATGGCAGTAAAAAATACATTTGGAGATAAAGTATTCATCCACAAAAATATATCTATAGCCGAATAACCGTAAATGTCAAATATTACCGGAATAAAGAGCAACAGTACGCCACATACGAAAATATATACCCAATTTTCTCTAATATCTTTAACATGCTTGGAAGAAAATATCTTTTCATTTGAGCCGGCATTTTCATCAAAAAGTATGGCAGCCTCTTGCTTAGATTCCACACCGAATTCAGGTTCGGAGTATATTGCTGCAAGCTTTGGAAGGTCTGTATTAACATATTCCTGTGCTATAAACTTTTGAGAATATGCATCGCCGGGTTCTTTTGTTTCTTCATATATCAGATTTTTATCACTATTTGGCAACTCACGATTTTCCAAGCCGTATTTTAACATTCGTAAAGAATAGGATTCATAGGTATCACCTTCTTCTTTTTCCGACCCCGGGAAGAATAAATTCTCTCTTTTTACAAAATCAAGTACTTTTTGAAAGCCCAGTTCTTCATCTTTAACTGTAAAACAGTCTTCAAAAAATAAATCTTCCTTATTCTCAAGTCCCTGATATCCTTTTCTTTTTCCACGCTTTATTTCACTGATTCTGGACTCAACCATAGTTCCGGTTCTGACTTTATCTATTGTAAGGCACAGTGACTTTTGGGAAATATTAAGTTCATCATTGATAAACTTAAATATATCTCCTTGACAAATATGTCTTTTAGGCATATGTACACTCCTTTAAGCAATAACCAACATACACATTTAGATAACAACAATCATAATAAATATTAAACATTATTGTAATTTTCCTACATAGAAAAGTCAATATAATAATATTTTTTATCTGACGACATAATAAGCTGACGTAAAAGTTTATTTTACTTCAGCTTATTATATACGGTATTTATTAATTTAATATTTGCCTATAACTATTAATATTAACTATGTATTTCCTCCTACAACAAAACCACTTCCGACATGGCATCTCTTTTTGCCACATCTATCCTAAAATCACTTCCCCTGTACTCTACATCCGCCTCATCTATTTCTACTTTTACTGTCTCGTATGCCAATGAGGGATAGTTGTTTTCTTTGCTTAAGTGTCCGAGGAATATATGCTTTATCTTATCATGTAAGATCCTTGCCAGCAGTTTTCCGGCATTTTCATTGCAAAGATGCCCCTTATTGCCAAGTATTCTTCTTTTTAGATGGTAGGGGTAAGGACCTACTTCAAGCATCCTTATGTCATGGTTTGCTTCAAGCATTATAGCATCCAAGTCCTGTAAATTATCTACTATATATTCGTCATACACTCCCATATCTGTAGCCACTGCAACTGATTTACCGGCTGTGCTTAATCTGAAACCTACAGGTTCACTTGCGTCATGGGATATCTTAAATACTTTGGCATTAATATCGGCTACTGAGAATTCGGTATCGGCAGCTATTATATTACAAAGCCCCTCATAGCCTTCTATAATCTTCTTTTTCTTTATATAATCCAGTGTTCCCTTAGTTGCATATATGGGAATCTGATATTTTTTAGTAAGGATTTTCAGCCCCTGTATATGGTCGCTATGTTCATGAGTAATAAATACTCCCGAAAGATCACTTACCTTAAGTCCGAGGCTTTTAAGTCCCTCTTCTATTCTTTTATTGCTTATGCCGGCATCTATCAATATATGGGTGTTATCCGATCCGAAATATATCGAATTACCGCTGCTGCCGCTGGCTATACTTGCAAATCTTGGCAAAATACTACCTCTTTTCCTATAAATATAATTGATTCTTATAACAATTCCGCTAGTGTATCATTGATATCCGGTCTTATTACTATTTTGTCAATAGAAAGTTGAAACTTACTCTACTATTGCTGATATTAGTTAAATTTCAATGATACACCAGCGGTTCGACATATTGATAATCGTTCTAATTTCAACTATGCTCTTGACCTTTCAGGTTATGATAGAGACATAGAATATATGTTAAATATCAATATGTCAACGCATTAGTATATATTAAATACTACTGCAAATAAGAAGTCTACCGTGATATCATAAATTAGCTATAATCTAAAGTAGATGTGACTTTTGCTTCTCAACAATATCTTCCATTGCCATAGCTATTTTGTACTTTAACTGCTCAGGGCTTGAATTATTCTCTATCACCCTGTCACAAAAGCGGCAATACTCTTCTTCGCTTGCCTGCTTTTCTATAATAACATCTATTTGCATATCACTGTAGGCTCTTGATTCCTTAAGTCTTTTCCTTCTGGTAGCTTCATCACTGTATATGTACCATGTTTCATCATAGATATCGTATTTTTTATCCGGCAATATAGCAGCTTCAACTACCACATAGCTAAACTCCTTTTGTTTTTCCAAGGCTTCTTTTTCTATCCTCTCCCACACCCCGGGATGGACTATCGAGTTTACCTTAGCCAAAAGTTCCTTATCATTATAAAGTAAATCGGCTAAAACCTTTCTGTTAATACTCTTATTTGAATCAAGTATCTTATCAGAGCAAAGCTCTACAAGCTTCTTGTAGGTGTTTTCTCCTATCCTATAAAGCTCATGTGCTTTTTTATCAGCCTCTATTACATAGGCTGCATAATCATTTTTTAGTATATCGAGAACAAGGCTTTTACCTGATCCTATTCCCCCAAAAATCCCAATAACCATATTACCTCTTACTTGGCACTTAGCCATGTCCTTCCTATATGGGCTTCAACTTCAAGCTCCACTGCAAGTTTGCAAGCGGCTTTCATGGTCTTTTCCACCAAATCCCTTACTTCTTTTGCACTTTCTTCCTTAACTTCTATCAAAAGCTCATCATGTACCTGCAAGACTATATAAGCTAGGTCGCCATACTTTTTTAACGCCTTATCCACATCAAGCATAGCCTTCTTCATGATATCCGCAGCCGTTCCCTGTATGGGAGAGTTCATAGCGACTCTGTCTCCGAAGGCTCTTTGCATAAAATTGGAACTTTTGATCTCTGGTATAGGTCTTATTCTGTTATACAAGGTTCTTACATAACCCTTTTCCTTAGCTTCTTTTACCTGTCTGTCAAGAAATTCTTTTACCTTGGGGTAGCTTTTAAAATAGTTATTAATGTATTCCAAGGCTTCTTTTCTTGAAATACTGAGTCCCTCCGAGAGTCCGAAGGCGGATATTCCGTAAACTACTCCGAAGTTTACAGCCTTGGCATTTCTTCTAAGTGTGGCATCTACTTTATCAAGAGGTACATGGAATACCTCCGAAGCGGTAATTGCATGTATATCCTCACTTTTTTTATAGCTTTCTATAAGTTTTTCATCATCGGACATGGAAGCAAGTACTCTTAACTCTATTTGAGAATAGTCCGCATCTACGAATACATAGCCTTCTCTTGGCACAAATATATCCCTTATACGGCTGCCCATTTCCGTCCTTATAGGAATGTTTTGTAAGTTGGGGTCGGTGGATGACAGCCTTCCGGTAGCCGTTATGGTCTGATTAAAGCTTCCGTGTATCCTTCCGTCCTCACCTATATAATTGGCAAGTCCCAGGGCATAAGTAGAATGAAGTTTTGCAAATTGGCGGTATTTTAGTATTTTACCTACTATGCTGTATTCAGGTGCCAGCTTTTCAAGTACATCCGCTGCGGTAGAATAACCGGTTTTAGTCTTTTTACCGCCCTTTATTCCCATTTTTTCAAAAAGAATCTCTCCAAGCTGCTTGGGAGAATTAATATTAAACTCTGCTCCGGCTTCTTTGTGTATCTCTTTTTCTATCTCCTTTATATAGCTGTCAAGTTCATCGGCATAGGCTTCTAATTTTTCTTTATCTATACCTATACCCTTAAGCTCCATAGAGGCAAGTGAATATACAAGCGGAAGTTCTATATCGGTATACAAAGCTTTCATACCAAGTTCCTCAGTCTTTGCAAGTATACTCTCCTTTACACGGTACAATACACAGGCATAGGAAGAAAGGAGTGAAATAAACTTTTCATCTCCGGATTCCAAAGCCTCTTTAGGACTTCTTTTTGCCAACACATCCTTATAGGAGTCAAGATTTATATCAAGGTATTCCCTTGCCATATCAAAGACCTCGTAACTTCCCTTGAGAGGATTGTTAAGATAGGCTGCAATAGCCAAGTCATTGATATTTTTATTAGTTTCCAAGCCAAGATACTTAACTAAGGATTTTAATTCCCTTACATAAAGCACCTTCTTATCTATAACTTTGTTAAGCCATTTTTTTACAGCCTCTTCAAAGTTTTCATCCTTTATGTAAATGTAATACACCTTATCCTTATCTGCACATACACTAAGGGCTATAAGCTGTTTCGGGCTTTTGTTATCATCATATATAAGCTCAAGAGCCGGCTGTGAAGTTTTGATTTTATCAAGCTCTTTCACATCATCTATATTAACTATGTTAAATTCAAAGTTTTCTTTTGATTTTATTCCGGCTGCCTCAAATCTTTTTATCAGAGTCTTAAACTCCAGCGTTTTCATCATTTCAAGACTTTCGTCATTATACAGCTCATCGCCCTTCATATCTTCAAGGGATACTTCAATGGGAACTTCACAATTAATTGTAACAAGCATTTTTGAAAAATATGCATCCTCTTTGCCCTCAGTCAAAAGCTTTGCAGCCCTTGGTTTAAGGTTCTCAAGATTTGCATACAGGTTGTCAAGACTATGATACTCTGCTATAAGTGCGGTAGCTGTTTTTTCCCCTATACCGGCAACTCCCGGTACATTATCGGAAGAATCTCCCATCAGCGCCTTTACATCTATAAACTCCTTGGGACTTACACTGTAATCCCTTTTTACATCTTCCGGGAAGTAGTCGTAAATTTGTGTACTGCCCTTGACGGTCTTGGGTATTCTTATTTTTATTTTATCTTCTGCAAGCTGAAGTAAGTCCCTGTCTCCTGATATGACACGAACTTCTGCGGCATCCTTATATTTCTTTGCTATAGTGCCTATAATATCATCCGCCTCAAATCCCTCTTTGCTTAGTATCTTTATATTCATACTTTCAAGTACTTCTTTAATAAGAGGTATTTGCACCCTAAGTTCCTCAGGCATGGTTTTTCTGTTTGCTTTGTAGAGTTCATAGGCTTCATGCCTGAAAGTAGGTTTTGATAAGTCAAAGGCAACCGCAAGATAGTCGGCATTCTCCTCATCCAAAACCTTAAACATAATATTTAGAAAGCCGTATACCGCATTGGTATACACTCCTTTGGCATTGCTTAGTATCGGCAGTGCATAAAATGCTCTGTTTAATATACTCATTCCGTCAATTAAAACAAGTTTTGACATAGATCCCCCTTAATATATCCATACACGAAGCTGCAAAAGCAAAGTAAATATTGCAGCCAGTATCACTAATGTATTGACCGCATAGTAAGTAACCTTAAGTGCTGCCGTCAAATATACCCTCTTATATTCATTAATTATAAAGTCTTTAAGCGAAGGCAGATATATGCCCTTATCCTCAGTTTCCGCCTCTTTAAGTTTAGTTTCTATGATATAATAAAGCTCCAGCTCTTCTTTACAAGTTTCACACTCATTTATATGCTCTAAAAACTCTTCCACTTCATCATCTTTTAATTCGGACTTTATAAAAGGTATTACTCTTTTTAGGTTAACCTTACAACTGTCCTCGGTATTATTCAGCAAAAAAGCCCACCACCTTTTAATCTAACTTTCTTTCTTTGTTATAAACTCTTCATATTTCCTTGCTATGTACATAGGTTTATCAAAGCTAAAATCCTCTATTTCCCTGTTAAGTAAAGCAAAAATATGGTTTTTAAGGAAATTGTAACCTGCCATATGTGAAAACTCCACCCCTCCCGAAAACCTCGGATTACACTCAAGAAAATAATGCTCATCTTCATCTGTTTTTATAAATTCCATATTTACACAACCAAGTACATCAAGCTTATCTGCTATATGTTTTGCTGTTTTTTCAAGTGCCTTATCTTCATATACATATACTGAAATTCCGGCACCGTTCTTAGTCCTTATCAGCTCTTTTCTTAAAACGACGACACTGTTTTTATACTTATCTCTTACTATATCGGCAGTAATTATATCGCCTTTAATAAAGTCCTGTATTACATATCTGTCGGCATCTTCGGAGTTTATAAAAGCATACCAGTCATATTTGCTGTTTATTCTTCTTAAGCCCTCGCTGCTTCTTCCGTCAAAGGGTTTTACCAGTAAATGAGGCTTAAAGTTGTTATCTTCTATTTGTTTATCTATATATTCTTTTGTATAGCATTTTATGAGTTTAATAGCCCTATCTGCGAATAAATATTCATAGGTTTTTAACTTATCCCTGCATATGTCTACACAATATTTATCTGCAATAAGTAACTTTATTCCAAGCTTTTCAAATATATATCGATGTGTATTAAACACATCTATTTCTATATCTATAAGCGGAAGTATATAGTCTATATTTTCATTTTTACAAATATTAATTACATCTTCCAAATATTGTTTTACATCAACTGCCAAGGAAACTTTATAAAATGCATCAACATTATACGCATCCGCTATTAATTCTTTGCTGTATATATCACAACCTACAACTCTATATGATAAGTCTTTTAATTTTTTTATTATTATATCAGCCGCAAATGAGCCTATTGCGGTTACAAGTATACTTTTCATAGTTAAACTTCTTTCTATATAATGTTTCTATAGTTTAGTCAAGTATGGAGGCTTTGGCTCCGTACTTGATTGTTAGCAGTGTTTGCCGCAATGCGATAGTTTCCTTACACAGCCCCTGCGATAAAAACAGGCTGTTATACCGTTTTATAAACAGTATAACAGCCTTTATTATATACTAATTGATTACTTTATACAATGAAAGTATTTTATGAATATAATGTAACTAATTTCTCAAGATACTCAAGTCTTGCCTTTGCATTCTCTTCATTTCTCTTAAAGAGTTCTTCGGCTCTTTCAGGATTCTTAAGCTGTAATGCGGTGTATCTTACCTCACCTTCGATGAACTCTCTGAATTCTCTCTTTGGTGGCTTGGAGTCAAGAGTAAATTTCTTTTCCGCATTAGGATTGTATCTGAAGTTATGCCAGTAACCTGACTCAACAGCAATCTTTTCTTCTTCCTGAGAAGCTCCCATTCCCTTCTTGATACCATGTGCTATACATGGAGCATATCCTATGATAAGAGACGGTCCCGGATATGCCTCAGCCTCAAGTATTGCCTTTAAGGTCTGATTGTAATCAGCTCCCATAGCTACCTGAGCAACATATACATAACCGTAGCTCATTGCAATACTTGCAAGATCCTTTTTCTTAACTTCCTTACCGCTTGCGGCAAACTGTGCTACAGCACCGGTATTGGTTGATTTTGATGACTGTCCTCCGGTGTTGGAATAAACCTCGGTATCAAATACGAAGACATTTATATCCTGTCCGCTTGCAAGTACATGGTCAAGACCGCCAAAGCCTATATCATAAGCCCAACCGTCTCCACCGAAGATCCACTGGCTCTTCTTTGAAAGTAACGGAGCATCATTAAGTAAAGCCTTCGCATCTTCATTATCTACACCCTTAAGTAACTCGATAAGCTCATCACTTGCCTTTGTATTGGTTGAACTTTGCAAGAAGGTATCAAGGTATTCCTGACATGCCGCATTAAGCTCAGGACTTACTGAAGCCTCAAGAAGTCTTTCAACTTTAAGCTTTAATCCGTCTCTTATAGCTCTGTTTGCAAGGAACATACCGTAACCGAACTCCGCATTGTCCTCAAAAAGTGAGTTTGACCAAGCCGGACCTCTGCCCTGTGCATTGGTGGTATAAGGAGTTGAAGGAGAAGAGTTACCCCAGATTGAAGAACAACCTGTAGCGTTAGCTATGTACATTCTGTCTCCGAAAAGCTGTGTAATAAGTCTTGCATAAGGTGTCTCTCCACAGCCTGCACAAGCTCCTGAGAACTCAAGTAAAGGTTTCTTGAATTGAGATCCCTTTACTGTACTTTCCTTAAACTTAGCAATAACTTCCGTCTTTTCAGGTAATTTAACCGCATAGTCGTAGTATTTCTGCTTTTCAACCTGCTCATCATAACTCTTCATAACAAGTGCCTTCTCACCCTTCTTACCCGGGCATACATTAGCACATGAAGAACAGCCGGTGCAGTCCATCTGTGATACTATAACCGAGAACTTGTAATCAGGCATACCGTTAAGTCCTACATTACTGAGTCCCTCAGGTGCATTATTGACCTCGTTATCGGTCATTGCAAAAAGTCTTATAGCGGAATGAGGGCATACATATGAGCAGAAACCGCATTGGATACAGTTGTCGCTGTTCCACTCAGGTACCGATACGGCTATACCTCTTTTTTCATATGCAGCAGTTCCGCTTGGGGTCGTACCGTCTACATAGTCAAGGAAGGCTGATACAGGAAGGTTGTTACCCTCTTGTGCATTTACAGCGGTTTGAATATCATTAACAAATCTTGTAACTTCATTTCTTCCTTCTATAACAACTTCACGGCTAAGACCTTCATCTTCGCAATTAAGCCATTCTTTAGGAACATCTACCTTTACTATCTCCTGTGCACCTGCATCTATAGCTGCCCAGTTCTTCTTTACGATCTCTTCACCCTTTTTACCATAGGTCTTTGCAGCTGCCTTCTTCATAAGCTCTATAGCCTCAGCCTCAGGTATAATGTTGGCAAGTTTGAAGAATGCTGACTGCAATATAGTGTTGATACGGGTTGCACCCATTCCGGTTGCAAGACCTATCTTAACACCGTCAATTATATAGAATTTTATGTCATGCTCAGCCATATACTTCTTAACCTGTCCCGGAAGATGATCTGCTATCTCATCTTTTGACCATGAACAGTTAAGAAGGAAGGTTCCGCCATCTACAAGTTCCTGAACCATGTTATACTTATGCATGTATGACGGATTGTGGCAGGCTACAAAGTCGGCTTTACGAATCAAGTAAGTAGACTTGATAGGCTTATGTCCGAATCTTAAGTGAGACATGGTGATACCGCCTGATTTCTTTGAGTCATAGTCAAAGTATGCCTGAGCATACATGTCCGTATTGTCACCTATGATCTTAATGGAGTTTTTATTAGCTCCTACAGTACCGTCAGCTCCAAGTCCCCAGAATTTACAGTTTACAGTTCCTTTAGGAGTTGTAATAAGAGGCTTTCCTATCTCTAATGAAAGATGTGTAACATCATCCTTGATACCTACTGTAAATCTTTGTTTTTCAGTATTTTCATATACTGCAACTATTTGTGCGGGAGTGGTATCCTTAGAGCTTAAACCGTATCTTCCGCTCATTATATTAATATTCTGGAATTTGGTTCCTCTTAATGCAGCTATTACATCAAGGTAAAGAGGCTCTCCTATAGCTCCCGGCTCCTTGGTTCTGTCAAGTACTGAAATGTGCTTAACAGTATCAGGTATAGCTGCTACAAAAGCTTCCTTGGCAAACGGCCTGTAAAGTCTTACCTTTATAAGTCCGACTTTAACCCCCTTATTTGCAAGGTAGTCTATAGTTTCTTCAATAGTGTCGTTTACGGAACCCATAGCAACTATTATATGCTCTGCATCCGCAGCACCGTAATAGTTAAATAATTTATAATCGGTTCCTATTTTTGCATTGATTTTGTCCATATATCCTTGTACTATTTCAGGAAGTGCTTCATAGTACTTGTTGCAGGCTTCTCTTGCCTGGAAGAATATGTCCGGATTTTGTGCTGAACCCTTAGCTACAGGATTATTTGGATTCAATGCTCTTTTTCTGAATGCATCTACAGCATCCAAATCAAGCAAATCTCTTAAATCTTCATAATCCCACATTTCAATTTTTTGAATCTCATGTGAGGTTCTGAAACCGTCAAAAAAGTTAATAAACGGAACTCTTCCGCTTATTGCTGATAAGTGTGATATAGGTGTTAAGTCCATAACTTCCTGTACGGATGATGAACACAGCATAGCACAGCCTGTCTGTCTGCAGGCATACACATCAGAATGATCTCCGAATATACTGAGTGCGTGTGTAGCCACAGTTCTCGCTGACACATTAAACACTCCCGGAAGCAGCTCACCTGCTATTTTGTAAAGGTTCGGAATCATAAGCAACAAACCTTGTGATGCTGTATATGTTGTTGTAAGTGCACCGGCAGTCAATGAACCGTGTACTGCACCTGCAGCACCTGCCTCTGATTGCATCTCTGTAACTTGAACAGGTTGTCCGAATAAATTCTTACGACCTTCAGCAGACCACGAATCAGTGTGCTCTGCCATATTTGATGAAGGCGTAATCGGATAGATAGCAGCAACATCTGTAAAAGCATATGATGCATGAGCAGCTGCCTGATTACCATCCATGGTCTTCATACTTCTTTTTACCATAAATAATATCCTCCTACTTTATTATGTTTAAAATTAAAACAAAAAAGCTTCATATTAATTATAGCAATATATCCAGTAATTGCCAATAATAAAAAAGCTTTTTTGTGTATTATTATTGAAACATTTTCGGCTTTTTTCTAAATAAAATCCGATTTATTTTCCAATAAAAACTATTTAGTTATATTTTCTAAATAACTTTATAAAATAAGCAGCCTTTTATATAACAGCTGTACAGAGCGACTTATAATTTTTACAGGTAAAAAGACTAGAACAACTGCTTATATACCTGTAAAAATCAATATAACAGCTACTTGCTTTTAATAAATAATATCGTAATGCAAAATCATACTAAGAAGTAGGTTTAGCTTCTATAAAGCCTGAGTCCTGTGTAGTGCTCTCTTGTGTAGCCGGCGCAGTGGTTTCTGCAGCAGTACTTTCTTTGCTGCTTTCCTTAGTGCTTTCTTTGGTACTCTCCTTAGCCTTAGTGCTTTCTTTGGCTTTCGTACTTTCCTTAGCCTTGGTAGTTTCACTTGACTTTGTAGTACTGCCCTCCGTTGCCGCAGCTGTTGAAGAATGTACCGTGCTTTCCGCACTTTCCGTACTTGACTCGGATAAGGATACTTCACTTGAGGCGGCACTGCTTGTACCTCCAAGCTTTACAGAGCTTCCCGATGAATTTCTTTTAATTATAGTAGGCTTTCCCTTATAGGTACTGTTGTGCAAGAACTCATCGGATATTACCTTATCTCCTTCTTTTTTTACAATATTTGTAATCCATCTGCTTCCCTT
>ERZ773070.1624-NODE-1624-length-13598-cov-8.412759_pt1 | contig 13598 bp, 13 predicted proteins | sample MGYA00580618_ERZ773070 | MGnify/ENA primary metagenome ERZ773070 (study PRJEB29015, sample SAMEA2738023) | human oral metagenome | biome: human oral; feature: human-associated habitat; material: dental | place: China | collected 2019 ...
TCACCATCGGCGTCCCGGCCTTCATCCTGTCCCTGCCGCCCAACAACGAGCGCGCCCGGCCAGGCTTTGTGCGGCGGGTGCTCGGCTTCGGCTTCCCCGCCGGCGCGCTGGTCGCGATCCCTTCCTTTGTCACCTACACGATCGCATTGCGCTCGGCGACGCAGGCCCAGGCATCCACGGCGGCGCTTTTGGCCCTCATCGTCTCCTCGACGTGGGTTTTGGCGATCGTCGCTCGCCCCTACGAGTGGTGGAAGATCGCCCTGATCGTCCTGCCGCTCGTTGGGTACGGCCTCATTTTCAACGTTTCCGCCCTCCAGAAGACTTTCATGCTCGACTCGTCGAATCTCGGGGTCATGGTCCTTGCCGCGGCTGCCGGCGGATGCGGCGCCGTCGCGATCGAGCTGCTGTGGTGGTTCACGCCCGGCCGTCCGGCCTACTGGATGCCCAAGGCGGAGCGCGAGGCTGCGGCCGCGCAGCGCAGGATCGAACGCGAGGCGCTGCGGCAAGAACGCGCGCAAAGGCAAGAAAGCGCGCGGAAGGAAGAACGCGCGCAACGGGAGGACCGCGCCCAACAGCAAGAAGGCGCGCAACGGGACGACCGCCCACAGGGGGAAGAACCCACTTTGCAGGAAGAAGACGCGAATAAGGTCTGAGGGACGAGCGGGCGCAGAGGACCTGAAGGACAGGATGCCGGGCCCCGAGCGATCCATGGGCCGGGGGAACGACAGGGCCAGCGAGATGGCGAGCCAGTGCTTCCCCGAGCGCCCCGCGGGCCGAGAGCGGGATGCCCCTGCGGCGGCATTCGCCGAGGGAACGACCCTGCAAAAGAGCGTCAGGAGTATGCGGAGCGTCAGGAATGTCCGGAGCAGCGGGCGGGGCGACGGCGGACTAAGCCGAGTCCCGCGGGCCTAGGCCGGGCCGAGGAAAGCAACGCCCAGGCCGAGGAAGGCGACGCCCGGGCCAGGTTTGTTTGCCGCCAACACGGTCCTAGCTTTGTCGGCTGTTCTCCTCAGCCCCCTGTTCTTGCCTCTGGCGCTCTCTCGCCTCAGGCTCTTTTTTGTCTCCGCCGCCCTTTTTTCGCGCCTTCCGCATAGCCCCCAAGCCGAGAAGGAGGAACCACAGGCCGGCTATGGCGGGGCCGCATATGAGAGCAAGGGCCTGCCTGCGGGCACTGGGACTCGAATCGCCGCGAATCGAGGTCTCGTGTATCTCCTGATAGTGAATGACAGCGTAAACGGCAATGAAAGCGAGCCCGAGGGCTCCTGCCAGCAGCATCGCCGACATGATGGCATCACGTCGATCCACATTCCACACCAGGGCAAAGCAGCCTATGACGGAAGCGATGATGAGCGACGTCGCCCCGAAGGCAACGGCTTTGACGTTGGGAAATCCGGCGCCCGCCGCCACGAATCCGGGAATGCCGGCTATGACGGCGACAACGGACAAGGCCAAGCGAGGACGGCCGGTTCTTCCGGATGACGGAACGGCTCCCGGGGTCTCGGTTTCGGATGCCCCGCGGCTCTCACGGCCGTCGTCGTCCTGAGGCCTCGCGTCCCTTGGGCCGCCCCCAGCCTTCATTCGGGCTTTTCCATAATCCTGTCGGCCGCGCCCGGTTCCTTCTCAAGTTTCTCGACTTCTTTTCGAATCGCCTCGAGATTCGGACGAGCCTCGCGGACTCGCCTTCCAAACCACTCCGTTGCCGCCAGGTCGCGCATTGTTCGCTTACCGGCAAGAATGTCGTCGATGAGCCTTCTGATCTGCGGATCAGCGTCATTCTTCATCTTCCTGAGCGAACCACGAAGCGCGTCGTCCATGGGCGATCCTGCCGGGATCGACGGGAGGACGGGTTTGAGATCGTCTTGATTTGTCATCGCAACATCATCCTACTGCTCTGAGAAACTGGGGTTGTAGATCGTCAAAGGGTCGCCCGATCCATGGACCAGACCAAGCCACAGGGCGCACTGGCCTGCAAATAGCGTAACAAAGTCCCAGGTTTTCCCGAGCACATCGAAAACTTGTCGTACCGTGCTGAGCACTTTGAGCAGCGCAGCGGCCGACGCCACGTACCCAATGATGGGGCCAACTACCGTTTCGAACGTCGCCGTTGCGGCAATGGCGGAGGCCACGGCGGCGATCCCCCAATCCGAGAGAGTTCGCAGAAGTCCCGCCAAAGTGTCAGCGGTGTTGTAAACACCAACCGCGACAGAGTTATACGAACGGGAAAGCTCAGTTAAACGTTTCGAGGCGTCATCGAAAGACGTTCCCATCTTCCCCAAAGCTTCGCTGGCCGCGTCAGAGGCGCCTCCATCCCAATCGGGATCCACATTGCTCCAGTAGTTGTTGGTCTCAGTGCCAAGCTCCTTGAAGTAATCCGACATCTTTGACAAGGCGTCCGAAGCCACCGAGAACGCTTTCCAATCTCCCGCGATCGTGTTGCCTATGGCGGCAAAAGGGTCGTGCTCGCCCTGACCCAGAATGAGGTCCAGAACGGCGTCGGCCGCCGCGCCTAACCAATACGATGGGGAAATTGAATTTCCGACCATGCCCAAAGCGTTGAACACCGTCTCGAAAGTCGTTTGGGCCTCCGGCGTAGTCAGCTTGTCCGAAGCCGTCGACGAGGCGTCGGACCGAGCCGATGCAACGTCGTCTGGCGTATAGTGTCCATCGAAAAGCTCGGCCGAAACACTCTCGTTTTCTTGATAACTGCGGACACAGTCGTCCACGCAGTCCGCGGCTCCGGACGTTGCCTTCTCAGTGTCGCTTAGCCACGTGGTTAGAGCGTCCTCGACTTTTTTCGCTTGATCCAAGACCGCAGTGGACACGCCCGAAACCTTCCCACTGTCATTGAGGTTGATGTGGGTACTCTGATAAGTTTGCGCACTCGACACTGTATCGGAAAGCCCGCGATAGCTTCCCGAAAGATAGCCTAGAGAATCCAAGTCGACTTTAACATCAGCCATTATACACACTCCCTTGAGGTAGAATGTCTTAGTCTAATAGCGTCTATTGTATGCCTTTATTGCCGAAACAAACAGACACTAAGGAAAAAACGGGGCCTTTCACACCCATTGACCGCGTGGCCGTCTTCGACGACGCATAAACATGTTTGTTTCGCTAAAGTAATTTCCTTAGTTAGTTTTCTATATCCCAGGAGACTTATTTATCACTTCTGACTTTTTCGAGAAAGAGCTTCATTCGGAACATCATTATTCAACTTCGAAGAGAGGGCGCAAGGCATTTAAGTCTAATATGGTAACAAAGTGGGTTGAAGACAGATGTTTAACCTTTTGTGTTTTCCTCCTCTCCGGCACCGGTTTGTTTTCCCACCGGTCGGCGGCGGCGCGTAAATCGACGATCTTGAAACGCTCTGAAGGTTCCAAGCTCATTCAATGCGCAGGCGGTCCGCTTGGACTTTCGAGATACAGACAGCACCTCAGAGACAGCGGGTGCACCCCAAGCCGTCGGGCTCACCTGCTCGAGCGCAGCAACGCTCCCTCGCTCAACACCTTCGTTGAGAAACACGGAACCACCGTCAGCGTCGTGATCCGCGACGCCGTTGGTCGACCTCGCCACCGCCTGAACCGCGATATCCTTACTGCTAAGCAAGACCTTCCCATCGCTTACCTCTATGTCGGAAAGGCTCCCATCGTGGTCACAATCGGGCACAAGAACCGATCCATCAAACGCCTCCATTTCGACCTACGAAACCCCCGACTCGGTCGCCCCTCCGTCGACACTGAGGCTGAGGCCATGGCCCGGCTGCCGCGGGTGACAACACCCCCGGATCGTCTACGGGCAGGGGCAAGACATCATGACCACAGCAGCTGGCCAGCCCCCAGCACCTACCACCGAGAACCACCAACAAGATAACGGGGAGGGGGCGCCGTGACGGTCGGCGCCTGTGCGGGGTCGGTCATCTGGGGCTACGGGCGCTGCTGGCGCGTCCTCAGCGCGCTCTGACGCGCGGCGCGAGCCTGTCCTCTCCCGTTGGCCCTGGTAGGAGCCTGTGTGGCGCGGGAGGCTGCGGCACCTCCCCCCGCAGAGCCTGCGCCGGCTGCAGGAGCCCGTGTGGCCTGGGAGGCCGGCTCGTGCAGGGCCAGTCGGCCTGTGACGGCCGCGCGCACCGCGTCGGGCGGGCAGCCGGCCTCAATCTGCTGCTGCGCCCACTCCTCACAGGCAGCCTGCGAGTCCCAGGCCGTCTCGGCTGCTCGGGCCCGAGAGACGTCGGCCTGCTCCGCCCGCGTGGCCGGGGTGGACGCGTCCGCCGAGGCGTGCAGGGCGTCCTGCGCCTCAGCGGCCTCCTTGTCGGTGCACGCGCGAGCGGCCCTGGCCCGCCTGCGGGCAACACGCGAGGACGGCTTCTCGGCCTCGCGGGCATCGCCCTGCGAGGCGGGTGCCGCCGGCTGCTTCCGGGACGGGGCGTCGTGGGCTCGGTCGTGGGCGGATTGGTCGAGGTGCTGCCCCCAGTTCTCCTGCTCCTCACCGGCGATGGCTGGGGCGGTGGCCGCGAGGGCCTGGGGGTCCACGTCCTGGCTCTTCAGCGGCCGGCGGGTCTGGGCCAGGTTGATGTTCCACTTCAGCCGGGCCTGCCGTTCGCACTCGATGACCGCTTGCTCGGCCTGAGGGTCGAGCCGTGAGAAGCGCACGGCCACGCAGTGGGTGTGGGCCGCCTGCTCGGCCGAGGCGGTCTCCCACCAGCCCTTATCGAGAGCCGCCCGGTAGACGGGGGCGGCCAGACGCCGCTCACCCTCTATGACCTGACGCAGGCGACGCTCGTCCTCGGTGCTGTTCCTCTGGGCGCGAGCCAGCTCACGCTGACGCCTGATAGCCATGAACTCGGCAATCTGCATCCCTGCCCGCCACGCCTTGGCGATCTCCTGGCTGGCCTCAGCAAGAACGTCATCGCTCATCGTGCACTTTGCCTTACTCGTTGTCCTCATGGTCTCCTCCCAGAACGGGACGAGCCTGCTCAGCAGCGCGGTCGATCCGGAAGCGAGCACCCACGCCCTCCCCTTGGGCAAGGAGCCGAGCTGGTCGATCGGAGCGATCTTGCGCTCCTGGGCCTCCAGGGACCGTGTTGACGACGAGCCTCCCCGCGAGCTGGTCGTCTGAACCTGGTCGACCCAGTGCGAGCCGATCAGGTCCGAGATCATTGAGAGGAACTCCGGCTCGGCGACCGACCCGCCGTAGACCTTCACGTTCGACGCCGACCACAGCGTCTGCATTCCTTCCCGACCCCACGCCGTGACGCCCTGGGACCAGCTTTGGAGGATCGTGTCCACCAGGATCCCCCGCGACCCGAAATGGGAGTACAGGCTCGGCAGCTGCCCCCACCGGCAGACGTTGGCGGCCTCGTCCAGCATCACCAGGCCCGGGATGCTCAGACGACCTCCGGGCTGCCGCTTGGCGTGCTCCATAGCCGCCTCGGTCAAGGCCATCGTCAAAGCGGTAACCACGGGGGCCGCCGAGACCGGCCCCTCCTGGCTGAGCAGGTAGAGGGTGTCGGCGCCGAACACAAGGTCCTCAGGACGCAGCTCCGAAATCCAGCCGTTCGGCGTCACCCACGACATGATCCGCTCGTCGGCCGTGAACTCCATGATCTGCTGCGCACCAGCGAAGATACCGGACCTGGTCACCTCGACCATGTTGAGCGTGGCCTGGAGCTCGTCGGCCTTCTCGTGTTCTCCGGCCTGGCGCAGAAGCGCCACGGCCTCGTCGTCACTCGGGTCATTGACCCACTGCTTCACCGCCGCCAGGGATCGTCCCGACTTGGCCGCGGCCAGCAGGAAACGAGCTACCAGGTCACGCGCCCCCGTGTCGAAGAACGGGTTGGCTGGCCGCCGGCCAGCCGGCCGGCTGGCGTCCATGAGCGCCTGCGCCATCACAGTGGCGTGCTTGCTATCGGTGACGTAACCCAGCAGGTTCCACCAGAAGGACTGCGGCTCGCCGACGATCTGCTCAGGGTCGAACACCCACACCTGCCCGCGACCACAACGCACCTGCCGCGTGAGCTCGACGATGTCCGACTTGTTGGACGTGGCGACCACGAAGCCCGGAGCCGCCAGGATCCTCGGTACCACCCAGCAGGTCGCCTTCCCCGTCCGGGGGCCCGCGAGAGCGACCGCGACCGCCTCGAAGTCGGAGTACAGGGGCCTGTCATCTCTCACCGCTCGACCCACCGGCAAGCCGAAGTTGTCGGTGCCCACCTTCAGACGGCGTGCCGTAGCCTCCACCTGGTCTCGGCTCAGCGGCTCCGTATCGCGCCGGTAGCCGACCAGCGCCGCCGCCTCATCGCCCCGGCGTCGGCGGGAGCGCGCACCCCGGAGCGCCAGCCACAGCGCCCACGCCACCAGGAGCAGAAAGGCGGCCACGAGGCCGACGCATACCCACATGCCGCCAGTCGCCGGTAGCGAGCCCCTCAGCAGCATCGGGACCAGGCTGAAAGGGTTCCAGGGCGGTGACGGACGACTGCTGGTCCACCACGCCCACAGGTGCACGCCCAGGTCCAGGAGCACCGAGACGATCCCGACGGTGACACAAACCACCCACAGCAGGACCGTGGACGTCTCCCACGTCCTGATCTCGTCACGCAACCTCATCACTACTCATCCCCTTCGGCGGCGGTCATCGTCCACCGCTTGTTCGTGTTGTTGATATCCAGCTCGGAATCGGCCAGATGCAGGTGGAACGGCCACCCTGGGGCGTCAAGTGCACAGCATCTGCCCCACACCCACCGACCGATTCGTGCGCGTCAGGGCGTCGATCCGGTCCACCAGACCCGACGAGGCGCGCATAATGCGCCAACATCTCGTCCATGATCACGTTGTAATGCCGACGCGGTGCCACACCCGCGTCAGCCAGCACCGGCGCCCCGCCACGCTCCTCCAGGATCCGCACCGCGGCATTCAGAATCACCTCCTCCCGGTCGGTGGGCGCCTGAGGACGCACGATGTGAATCAAGGAGACGATCATGTTCTTCTTGCTCTCGTGCGCACTCTGAAGCAACGCCCTGTGGATCCCACGGTTGGCTAGGCCCGGCATGATCCGCCGGATCAGAGTCGACTTGCCCAGCCCGTTGAGCCCCATCACCATGGCCGACGGCGCCGGCACCGCCGACGGCGACGCTGAACCTTCTGCACCGCCGCCGATCAGGCGCTCGCCGACGATCCAGGCGCCCAGAGCGAGCACCACCAGGAACACGACAGCGGCCACGAACCGAGGCAAGAACAACGGACTACCACTATTGCTGCTCCGCCCGCCGGCGGCACCGCACAGGATCGCGCCGGACAGGACGAAAGCGAGGGACGTGGCGCTGTCCTCGCCCTCGCCCCGGCGGTTGGCGAAACCAAGACAAGAGGCGACGTAGATGAGCCCGAAGACGCAGATCGCATAACACGCCCACTTCGCCCAGCCCAGCAGCATGCCCGTCTTGGTGTCCACGCCGGGAGGCGCGACAGGGTCCGAATCCATCCCGCCCAGGCCGGCCCGCAACGCCCCGCCGTGCAGGGACGACACCACGGACAGTACGACATCATTCATGAGTTCTTCCTTCCACTGTTGTTGATGGTCTTGGTGATCCGGAGCACGCGCAGCGACCGGGGCGCCTCGCCGGGCCGAGTCAGCTTCCAGGCCGGCTGCCACGGCACGCCCAGCACCAGGGGGAAGGCCCCGACACATCGCGGACGCGCCTGTGAAGAGCCTTGGGGCGTTTGCCGGGAGCGTCCGCCCCCAGCAGCAGTCCCACCAGCTCGACCCCCGGGCACGCCCCCTCGACCCACTCCACGGCCGCGGCCCGAGCGGCCTCCAAGCTGGCGGCACAAGTGCGCGCCGTCACCACCGCCCGCACCCCGTCCCCGGACGCGGCCGGCACCGGCCACGACTGGCCCGCGTCCCGCATCCAGCAGACCCGCCCGCGTCGAGGCGCCCGACCCGCCATGAGCCCCGACGACCCACAGACCCGTCCCCCGGCGCTTACGTGCCCCAGTCGCCGCGACGCCGACACCTCGGCCTCAGCGGCCCACCGGCGGTAGTCCACCCCCAGCGCCTCCTCGCCGTCGCCGACCGGCTCGGGCGGCGCGGGCTCCTGTACCCACGGATTACTTCCCATACCCCACACGTAGAACGTGCGCGCACACCACCCGCCCGGAACGAGAAGAGGAGGCTATGACCCTCCGGTACCGCGGTGCTGGCCACACAGGAAAAGACGCGGAAACCAGGGGAAACGAGCATGGCCGTCAGAGCAGAGGTGCACCACCACTGGGCGGTCGCCCGAGGCAACCACCCCGACCGCAAGCCCTCCTACTGCCTCCTGCACGAGTCTCGCTACAACGCCGCCCTGGCGCCCTCTACGACTCCCTCACCCTCAACGAGCTGCACCACCGATCCCGTCGACAGAGCAGGGTGACAGGGCGGCACCCTGCTCTGAAATGTAACCAGCACCACTGAACCACCCCGATCCCGCCGGCGAGCAGGGTGCCAGCGTGACACCCTGCCTCAACACGTGACTAGCGCCGCTGAATCAGGCGTCCCGGTACTCCTGGACCACCCCTGACCAGCACCGACACGTTCCCGACCGCCGCCCGCCAAGACCCTGCATGACAGCGCATCGGCCAAGTCCCGCAGATCTGGGTCGCATAATGCGACCCAGCCCCAGAACATGACCATCATCACACGAATGCGGCTCGGTCGTAGGCGTCCACGACCCACTGGCCCGCTCGGCCAGCTCATCGGCCGCCAGCCCCAGGGCCGCGCGCCAGGACCCCACCACGAGGGTCATCCACGCCCTCGCGCATACGGCGTCCGCCCCCAGGCCCGCCAGGCGCGGGTCGTCACCGGCCCGGGTGGGGCGCCTCGAGGAGCTCCCCAGGGACAATTCGACGACCCTGCGAGTCCCGGCCCAGGCGACGGCTTTGTCCATCCCGGCCCCGATCAGGGCCTCCACCACCGAGGCCAGGACGCCCCCGAAGTCGTCCAGCGCCACCCGCTCGAGATCCACGGTCAGCTCGCCGGGCGAGTCGGTCCCGCGGGGCATCCTGGCGGGCTCGACCAGCACGACCTCCACGCTGTCGCGTCGGGCATTGTCCTTGCGCCCCGTAGCCCGCTAGGTGATCGAGGTCCACATCGCCTATGGCTCCGCCGCGGACCGGCCCCGCAACCAGCACGAGCCGGTTGGCCGCCTGATGCCCCCCGCCCGCCGGCCTCTGCGCACCAGCACCCTGCGGTCTTCCAAACATCGCAGACCACGCAGGACCGTGGACCGGTGCCGACCCGTGGAGGTCACCAGCTACCCCACCGGGCAGATGACCTCGCCGCGCCAGTCCGCCGGGCGCGCGAGCTCATGGACGATCAGCGACTCCGTTGGCGTCAGCCCCTCCAGTCCCCGCGCCCACCGCAACCAGGACACCCGCCCAACCGCGCTCACGACAACCTCCAAAAACCAAGAAGAACAAACACGCACCACCACGGCGCAGACCCGCTACCCGCCGGCTATCAACGACCGAGCTAGCAGGGCCCGCTCCAGATGAGACCTGCCCGGCAACCGCCGGCCGGCCTCAGCCAGCGCCCGACTCCACACCGGATCCGCACCCTGCTCAGCCCCCGACGACGACGCAGCAATTTTCATACTGCGCCGCTCACACCGTCAGCCATCTCAGCCTCCGACCGACGCACAATCTCCGCCGACTCCAACGGAGCCATACCAGGAACAACATTCAGCTCCAACCGCTTCGCCACCAACGACGACAACCGACCCACCCGCGACGGCAGACCCTGATCCACCACCGACCAGATCTGCTCCAGCCGCCAACCAGCCTCCAACCGCTCACGCAACAAGCCCGCCGACCTGCTGCCACCCGCACCGATGGCGGATGGACACCGGCCCCATACGTACCCGCATCCAGAACGACTCGAACGCAGTTCCCTCACCACGACATCCGCCCCTGACCAGGCACCTTGCCCGACACCGCCGACGCTGTCACCTGAGGCGCCAACGCCTCAACATCCGACCGGCGGAACAGCAGCCGCCCGTTCGGCGACACGAGCACCGGTATCTCGCCTGCGCGGGTCCGGGCCCGTAGCGTTCTTGCGGTCACGGACGGCAACTTCAGGAAGGCGGTTGCCTCACGCGGTGACATGTACTCCTGAGTGGTAGTGGTACTTGCACCGCCGATGAGGCGATCAGCTTCACCGTGAATGAGGGTCTTTTCGTCCGCCGTGCGACTCGGCGGAGCCTTGCGCACCATCTGGGGATTACTGGCCCAGGGTAGGTAGGAAGATCTGCGGAACGATCATATGGAGTGCGGAGGACTTGATTCGGACCGGCGAGTTTCTCGGCGTTAATCCAGCATCTCTGCTGCCCCACCGGGTCGAGGGCGCTCCCGCCGCGGGGAGAGGCAGCGGACCGAGCGGAGGAGATGCGGTGCCCCGGACAGGATTCGAACCTGCGGCCTTCTGCTCCGGAGGCAGACGCTCTATCCACTGAGCTACCGGGGCCCGAGGCGGAACTGTACCATCGCTCGGTCTGCGGACCGAATCCTGAGCGGCCCCGGTGCGAGACCTGGCCGGAGAACGGGCAGCCCCCGCTGCTGCTGCGCCGCCTTCAGCCTCGTCCCGTCAGCGTCAGCCAGATGAGGGCCAGATTGAGCGCGATGATGAGTGCGGCGCAGCCGCGGCTGGTCCAGCGCAGTGCGGCGCCGTCGCGCCACCGGCCCATGACCGGGCGCGACCCGGTCAGTCCCACCAGCGGCACGAGTGCGAAGGGGATGCCGAAGGACAGCACGACCTGGCTGACGACGAGGGCCCAGGTGGGTTCGGTGCCCGCCGCCAGGATGAGCAGCGCCGGAATGAGGGTGAGCAGCCGCTGCAGGAGAATTGGAATGCGCACGTGCAGCAGACCGTCCATGATCTCGGCTCCGGCGTAGGCGCCCACCGACGTTGAGGCGAGTCCCGAGGCCAGGAGTCCGACGGCGAAGACGACTCCCACCCCCGCGCCCAGCGAGGCGGTGATCGCCGCATGGGCCCCTTCGATCGTGTCGGTGCCCTCGGCCCCCGACAGGGCGGAGGCGGCCAGGAGCAGCAGTGCGATGTTGACCATTCCGGCCAGTCCGAGCGCCCATACGACGTCGACGCGTGTGGCCCGCACGAGGCGCGCGATCCTGGCTCGCCGTTTTCCGACTCCGTCCCGCGACCCCGCCTGTGCGGCTCCGGCGGCCGGGTCTCGGCTCTGTGGCTCTGCCTGCTCGCCCGTCCCGCCGTGATGGTCGCGCACGAGGGAGGAGTGAAGGTAGATGGCGTGCGGCATGACGGTGGCGCCGAGCATGGAGGCGGCCACGAGCAGAGAGTCGGTGCCTTCCAGGCGAGGAACGAGACCGTGCGCCACGTGACCCCAGTCGGGCGGAGCGGCGAGGAGACCGCCGACGAAGCCGATCGTGACGATGACGAGCAGACCGATGATCAGTCCTTCGAAGGTCCGCTGGCTGCGGCGCTGCTGGACGGCCAGGAGGAGCAGTGAGATCGCGCCGATGATGCAGCCTCCCACCAGCAGCGGCGTGCCGACCAGGAGGTTGAGGGCGATGGCACCGCCGATCACTTCCGCCAGGTCCGTGGCCACGGCCACTAGTTCGGCCTGGGCGAAGAAGGCCAGCCGGCTGCGGTGCCCGAGCCGACTCCGCAGCAGCTGCGGCAGCGAGCGGCCGGTGACGATGCCGAGCTTGGCGCTCTGGTACTGGATGAGGACCGCCATGACGTTGGCCAGCACGAGAACCCATACGAGGGCGTAACCGTAGCGGGCGCCGGCCGTGATGTTCGCGGCGACGTTGCCGGGGTCGACGTAGGCGACGGCGGCGACGAAGGCCGGGCCGAGAAGTGCGAGCAGGCGGTGGCGCGCGGGTGCGGGCCGCAGTGCGGGTGCGTGGGCACGTGCGATGCGTGCGACGGCGTCGGGTCCGTCCGCCACGGGTGCGGGCCCGGATGATGGATCGGGCCCGGGGAGGCCGGCGGAGGGGGCGTGGGAGTCGTCGAGCATGATGGCATGGCCTTGTCGGAGCACGCGGGGCGGAAGCCGGCCGCGAGTTTTAGGTTCTCCGAAAATTCTAGCGCGTCCGGCGCTCCAGCGTCCTCTCATCGATCCGTCGACTCGCCCCCGCGGCAGCTACGACGATTGGAGCGCGAGATGCCGATGCGCCGCGGTCTGGGACCGGTTCGCCAACAGCGGGGTCCGAGGACGGAGCAATGTCTCCTGAGAGCCTCTCGCCGCGCGACTTCCGCGGCTCGCTCTCGGAATACGCCCTTGTGCCGCTCCGCTAACCTATGCCCCGTGACTCCCGAAGAGCTCGCTGAAGCGATCCGCACCATCCTGACCAGCGCCGTCGCCGACGGCTCTCTCGCCCTGAGCCCCCAGGAGGTGCCGCTTCCTCGAGTCGAGCGGCCCCGCAGCCGCGACCACGGTGACTGGTCCACCAACGTCGCCATGCAGCTGGCCAGGAAGGCCGGCACCGAGCCGCGGGCACTGGCCGACCTGCTCGCCCCCCGCCTGGCCGAGGTCGACGGTATCGCCTCCGTGCAGGTGGCCGGACCCGGTTTCCTCAACGTCCGCCTGGACGCCGGGGCCGCCGGCGAACTCGCCCGCACCATCGTGGAGGTGGGCGAAGCGTACGGGTGCAACCAGACCCTCGCGGGTCAGAGCATCAACCTCGAATACGTCTCCGCCAACCCCACGGGCCCCGTTCACCTGGGCGGCGCCCGGTGGGCCGCCGTCGGCGACTCCCTGGCTCGCGTGCTCTCCGCCTGCGGGGCCGCCGTGACCCGCGAGTACTACTTCAACGATCACGGCACCCAGATCGACCGCTTCGCCCGCTCCCTGCTGGCCTCCGCCCGCGGGCAGGCCACCCCCGCCGACGGCTACGGCGGCGCCTACATCGGCGAGATCGCCCAGCAGGTCACCGCCGACGAGCTCGCCGCCGGCCGCCCCGACCCCGCGACCCTGCCCGACGCCGAGGCCGCCGAGGTCTTCCGGGCCCGCGGCGTCGACCTCATGTTCGCCGCCGTCAAGGCCGAGCTGCACGACTTCCGCGCCGACTTCGACGTCTTCTTCCACGAGGACTCCCTGCACGCCTCCGGCGCCGTCGGGCGCGCCATCGACCGCCTGCGCGGACGCGGAGTCATCTTCGAGCGCGACGGCGCCACCTGGCTGCGCACCACCGACTTCGGCGACGACAAGGACCGCGTCCTCATCAAGTCCGACGGCGAGGCCGCCTACTTCGCCGCCGACCTGGCCTACTACCTGGACAAGCGCGAGCGCGGCGCCGACTGCGCCGTCTACCTGTTCGGGGCCGACCACCACGGCTACATCGGCCGCATGATGGCCATGTGCGCGGCCTTCGGGGACACCCCGGGCGTCAATATGCAGATCCTCATCGGCCAGCTCGTCAACCTCGTGCGCGACGGCGCCCCGGTGCGCATGTCCAAGCGCGCCGGCACCATCGTCACCCTGGAGGACCTGGTGGGGGCCGTCGGCGTGGACGCGGCCCGCTACGCCCTGGCCCGCTCCTCCATGGACTCCATGATCGACATCGACCTGGACCTGCTGGCCTCCTCCACCT
>ERZ773070.1625-NODE-1625-length-13596-cov-10.038845_pt1 | contig 13596 bp, 7 predicted proteins | sample MGYA00580618_ERZ773070 | MGnify/ENA primary metagenome ERZ773070 (study PRJEB29015, sample SAMEA2738023) | human oral metagenome | biome: human oral; feature: human-associated habitat; material: dental | place: China | collected 2019 ...
GTGTAGAGCCCGGAGATATTCTCATCGGTAAGATTACCCCTAAGGGAGAGTCTGACCCTACACCAGAAGAAAAGCTTCTTCGTGCGATCTTCGGTGACAAGGCTGGCGATGTGAAGGATGCTTCGCTCAAGGCTACACCTTCGCTTCGTGGGGTCATCGTCGATACCAAGCTCTATTCCAAGGCTGCTAAGAAGAATCGTGCCGAACTGAAGGAAACGATCGAAAAGCTCGAGTCGGAAGCAGAAAAGAAGCAAGGTACTCTTCGTTCGCTCTTCATCGACAAGCTCTTCAAGCTCACCTCGGGTAAGACCTGTAAGAGTAGCGTTAAGGACTTCCTAGGCGTAGAGAAGCTCCGTAAGGGAGCTAAGTTTACTCGCACTGAGCTAGAGGCTCTGAACTACAATGAGGTCATCGTGTCTGGTTGGACGGGCAATGAGCATACTGATAAGCTGATTGGGGAGATTGTTTCGAATTACCTCAAGAAGTCTAAGGAATACGAGTCTGAGCTTCGCCGTAAGAAGCTAGATGAAACGATGGGGGACGAACTTCCCTCAGGGATCATACAGCTTGCTAAGGTCTACATCGCCAAGAAGCGTAAGATCCAAGTTGGAGATAAGATGGCAGGACGTCACGGTAACAAGGGGATTGTCTCCAAGGTCGTACGTCAGGAAGATATGCCCTTCCTCGAAGATGGTACACCTGTCGACCTCTGCTTGAACCCTCTAGGGGTGCCTTCGCGTATGAACCTTGGTCAGATCTTCGAGGCCGTACTAGCTTGGGCTGGTCGTCGCCTAGACTGCAAGTTCGCTACGCCTATCTTCGATGGTGCATCACTAGATGATATGCATGCTTGGACGGATAAGGCTGGGCTACCTCGCAATGGTAAGACCTATCTCTATGATGGGGGGACTGGTGAGCGCTTCGACCAGCCTGCTACGGTCGGTGTGACCTACTTCTTGAAGTTAGGTCATATGGTCGATGACAAGATGCATGCTCGCTCCATCGGTCCTTACTCGCTCATCACGCAGCAGCCTCTTGGAGGTAAGGCACAGCATGGCGGACAGCGCTTCGGGGAAATGGAAGTCTGGGCTCTTGAGGCCTTTGGTGCTTCCCATATCCTCCAGGAGATCCTGACGATCAAGTCAGATGATGTCCATGGACGCTCTAAGGCTTACGAAGCGATCGTCAAGGGCGATCCTATGCCTAACCCAGGTATCCCTGAGTCGCTCAATGTCCTCCTCAATGAGCTCAAGGGCCTTGGTCTGAGCTTCTCACTTGATTAAGATCTAGCATTACTTCCCTTTCGACTATGGCTTTTAAGAAAGATAATAAGATCAAGAGTAACTTCTCCCAGATCCGCATCTCGCTGGCTTCGCCCGAGGAGATCCTTGAGAATTCAAGTGGAGAAGTACTCAAGCCAGAGACGGTCAACTACCGTACCTACAAGCCAGAGCGTGATGGGCTCTTCTGTGAGCGCATCTTCGGTCCGGTGAAGGACTTTGAGTGCCACTGTGGTAAGTACAAGCGTATCCGCTATCGTGGGATCGTCTGTGACCGCTGTGGTGTAGAAGTTACGGAGAAGAAGGTCCGCCGTGAACGCATGGGGCACATCAAGCTCGAGGTGCCTATCGCTCACGTCTGGTACTTCCGCTCACTACCTAATAAGATGAGCTACCTCCTCGGTATCTCATCGAAGAAGCTCGAGTCCATCATTTACTACGAGCGCTATGTCCTCATTCAGCCAGGTGTCCTGAGTGCCCGCATCAATGATGATCTGACGAAGGAATCTGCTGCAAAGTCTTTGGAGAAGGATCCCAATCCTGTCTTCACAGAGGAGCAGTATCTCGATTACCTAGATTACCTAGAGCAGGAATATCCAGGGAACGATCAGCTCGAGGATACCGATCCAGAGAAGTTTATCTGTAAGACGGGAGCAGAGGCAGTCTATGATATGCTTTGCCGTCTTGACCTAGATGCTCTCTCTTACGAGCTACGTCACCGTGCTAGCACGGACGGCTCACAGCAGCGTAAGAATGAAGCTCTGAAGCGCCTTCAGGTCGTCGAGAGCTTCCGTGCATCTAAGAATGTCAACCGCCCCGAGTGGATGATCATGAAGGTACTTCCTGTCATCCCTCCCGATCTTCGTCCCCTTGTGCCGCTGGATGGTGGTCGCTTTGCTACGTCTGACCTCAACGACCTCTATCGTCGTGTGATCATTCGTAACAACCGCCTCAAGCGAATGATAGAGATTAAGGCGCCAGAGGTTATCCTTCGCAACGAAAAACGTATGCTTCAGGAGGCCGTTGACTCACTCTTTGACAACTCGCGTAAGTCAAGTGCTGTCCGCTCGGATAATAACCGTCCTCTGAAGTCCCTCTCAGATAGCTTGAAGGGTAAGCAAGGTCGCTTCCGTCAGAACCTCCTCGGTAAGCGTGTCGACTACTCTGCTCGTTCGGTCATCGTCGTGGGACCTGAACTGAAGATGCACGAGTGTGGTCTGCCTAAGTATATGGCGGCTGAGCTCTACAAGCCTTTCGTCATCCGTAAGCTTATCGAGCGCGGTATCGTCAAGACGGTCAAGAGCGCTAAGAAGATCGTTGACCGCAAGGATCCTGTCGTTTGGGATATCCTTGAGCACGTGATGAAGGGACACCCAGTTCTGCTGAACCGTGCCCCTACCCTGCACCGACTCGGTATCCAGGCCTTCCAGCCCAAGATGATCGAGGGTAAGGCTATCCAGCTACATCCACTGTCCTGTACCGCCTTCAATGCGGACTTCGACGGTGACCAGATGGCTGTTCACCTCCCTCTCGGTAATGAAGCTATTCTCGAAGCTCAGATGCTTATGCTGGCTTCGCACAATATCCTCAACCCTGCCAATGGGGCGCCTATTACTGTTCCTTCGCAGGATATGGTGCTTGGACTGTATTACATCACGAAGCTCCGCCCAGGAGCTAAGGGGGATGGCTATACGTTCTATGGCGTAGAGGAAGCTACTATCGCTTATAACGAAGGCAAGATCGACCTCCATGCGCCTATCAAGGTCTACGTGGATGATGTCAAGGATGGGGAACCTATCCGTCATCTAGTCGACACCTCGATGGGACGTCTGCTCGTCAATGAGTACGTACCTAAGGAAGTCGGCTATGTGAACGAAGTCCTAGGTAAGAAGAGCCTACGTGATATCATCGGTCGTGTGATCAAGATCTGTGGTGTGGCTGTCACGGCACAGTTCCTCGATGATATTAAGAACCTCGGGTACTACATGGCCTTCAAGGGAGGTCTCTCCTTCAACCTCGGTGACGTCATCATCCCTGAAGAAAAGGCTAAGCTCATCGCTGATGGGTACGAAGCTGTCGATGAGATCATGATGAACTATAGCGGTGGGTTCATTACGAACAACGAACGCTACAATCAGATCATCGACACTTGGACGCATGTCAATAGCCAGCTCACAGGCATCCTGATGAAGCACCTGAGCGAAGACAATCAGGGCTTCAACTCCGTCTTCATGATGATGGACTCTGGGGCTCGTGGTTCGAAGGAACAGATTCGTCAGCTCTCTGGTATCCGTGGTCTGATGGCTAAACCTCAGAAGAGCGGGAGCGAAGGGGGACAGATCATTGAGAACCCAATCCTCTCGAACTTTAAGGAAGGTCTTTCCGTACTTGAGTACTTCATCTCTACCCACGGTGCCCGTAAGGGTCTTGCCGATACCGCTCTGAAGACGGCAGACGCAGGGTACCTCACTCGTCGTCTCGTCGACGTATCGCAGGATGTCATCGTCACCGAAGAAGACTGTGGCACACTCCGTGGTCTTGTGGCTACCGAGCTGACCAAGGAAGATAATGATGACGAAGTCGTAGCTACGCTCTATGAGCGCATCCTCGGACGTGTCTCTGTCCATGACATCATCCACCCCTCTACGGGTGAGATTATCGTCCATGCAGGCGAAGAGATTCGTGAGGCTGCTGCTGAGCGGATTCAGGCTTCACCTATTGAGCAGGTCGAGATCCGCTCTGTACTCACCTGTGAGTCCAAGAAGGGTGTCTGCGCCAAGTGTTATGGTCGTAACCTCGCTACGAATGTCCTTGTCCAGAAGGGGGAAGTCGTCGGTGTTATCGCTGCTCAGTCCATTGGGGAGCCTGGTACACAGCTTACGCTTCGTACCTTCCACGTCGGGGGGGTAGCTTCGAACGTTGCTACACGTAATAGCGTCGCTGCGAAGTATGATGGTATCATCTCCTTCGATGATCTCCGTGTCGCAGAAGTTGCTAGTGAAGATGGTGGCAAGCCCGTGAATATCGTGGTTAGCCGCATGACCGAGCTTAAGATCTCTGACAAGAACACCAAGATGGTTCTCCGCTCGGTGAAGGTGCCTTATGGTGCTAAGCTCTTCTTTGCAGAGGGCGATGAGGTCAAGAAGGGTGAGACGCTCTTCGAGTTTGACCCCTTCAATGCACTGATCATCTCGGAAGTCTCCGGTAAGGTAGTCTTCGATAACCTTATCGAAGGTTCGACCTACCGTGTCGAGTCTGACGAGGCTTCAGGTCTGAAGGAAATGATCATCATCGAGTCCAAGGACCGTAATGTCGTCCCAGGTATTCACATCGAGGATGAGCAGGGCAATATTGTCAAGAGCTATAACCTCCCAGTAGGGGCTCATGTTGTTCAGGAGAACCACGCGGAGATCCATATCGGGGAAACGCTTGCTAAGATCCCTCGCTCCTTGAGTAAGGCGGGTGACATCACTGGGGGTCTTCCTCGTGTCACCGAGCTCTTCGAAGCACGTAATCCTTCCAATCCTGCTGTCGTGGCAGAAGTCGATGGGGTTGTCTCCTTCGGTAAGAGTCTTAAGCGTGGTAATCGTGAAGTTATCGTCACGACGAAGCTCGGAGCCGAGCGTAAGTATCTCGTGCCTACCTCTAAGCAGATTCTTGTGCAGGAGGGAGACTCGGTCTACGCTGGTATGCCTCTCTCCGATGGAGCTATCACGCCGACCGATATCCTTGAGATCAAGGGCCCAACGGCTGTACAGGAGTACATCGTCAACGAAGTACAGGACGTCTACCGCCTACAGGGTGTAAAGATCAACGATAAGCACTTTGAGGTCATCGTCCGTCAGATGATGCGTAAGGTAGAGATCCTCGATCCAGGGGATACGCTCTTCCTCGAGCAGCAGATCGCTGACAAGCTCGAAGTGATGGAGGAAAATGACCGCCTCTGGGGTAAGGTCGTCGTCGTCGATGCTGGCGATAGCGAAACGCTCCAGCCTGGCCAGATCGTCACCCTGCGTAAGCTACGTGATGAGAACAGCCAGCTCAAGCGTCGTGACCTCCGCACCGTCGAAGTACGTGAAGCGAAGCCAGCCACAGCACGTCAGATCCTGCAGGGGATCACACGTGCTGCTCTTCAAACCAAGAGCTTCATGTCGGCAGCTTCCTTCCAGGAAACGACCAAGGTGCTTAACGATGCCGCTATCAATGGTAAGGTCGACACGCTCGAAGGTCTCAAGGAGAACGTCATCTGCGGTCACCTCATCCCAGCAGGTACCGGACTTCGCGAGTACAAGCGTCTTGTCGTCATGCCCAAGAGCGAGCATGAGAAGGCGCTCGCAGCTTCAGCTGACTTCGAGGACGAAGTGGCTGATCAGCTGATCGCAGGCTAGTCCTTTCTCTTCCCAATAACTACCCCGCCCGAAGGAGTCAATCGACTGCTTCGGGCGGGGCTTTTTTATGTTGGGAGATCGGGACGGGTGGGGTGTGGTGTGTGAAGTGGGGCCTTGACTCTTACTGAGCTTTACTGTGTGCAGAGAGGCGATCTCTGTATTTGAGGGATGCTGGGCTGTGATTAGTAGAAGGAGCAGGTTAGTATGGGATTGATCTTAGCCTTGAGTCCCTATTCGTCGTGATGCTTTGTTGCTATCGTCGGGTGAGTTGGTACCTATGGAATGGGTTAAAAGCAACGTTGGAATTCTTTGGAAGCAACGTTGCTTTTGCTCTTTCTCAACGTTGCTTTGCGCTCATCGGGACTTTTGCGTCACTCACTTCAGGTCTTTTGCGTGCTCTGCCTTACCCTTATGCCGATTTTAGGATCAGAGGGATTAAACGAGCTGACTGCTTCTATTCTTATAGAACTGCTATCTCATAGGAGATCCGTTTTCTATAAGCTCACCAGATGAATCCAAGCGCATTAAGCGTCCCAATCGTAGTAAGTAGGGAAAACTTTGTATAGATACCGAGGGTTAACAAAAAAAGACAGTTTTCTCTATTTAGCGGATCCTATTGACTCGACTCTCAGTAGGGCTCTGGGGAATATTATAATCAACAGGAATCAGATCATATGGCGAATACAGATTGTTCTCCAGCTACGACCCAGCTACTACAAGTGGGCAATGAACGAGTCGCATACCGAGAGCTGGGGGATACCAAGAACCCTCCACTGCTTTACCTTAACCATCTAGCTGCGACATTAGATAACTGTGATCCTGCTGTCATGAATGGGTTAGCAGCGCATTTTCACGTGATCGCCATAGATTATTTGGGGGTCGGTAAATCATCTGGTCAAGCCCGCCTTTCGATAGAGGAGACCGCTGATGATGTCATTCGTTTTGCGCGAGCCTATGGACTTAAGAAGATACTTCTGCTTGGTTTGTCCTTTGGAGGGTTTGTCGCACAGCAAGTCTTGCTCCGAGCTCCAGACCTAACAGAGAAGGCAATCCTAGCTGGTACGGGAGGTGCTGGTGGTGTAGGCATAAGTCATGTGGCTAGGATCACCTATTGGGATATGCTCCGTGCTGCTGTCACACTCAGAGACCCGAAGTACTATCTCTTCTTCCCCATGACAGCCCAAGGTAATCAGGCTGCCAAGGAATTCCTAAAGCGTATCAAACGTGACGTAGATAGAGACGATAAGATCAAGCTCTCCTCTTTCTGCAGACAGCTCAAAGCTATCAGTGCATGGGCTAAACGAGAGAAGGATGATCTATCGAGTATCAGAATCCCTGTGTGGGTCGTCAATGGAGACCAAGACAGAATGGTGCCCACGGCTAATTCGTATGATCTAGCAGATAGACTGCCCCATGCAGAGCTGACGATCTATCCGGCCTCGGGGCATGGTAGTATCTTTCAGCACCATGAGGATTTTGTCTCTAAGGCAGTAACTTTTTTCAAACAATAAGGATATGAAAGCAATACAGATAGACGGATATAAGCAAGGAGAAGTACAGGTCGCCTTGCGTGAGATAGAGCTACCTCATGTAGGTGCTCGTGATCTTCTAGTGAGAGTGAAGGCTGCTGCTGTCAATCCATTGGATCTGCTCATAGCGCACGGAGATGTGAAGTTAGTCGTACCCTATCGTTTCCCATTGACCCTAGGGAATGAAATGGCTGGCGTGGTCGAGCAAGTCGGTACCGAGGTCAGCAACTTTAAGGTAGGTGATCGGGTCTTTGCACGACTTCCTATTGATCGTATCGGGGCATTTGCTGAGTACGTCGCCGTCGATGCTTCTGCTGTGGCTAAGATCCCTGATTACCTCTCAGACGTGGAGGCTGCAGCGGTTGCGCTTACGGCATTGACAGCAGAGCAGGCTCTTGATCTGCTGAAGCTAAAGTCTGGCAGTAGTCTATTTATTTCTGGCGGATCAGGTAGTTTTGGTATGATGGCTATCCCATTGGCTACTGCTCGTGGTCTGAAGGTTATCACTAGTGGTGGGGCTCAAGCCAAGGAGCGCATGATGCGACTTGGGGCTAGTCAATACTTTGATTACAAGACGGAGGACTACACCGCCTCCCTGAAGGATATTGATGGAGCGATTGATTCTCTAGGAGACAAAGAGCTACCACGTCTTTTCTCCATCCTTCGGCAGGGAGCTACATTGGTCTCGCTGCGAGGGATGCCTACGGCTCGTTTCGCCAAGTCGTTTGGTTTGCCTCTCTGGAAGCAGTGGCTGTTTAAGTTGGCCGGACTGAAGAATGAGAGGCTAGCGAAGAAGCGAGACCAGCAGTACCACTTTATCTTCGTGATGGCTGACGGCAGTCAGCTACAGAGAGCAGCATCTATTCTCGAGGCTCAAGAGATACGTCCCGAAATCGGCAGTGTCTATACGTTAGAGCAGGCTGGAGAAGCCTTGCGAGAAGTCGCTTCACCTCGCTTGCCGGGTAAGGTCATTATCCAAGTTGGATAATGCTACCCTTACGCTCCTTGGCTAGTCGTGTGAGGTCTATTCGTTGACAATGGGGGAGGCTCCGTTCTTCCCTTTCCCTTATGCTCGATTTGGGGAGACTGAGGAGATGAATAATAGCGATGTCTTCTCCTTGTATAGGGTAGATATAGTATCTAGACAAGGTGATAGTAGTCTGCTTCTCTAATACTAATATCTGCTGTAACTTTGCGTCATAGATCATACAAACTTCAGATTATGGCTACACAATCTTCTCTTGGAGATAGTCTCCTGCTCTATCAGTCAGAGGATGGCAGGATCAAGATTGATGTTCGCATGGACGGTGACACCGTATGGCTCTCGCTTGACCAGATGGCAATGCTTTTTGGGAAGGCGAAGGCTACCATCAACTATCATGTCCTTAATATCTATACTGAAGGAGAGCTTCCTGAGGCGACTACAAAGAAGAAAATCGAAAATCTCGATTTTTCTACCAAGCCTACGAATTTCTACAATCTGGATATCATTATCGCTGTCGGCTATCGGGTGAAGTCTCAGCAGGGTACGCTCTTTCGTCAGTGGGCGACACAGCGTCTGAGGGAATATCTTATCAAGGGATTTACCTTAGATGATGAAAGACTAAAGTCGGGCTCTTCCTATAACTACTTCAAGGAGCTCCTTGAGCGCATCCGTGAGATACGTCTCTCCGAACGAATCTTCTATCAGCAGATTCAGGATATTTATGCTACAAGCATTGACTACGATTCGAAGAGTGAGGCGACACAGACTTTCTACAAAGAGGTGCAGAATAAGCTTCTCTTTGCGGTCAGTGGTAAGACGGCAGCCGAACTAGTCTACTACCGGGCTAATGCTTCACTCCCGATGATGGGATTGACTACGACGAAGGTGCCTGGGAAGGTACGGAAGACTGATGTGACGACAGGGAAGAACTATCTCACTGAAGAGGAACTTCAAGCGCTAAAGCTTATCGTCGAGCAATACCTAGCCTTTGCCGAAGCTCAAGCTCATGCTCAGCGACCGATGTATATGAAGGATTGGATCGATCGGCTTGGGCTTATCCTCACGATGAATGAGTACACCATCCTAGATCACGCTGGTAAGATCACCCATGAGCTTGCCGTTCATCAGGCTAAAGAGCAGTATGCTCTTTATCTTGAGCATGAGCGTGAGATACAGCATCTCGAGAGTATCCGTGAACTTGATCGAGATCTCAAGGCGCTCAAGAGGTAGACTTTGCTCTTAGATCCAGAAACTTCGATGTCCCCATTTACCACTAAGTAAATGGGGACATCGACATAAGGATAAGTAGGCTTTGATAGAGTAGGGAGTGATGGCTTTCCCGGATGGATTGAGAAGGGGATGGAGAACGTATAGCATACATGCTCTCTAGAGGGATGGTAGAAGGCTCTCCTATGGACTTGCTGGAGAGGGGCTAATAAAATGAAATTGGTGTTCTTTCGTTAACTTTGTAGACTAAATCATATCGTCATCTTTAGGAGTGCAGTTTCATGGGGAAAACCTCAACCAAATCCCAGCCTAAGCGTCCTGAAAGCGCCCCTCGGAGGGGAAAGCGTCAGCGAGGCTTCTTGGCTCTCGAGTATCAAGCTATTATAGATAAGTTAGGCGGTGGTGGCCTTGGTCGTCGCTTCTCGCTGGCGATTCTTCTAGTACTGGTACTTCTGCTGATTTGTGCTCTGATTTCGGTCATTAGCTTTCTCTTCTCGGGAGGAAGTGACCAGAGCCTTATCGCTCCAGATGTTCACTTGACTCCTGAAGAGCTACAGAAGGTGTCGACGAAGAACGTACTGGGGATCCCTGGGGCACGTCTGGCTGATTATATCTTCAATGGTCTCTTCGGCTGGGGAGGTGTTTTCCTCCTCATGTTCCTAGCGTTCTTGATTTACCGGATGCGCTTCTATCCTGAGCGCACCCCTTTGATCGACTACCTGATCCGCTTCATCCGTGATAGCTTCTTGACGATTTGGACGGCTACTACGGCTGCTGCACTCCAAGCACTCTTCCCCTCAGATAGCTTCCTGCTATGGGGTGGAGAGCGAGGAGCCTACCTCTATAGCTACATCCAGATGCGAGTCGGATCGACGGGCTTACTCTTAGTGCTCGTAGGGAGTCTTGTGGTCTTCTTGGTGCTCTTTAGTACGCGTTTTCTACGCTTCCTAGAGGAGCCACCGAGTCTGCCTCATCCTAAGGTGCCTAAGCCCCGCTTGGGGAGCTTCTTTTCTCGTCTCTTCTCCAAGAAATCAAGCGATGAGAAAGCTTCTGAGGCGGAGGAAGAGAATGATGAGCAGGGACTAGTCCAGGATGAAGATGCTTGGCGAGATGAACCTCCTACCTATGCCTCTTCGGAGACGGCGTTTGCCCCTAAGGAAGAGTCCGTGACTGTCCAGAGCCCGCTTCGGCCTACTCCTCCCACAGCACCTGCCACGGGCACAGAGATGATCATCGAGGAGGCTCCGAAGGATGACTTAGTCGAGGACGACGGGGGAGGGCATGAGTCCCTTGCCCCTGGGATCCTGCTGGCACACTACCAGAAGCCTACGACAGACCTTCTCCGAGACTATGAGCTGGGAGGCTCGCAGATTGACATCGAGGAGATCGAGTACAATAAACAGAAGATCATCGATACGCTGGCGAGCTTCAAGATGCACGTCACGCCCCATAAGGCGACTGTTGGTCCTACGGTGACTCTCTACGAAGTGATCCCTGACTCGGGTATCAAGGTCTCCCGTATCAAGACGATGGAGGATGATATCGCTATGAGTCTCAAGAGTGAGGGGGTGCGTATCATCGCTCCTATGCCTGGGCAAGGGACGATTGGTATCGAGGTGCCTAACTCATCACCTCAGACGGTGTCGATGCGTAGTATCTTGGCTTCACGTAAGTACAAGGAACAACTGGAGAAGATGGAGCTCCCGATCGGTATAGGTAAGACGATCACCAATGAACCCTTTATCTTTGACCTAGCGAAGATGCCTCATCTTCTCGTCGCAGGTGCGACAGGGCAGGGGAAGAGCGTCGGGCTCAATGCACTGATTACTTCGCTCCTTTACAGTAAGCGCCCCGAGGAACTGAAGTTCGTCATGGTCGACCCCAAGATGCTTGAGTTCTCTATCTACGAGGAGATCGAGCGTCACTTCCTCGCCAAGCTCCCCGATGCTGAGCGCGCTATCATCACCGACATGACCAAGGTCGTGGCGACGCTGAACTCCCTCTGTATCGAGATGGACAACCGCTACCGCCTCCTGCAGACCGCAGGGCGCGCCGTGCGCAACATCCGTGAGTACAACGGGCAGGTCCGCTCCGGTGCCCTCAAGCGCATCGACGGACACGAGATCCTCCCCTACATCGTGCTCATCGTCGACGAGTTCGCCGACCTGATGATGACCGTAGGCAAGGAGGTCGAGCAGCCCATCGCCCGCCTGGCGCAGAAGGCACGTGCCGCAGGGATCCACATGGTCATCGCGACACAGCGCCCCTCGACAGACGTCATCACGGGTCTTATCAAGGCGAACTTCCCCGCACGTATCGCCTTCAAGGTCTTTTCTATGGTCGACTCCCGCACCGTCCTTGACTCTCCTGGAGCCAACCAGCTCATCGGCCGAGGCGACATGCTCTTCTATCAGGGCAAGGATATGATCCGCGTGCAGTGCGCCTTCATGGATACGCCCGAGACCGAGGCTATCGTTGAATATATAGCGCAGCAGGAGAGCACTGGCTCCGCCTACGAACTCCCCGAATACATCCCCGAAGGGGAGGAGAATGGTGCCAAGGGCTTCAACCCCAACGAGAAGGACAGCCTCTTCGACGAAGTCGCCCGCATGGTCGTACAGACACAGGTGGGCTCGACGTCGAATATCCAGCGTAAGTTCAACATCGGCTACAACCGCGCTGGCCGTCTCATGGACCAGCTCGAGGGCGCCGGCATCGTCGGCGTACAGGAGGGCAGTAAGCCCCGCGAGGTCTACATCAAGGACCAAGCGACCCTCGAGCAACTGCTGCAGAAGCTAAGCTAAGCCCAAGGGGAATGGGCCGTTTTATCATTACTTTATAACTTTGAGCTATGATTATGCGACGTATCATCATGACGCTGAGTGCCGCTGCCCTGCTCTGCACGGGAGCCATAGCACAGCGCAAGGCTACCCCCGCAGCCCCCACTTCTTCCGTCACTCCACAGAGCCTACTTGAGCGTGCTGAGGCCAGCCTCTACCGCACAGGTGCTACCGTGGTAGACTTCTCCACTCAGCTCCAGGACAAGGCTGGACGCAGCGCTGGATCGACGACGGGTAAGATGCACCTCCAGGGTGATGCCTTCCGCCTCGAGTACGGGACGATCACGGCGGTCTACACCGCTGGGACGCTCACCTACTACGATAGCGCCGAGCATACTCTCACCATATCCAAGCCCTCGCAGGACGAGCTCCTGCAGATCAACCCGCTCTACTTCCTTCGCTCCCGCGCTCAGGGCTTTGCAAGCCAGCTCGAGGGGAAGGTAGGCGCTACTGCTGTCGTGGCCTTCACCCCACAGCAGAAGAGCAATATCTCCCGTGTCGTGACGACCTTCCAGACGAGCAATGGGATCCCCACGCAGCTGGTCTTCACGGCTAAGGACAAGAGCGTCTTGACCGCCCGTGTCGCGAAGGTCAGCCCTCGCACAGCCTATGCCGCGAGCTTCTTCACCCTCTCGGCGAAGAGCTACCCAGGCTGCGAAGTCGTCGACCTCCGCTAAGTAAGCCCACGCCCTCCAAGTAGATACTAAATGGAATTTAAGACCCTCGCCGAGGTAGGCGAGTATACGCAGCTTATGGGACGCGTCTTCACGCTGCCTATGCGCTGGCGGATGTTCTTCCGCTCCGTCATCCGAGAGATGTACAGTCTCGGGGTCGGCTCTCTCTGGATCGTCTTCATCATCTCACTCTTCATTGGTGCGGTGATCACGATCCAGCTGTCGATCAATATGACGAACCCCCTTATCCCACGCTTCACCATCGGCTACTCCACGCGTGAGATCATGATCCTCGAGTTCTCCTCGACGGTCATGTGCCTCATCTTGTCGGGCAAGGTCGGCTCAAGCGTCGCCTCAGAGCTCGGTACCATGCGCGTCACCGAACAGATCGACGCGATGGAGATCATGGGGGTCAACTCTGCGAACTTCCTTATCTTACCCAAGATCGTAGGCTTCATGGCCTTCATCCCCGTGCTCTCGGTCTTCTCCATGGTCACGGGTATCGTCGGGGGATATATCGCCTGTGACCTGGCGCTCTCGATGACGCACAAGGACTTTGTCTATGGGCTCCAGCTTTTCTTCACGCCCTCCTACGTCGGCTACTCGATCATCAAATCGGTGGTCTATGCTTTCATCATCTCCTCGGTAGCCTCCTACTACGGCTACTGCGTGA
>ERZ773070.1626-NODE-1626-length-13596-cov-3.020752_pt1 | contig 13596 bp, 9 predicted proteins | sample MGYA00580618_ERZ773070 | MGnify/ENA primary metagenome ERZ773070 (study PRJEB29015, sample SAMEA2738023) | human oral metagenome | biome: human oral; feature: human-associated habitat; material: dental | place: China | collected 2019 ...
TTTTGCCCATCTCGTGCTGCGAAGCATTAAAATTTCGCGCTCCGTTCGTTTCCGCCGTATCCGCCGCGCCGCAAGCTCTGCTCGCACCCGCAAGATCACCTCCTTTAATCAAAATCGCGCCGCCGAAAAACTGCGAAATTTTAACCGCAGCGGCGCGCATATCGGCTAAGCTTGAAATTTTCATCTCCGCCAAGACCTCGGCCTCGCGCACGTTGGGCGTGATGATCTCCGCGGCGGGGGCGAGCTTGCATTTTAGCGCATGCAGCGCGCTTTGTTTCATCAAAACTCCGCCGCTGGTGGCGACCATCACTGGATCTAAGACGACGTTTTTCGCGCCGTGCTTGCTCAGGCTCTTTGCGATGGCCTCGGCAACCCCCTCATTGGAGATCATTCCGATTTTAACGGCGTCCGGAAAGATGTCGCTAAAAATCGCATCGAGCTGCGCCTCCACAAAATTCGGTGGAACGTCCAGCACGCCGAATACGCCGCGCGAATTTTGCGCCGTAAGCGCCGTAATAGCGCTCATAGCAAACATCTTGTGCGCGCTTATCGTCTTGATATCGGCTTGGATGCCGGCACCGCCGCCGCTATCAGAACCCGCGATAGTAAGAATTTTTCTCATAAAAAGCCTTTAAAATTTTAGCGCGATTATATCGAAATTCCGCTATAATTCCACTCGGTAGATTATTTTACGGGCTAAATTTAAGTTTTCTTTATGTAGTTTTTATTATAATCTAGATTTGTTTCGTAATAACTATTACAAAAGTAAAATTTTAACCCAATTAGAGGAAATTACATGAAAAAAGTCGCCAGTTTGATTTTCGCAGCGTTTTTGATTTCTGGCTGCTCCTATTTTGAAAAAAAAGAGGAAAGCAGCGCGAAGCAAGGCGGCGAGGCTCCCGCGCTGCCGGTTGGCGTATTTATCGCCAAATCCGCCGACGTGCCGATAATTTTAAAATTTAACGGACAGACCGTGAGCGAGCTTGAGATAATGCTAAAGCCGCAGGTTTCGGGCACCATCGAAAAGCAGCTTTTCGAGCCTGGTCGTAGCGTCAAAAAGGGCGACGTGCTCTACGAGATCGACCGCTCGCGCTACCAAGCGGCGTTTGACAGCGCAAACGCTAATCTGCAAAACGCCTCGGCGGACTACAAAAGAGCCAAGGCGCTAAAAGCCAGCAATACGATCTCTCAAAAGGATTTCGACACCGCAAAGGCCGCGTTTATGGTAGCCGAAGCAAATTTTAAAAGCGCAAAGATTGATCTTGACCACTCGCTTGTAACCGCGCCTTTTGACGGCATGGCGGGCGATACGCAAAAGGACGTAGGCGCATACGTAAACGTGGGCGAGGATCTGGTTAGGCTTTCTAAATTTGATCCGATCGACGTGGAATTCGGCATCGCGGACGTCGATAGACTGGAGCTTGATGCAAATTTAAGAAACGGGCAGTGGAAGCAGCTGGGCCGTCAGGTAAGCATAAATCTCGGCGGCAAGGACTACAACGGCACGCTAAGCTTCATCGATAGCGTCATCAATACAAACACCGCGTCCGTCAGCGCCAAAGCTCAAATTCCAAATCCAAGCTTAGAAATTCGCCCGGGGGTTTTTACTAAAGTAAGCGTCGATGGCTTTTATCAGAAAAACGGCTTTAAAATTCCGCAAGTTGCTCTCAAGCAAGATCTTAGCAACACCATAGTCTATGTCGTACAAGACGGCAAGGTCGCTAAAAAAGTGGTCAAAATCGCAGCTCAAGATACCCGCACTGCGACGATCTCAAGCGGGCTGCAAGACGGCGATCAGATCATTTTGGATAATTTTAAAAAGATCAACGTAGGCTCCAAGGTCACTCCCGTACCCGCGAGCACCGATCCTTACGTAGCGGGGCAGCCTGAAGCGTCTCAGAGCAATGCGGAAAGCGGGAAATAATGTTTTCTAAATTTTTCATCAACCGCCCCGTTTTTGCCTGCGTCGTTTCGATCATCATCGTAATCGCGGGCGTTTTGGCTCTTAAAAATTCCTCCGTCGAGGAGTATCCGCAGCTCACGCCGCCACAAATCGTCGTTAGCGCTACGTATAGCGGCGCGGATGCGCAGACGATCGCCGACGTCGTCGCAGCCCCTCTTGAAAACGCAATCAATGGCGTTGAAAATATGATCTATATGGAAAGCTCGGCAAGCTCCTCCGGCGACGTTCGTATCAACGTATATTTTCAAATCGGCACAAATCCAGCAGATGCGAAAGTCAATGTGAACAACCGCGTCACGCCAGCTCTTACGCTACTTCCCGATGAAGTGCGCCGCTATGGCGTAACCGTCACCGAGCGTAGCAGCACGATGCTGGAGGTGCTTGCGTTTTACGATCCTAGCGAGCAGATGGATGTCGTAGAGATGCAAAACTACGTGGCTATCAACGTCGTAGATGAGCTAAAGCGCGTGCCGGGCGTCGGCGAAGCTCAAGCGCTGGGTACGAAAGACTATGCTATGAGGATCTGGGTTAAGCCTGAGCTACTTAAGAAATTTAACGTTACGACTGCCGAGATAATTGCCGCAATAAGCGAGCAAAACAGCCAATACGCCGCGGGTAAGATGGGCGAGCAGCCGATGAACTTAGGCAATCCCTACGTATATGCGATCAAGCCTGAGGGTCGTTTAAAAACCGTCGAGGAGTTTGAAAATATCATCATACGCGCGCAAAAAGATGGGAATTTCTTGCGCGTAAAAGATGTCGCCGAGGTCAAACTTGGCGGCGCAAGCTACAATATCTCGGCGAAATTTAACGGTAAAGAGATGGTGCCTGTGCTTATCTTTATGCAAAGTGGCGCCAACGCCCTAGCCGTAGTTGAAGCGGTAAATAAGCGCATAGACGAGCTTAAACCAAATTTCCCAGGCGAGCTGACCTACGACGTCGCCTACGATACGACGAGCTTCGTAAAAGTATCGATCGAAGAGGTTATTCATACCTTCATTGAAGCGTTAATTCTCGTCATCATCGTTATGTATATGTTCTTAGGCAACCTTAGAGCAACGATCATTCCGACGCTTGCTGCGCCTGTGTCAATCTGCGGCGCGTTTATCGGAATTTATGCCTTCGGATTTTCAATAAATTTAATCACCCTTTTCGCGCTTATCCTTGCTATCGGTATCGTCGTGGACGATGCGATCATAGTAATCGAAAACGTGGAGAGAATTTTGCACGAGGAGCCGCAACTCAGCGTCAAAGAAGCTACCACGAAAGCGATGGGCGAGATCGTAGCGCCCGTCATCTCGATCGTGCTCGTGCTCTCAGCGGTTTTCGTGCCGGTTGCGTTTATGGAGGGCTTTACCGGGGTTATGCAGAGGCAATTTGCATTAACGCTCGTAGCCTCGGTATGTTTTTCAGGCTTCGTAGCCCTTACGCTAACGCCCGCACTTTGCGCCCTAATATTGCAAAAAAAGGAATCTGAGCCTTTTTTCTTTATAAGATGGTTTAATAATCTTTTTAGCATCTCAACTAAAATTTACGCCGCAGGCGTCGGCATGGTTCTTCGCCACGTACTAATCAGCCTCGTTTTTGTGGGCATCATCATCTATGCGATGGTGAAGCTTCTTGTGCTCACTCCTAGCGGCCTAGTGCCTAATGAGGACAAGGGTTCGATTATGGCGATGACTACGCTTCCCTCGGCATCTACGCTGCCTAGAACGGAAGCCGATCAGGATTTCATCGCAAGCATCGCTAAAAAGTATCCAAACGTAAAAGATATAACCCAAATCACGGGATACGATATGCTAGCCGGAGCGCTTAGAGAAAATGCGGGAGCTTTTTTTATGAAGCTAAAAGACTGGAAAGAGCGCCCCGGCGATGAAAATTCCAACTTCGCCATAGCTGCCGCGCTAAACGGGCAGCTCTACGGCGCGGATCGCAACTCGATGACTTACGTCGTTACGCCGCCTCCTATTATGGGGCTTTCGCTTACGGGCGGATTTGAGCTCTACGCGCAAAGTACGACGGGCAAGAGCTACGATGAAATTCGCGCCGATATGGATCGCGTAACCGCCAAAGCTAACCAACATCCCGCTTTAAAACTCGTGCGAACGACGCTGGATACCGATTTCCCGCAGTATAAGCTCTACGTCGATAAAGAGAAGGTAAAGATGCTAGGCGTTAGAATAGCCGACATTTTTACCGTGCTAAATTCCACCATCGGGCAGTATTACATCAACGACTTTAACCTTATGGGGCGCACGTTCAAGGTCTATATCCGCGCTACGCAAAACTACAGAGACGATCCTAACGATCTAAAATCGCTCTACGTCCGCAGCGCTAGTGGCGATCTGATACCGTTAAATTCTTTAGTGAGACTTGAGCGCTCGCTGGGTCCTGATTCCGTTAATAGATTTAACGCCTTCCCGGCAGCGCAGATTATGGGCGAGCCAAATACGGGTTATACCTCGGGTCAGGCGATTGCAGCGATCCAAGAGGTTATAAAAGAGGAGCTTCCTAGCGGATATTCGATCGGCTGGGCAGGCTCTGCGTATCAAGAGCTCAGCGAGACGGGCAAGGGCGCGCAGGCATTCGTATTCGGAATGATCTTCGTGTTTTTGATCCTGGCGGCTCAATACGAAAGGTGGCTCATGCCGCTTGCCGTACTTACCGCCGTGCCGTTTTCGGTATTCGGAGCGCTCGTGTTTACATATTTCCGCGGGCTAAATAACGACATATATTTTCAGATCGGACTTTTACTTCTAATCGGTCTGGCGGCGAAAAACGCGATTTTGATCGTGGAATTTGCGATGAACGAGCACCTAAACAACCACCGACCGATCGCGGAAGCTGCCGTCGAGGCCGCCAAGATGAGGTTCCGCCCTATCGTTATGACGAGCCTTGCGTTCGGCCTCGGCGTGCTTCCGATGGTTATCGCCACCGGCGCTGGCGCTGCTAGCCGCCACGCGCTGGGAACCGGCGTAGTAGGCGGAATGCTCGCGGCATCTACGATCGCGATCTTTTTCGTGCCGCTGTTTTTCTACCTGCTCGAAAGCTTCAACGCCTGGCTTGATAGACGCGGCAAAAAAGTCCAAACTAACGAGGTGAACGATGAAAATAAATAACGCTCTTTTAAGCGCCTTGACGCTTGGAATTTTACTTTGCGGCTGCAATTTCAAGCCCGTTACGCCGCAAAAGCAAACCGGCTTTAAGGCGGATTACGCAAGCACTAACGTTAGCACGCAGTGGTGGAAAAGCTTTAACGATCCGCAGCTAAACGCCCTGATCCAAAGCGCGCTGGAGCAAAATTCCGACCTGCAAACCGCACTGAATAATGTCGAGTATGCGCGCGTAAATTTGGGACTAAACAAGCTTGAGTACCTGCCGAATGTAAATTTAAGCGGCAGCGCGGTGCGCCAAAATAATTTCGGCAACCAGCCCGATCGCAACTCTCACGGCGCGTATCAGATCGGCGCCGTGCTAAGCTACGAGATCGATCTTTGGGGGCGCGTGCGCAACAGCGTAAATTCGGCGCGATCGAAATTTAATGCAACGAAATACGACTACGAAACCGCCAAAAACACGATTACTAGCACGGTTGCGACGACCTATTTTACGCTACTAGCGTTAAAGCAGCAGGAGAAAATTTTAAAAGACAGCCTAAAAAGCTATCAAGATACGCAAAATTACCGCAAAAAGCAGCTCGATGCGGGCGCGGTTAGCGAGATCGTATTTTATCAAGCCAAAGCTGCGGTGCAAAGCGCCGAGGCAAGCCTCATAAGCGTGCAAAATCAGCTCTCCGCAGCTCAAACTTCGCTAAATATCCTAACGGGCAAGAGTTACGATGAAATTTTACGCGGCGCGCCGCAGACCGCTGCGAAAATGCCTAGCGCGCCGCAAATCCCAAGCGGAATCCCAAGCGACGTGATCCTGCACCGCCCGGACGTCGCAAGCTCGCTCGAAAATCTGCGCTCGAGCAACTTCTTAGTGGGCGTCGCCAAGGCAGGCTATTTCCCTACCTTCTCGCTTACGGGCTCGGCGGGATACGCAAGCGGCGAGTTTGACAGGCTGTTTACCGCAAACGCGAGCACGTGGAGTATCGGCGGCTCGCTCGCAGGACCGCTGCTTGACTTCGGCCGCCAAAAAAGGCGCGTAGAGCTTGCAAATTTAGAGCAAAACGCGAGCTTCATCGCATACGACAAAGCGCTTAAAACCGCTTTCGGCGACGTTCGCGACGCGCTTGTAGGCGTGCAAAACGCCAAACTAAGGCAGGCAAGCCTCGCCGATCTCGTCGCTTCGCAGAGCAAAATTTATTCAAACGCCTCAAGCAGGTATCAGGCGGGCTACAGCGACCATCTGGAGTTTTTGGATTCACAGCGAAACCTGCTTAGCGCGCAGCTAAATAAAGTGCAGGCAGATCTTGACGTGCTAAGCGCGACGGTAAACGCCTACAAGGCGCTCGGCGGCGGCTTTAGTATAGAAGATAGCGAAATAAAGGCGCTTTTAGGCGCCGAGCAGGACGTGCAGCCCAATATGTCCACCTTCCCGAAGGATAGAATTTTTAATTAGCTTTAAATTTACGGGCGGCGCAAAATTTTAAAATACCCGTAAATTTAAAGCGCAGCTCGGCTTTTACGGCGCAAGCGGATCGTTAAAAAATCTGCTTGCGCTTTTTAAATTTAGCCCTGCGGAGGGCGACAAGTCCAAATTTCAAAGATAATCTAAATTTTAAAATAGCCGCAGCAAGGTAAAATCGCCGTTCGACCAGAAAACACAAAGCGGCCTGGCTTAGCGACGTGATAGAATTTAAAGCAGCACGGCGGAATTCTAATCGCTACAGAAAAATTCCAAGTAGCGCGATAGAATTTCAAACGCTGCGGCGAAATTCCAAGCGTCGCGTTTTAAATTTAAAGGCGAGCGGTTGCGCGCCGAAACGGAATTTGGCAAAATTTTAGATTTTCGCTATAATCGCGACTTTTAATTTAGATGGGTGTCCGAGCGGTTGAAGGAGCACGCCTGGAACGCGTGTAAAGTGCAAGCTTTCGAGGGTTCGAATCCCTTCCCATCTGCCATGATCTTAAAATTTCATCCCCGCAAAACTCTAAAATTTCGCTTTTCAACTCGGCGCAAATTTTATAAATTTAAAGCCAAAATTCCACCCTCGCCGTAAATCCTACGATCAAAGACAAAATTTCCTCCGCCGAAAACCAAACCCAAAGCCGCCTAAATTTTATCTCTGCGCCCGCTATTTACCGATATTGCGCTAAAATTCCTTTTAAATTTTACTTTGAAGGAGCAAAAATGAGTGAAGAAAAAAGTTGCGCCTGTGCGCATGCCAAATCCCAAAACGTAACCGACGCGCCGGGCAACAACACCGTATTTATGATCTGGCGCTTTAGCGCGGGCAAGGCCGCCTGCAAAAAGGCTTTCGAGAGGCTTTGCGCTTTGGTGATAAATTTAAACAAAACCGCCGTTACGAGATTCGGCGCGGCTAGCGAAACAAGCTGCGTGCTGGGCGTGGGCTTTGAGGCGTGGAAAATGCTCGGCTTGCCGAAGCCTTTGCCGAAGGAGCTAAAAAATTTCGAAGAGATTAAGGGCGATAAACACGCTGCGCCCGCCACCGGAGGCGATATCCATATCCACATCAGAGCGGGGAATCAAGCCATTTGCTACGATATGGCAAGCGAGATCAGAGCCGTGCTAAAGGACGTTGCGACCTGTGAGGAGGAGATCTGCGGCTTTAAATACTACGACGGGCGCGCTATCATCGGCTTTGTGGACGGCACCGAAAATCCCCAGGGCGCAGATCGCGACTTTTTCGCCAAGGTAGGCGACGAGGATGCCGCATATAAGGGCGGCAGCTATCTTTTCGTGCAAAAATATATCCACGATATGAGCGCATGGAACGCCGCGGGCGTCGCCGAGCAGGAGCGCGTCATCGGGCGTAGCAAACAAAACGACATCGAGATGAGCGAGGAGATGAAGCCCAGCAACTCGCACTCCGCCGCCGCTAACGTCGGCGACGATAAAAAGGTCGTGCGCGGCAATATGCCGTTTATGCAAGAAGGCGAGACGGGAACTTACTTCATCGCCTACGCAAGCACCTTTAGCACGCTGGAGCTGATGCTTGAGAGTATGTTTATCGGCCGCCCGCGAGGCAACTACGACCGCCTACTGGATTTCAGCACCGCAAAGACGGGCGCGCTCTTTTTCGCTCCGACCTTCGATATGCTGCAGGCTTATAGTGCAGAGTAAATTTAGCTTTAAATTTAAAAGCGCGCGATGTTTTGCGATCTAAGCCCGTATCAGAGCAGGCGCTGCAAAGAGATCATAGAGGGCAAAGTCAAAAATAGTGAAAACGTCAGGGGTCTGATAGAGTTCATAGACGCTAAATTTAAAACTCGAGCGATCAGCGCGTTTTACGGCGCGGGCAGGGACTCGGCGTGGCTTAAGATCGTGCTTCGCTTCGATAAAGACGCCGCAAAAATCACCGATAAAAAGTGCATCGAGCGCTATCTCGCCCGCACGCCGCTTTACGCGAAGCTAAACGAGCTAAAGAATTTTTATATCTCGGTCGAGTCCTTCGAGTCGCAGATCCGCACCGATCTGATCCAAGGCGCGGTAGAGGAGCTGCTGCGAAACCGAAATGAGCTTTTAGCGCCGCTTAAAATTTGGTATATCGCGGCGGTGTCCAACGTGCCCGTAGTTTTTTATTTCACGAGACAAGACGCGGCACGCCGCGAAGGTGGCGGAAAGATAAAGCGGCTGATAAGAAATTTTATAGAGAAAGCGCAGGACGCCAAATACCTGAGCCACATGAAATTTAAGCTCTATTTTGAAAGCAAGGAGTTCGTGGATCTTGAGTGCGGCGGGAATTTGTTCTACTATTTCAAATAAAATTTAACTAAGGAGCGAAAATGGATGCAAAGCTTTATCTAAACAAAGCTATAATGCAGCTCTCGCGGGGACTTGAGGAGGGCGGCGTGCAGAGCCTAAAAGCAGCACTTGAGGGCGAAGGCGACGAGGTTAGCAAGACGCGAGCTCGCGTGATCTTGGGCGAATACTACGTGATGAAAGGGGATTTCGCGCAGGCCAGGGAGTATCTAGAGCCCGTGGCGCAGGACGCCGAGCGACTGCGAGATCAATACGACGATCTGCTGGACGATGAAATTTGCAGAGCCGATATGCTTTTGGATATGATCGAGCGCTTCGGGTTTTTGGCGGAGTAAAACGGCTCGCGATACGCGGCGGCACAATAAGCGTCGCGGCGGCGATGAAATTTTAAGATTGGAGCGAAATGTCAGACTACTCTCATTTGAAACCATAGAGCAAATGCTGCTAAAATGCGTCCTTGAGAGCGGCGAGCCAGAGCTCGGATTTCGCCTGCGCGGCGCGCAATACTTGATCATCGCCTACGCCGATCGCTGCTCGTTTCAAAGATGCGCGGACGAAGCGGGCGCAAACGCGAGCGGCGAGCGGTATTTCGCTACGCTGCGAGAACTCTACGGCGCACCACAGATAGATGGACGCCCGCCAAAAGAGCCCTGGGGCGAGACGGATGAGTTTTACTGCTTTGATTTCGAGCCGTGAGGCCTCGAAATTTCATGCGGCGATGCGGCAAGCGTACGCGTACTGATACGCGACGCCGATAAATTTCAACGAAATAAAATTTTAAAAGGACGCAAACAGGCTCTGCTTGGGATTGCATTGCTAAGGCGTGCGACGAGGTCGGTAATTTAGTGCCGCAAAAATGCCTGAGCCGCTAGCGACGAATTTAAAGGGAGAACAAATTTAATGCGAAATTTAAAAGACGAGCTGCAAAAATCGCAAAAGCTGCAGCCACCGCAGTCCAAACAAAGTGCCGAGCGCCGAAATCCGCCGCAATTTGACAATAAACCCCTCATCGTAAAAGACTACAACATAATAGTATTCTTTATTTATAATCTATTCTTCGCCCCTTTGGCGGTACCAGTGTTTCTGTATATAGGCGATATTTTCCCATACTACACGCCGTTTGTCCCTATAGTATTCGCCGTCGTGTCCTATCTCAACAGCGCCCATACGCGCTTTGTTCATTTGACGAACAGGAGCATCAACTACGTCAATAAAGGCAAAATCACGAAATCTATAAAATTTGATGAGATATCGCTCATAAAGCTCACCGCCACGCCGCTATTCGGACATATCGCGCCTGCTGGAAATTCCATCGGCATTGTGCTTTCGTTCATCGTAATAGCCGTCGCGTTTGCCGGATTTTTACAAAGCCTTAGAGGATTTATAATTTTTATTATGAGCGCAGCGGCATTGATTTTGCCGTTTTTCATCTCCAAACTGATTTTTTCAAAGATCACGGAGGGGAAATTTAACTTCCGTGCGATCGATACTTTGATCATCTATGACGGCAGGGGCGGATTTATTAGTTTTATGATGAGCGGGGAGGACTTTGAAAGAGTTTGCCGCTACATACTGAAAGAGCGGCGGATCAGCCCGTCAAAATTTCAAAAGCAGTTTGTGATATTTCAATGAAAGAGCCTATTAAACGATATCGGCGTTCAATTTAAAAAGTCGTTTCGACTCCTTAAATTGATTGCAAGTTAAATTTGGGCGTAAATTTTATAATTTCGCATACGCTAAAATTTTACAGCGCAGTACGAAATTTTAAGGAGCGTGGCGTGAAATTTGAAATTCCGCAAAATGCCGTAAATTTCAGAAAATTTCACAAAATTTTGCGGGGCCGTAGAATTTCAAAAGCTCCGCAAATTTAGCTTACGCTACCACCGAATGCCCGCTTCCAGCCAAAACTGCCTGCCCGCCTCATAGACTAGATCGAGCGAGGTATCGCTGCTAAGCCTTGCTTTATTGCGCTTATTTAGGACGTTGTAGATGTCTAAATTCGTAAAAAATTCCACCTCGCCCGCCATCTTTTTAGCGTATCCGATGCGCGCATCCCAGCTGTAGCTTTTGCCGAGATTTACCTTTTCGTATTTGTCGTATCTGGCAGGATACTTGCCCGCAGGCGTCTTGCCTGTGCGGGCGATCGCTTCTTGCGAGCCTTTAAACGATAGGAAGTTATTTACGCTAATGCCGTAGCTTGGAATTTTCGTGATGATATTTAGGCTCGCAGTCCAAGGTCTCGCATAGTCCTGCGCCGGAAGCTCCGATAGCCTCATCAGCTTACCGTCGTATTCGACGATTTTTTCATCTTCAAGCGTTTCTCTATCAAGCTTCTCATCATAAATGGTGTTATTAGTCTTCATTCTGATATGCTCAAAGCCCAGCTCAAAGCCGTTTAGCGTCCCGAACGCCTCATAATCCTCGATCGTCTTAATGCCGAAGGTTAAAATTTTATTTTCGCTTCTGCCGTCATTAGTAAAGGTTTGATAGTTGTTTTGGTAGTTCGGATTCGGCGCTAGGCCTAGATCTCTTCGCGTGGATTTGATGATCTGATCCCTACCCTTGCGGCTTACATATTTGCCGAAAAACTCGAAATTCCCGAGCTTTTGCTTTGCTCCGAATACAAGCTCATCCTCATAAGGCACCTTTAGCTCGTTAAATTTCGTTAGAGACGGGTCTTTTGGCAGTTGCGTCCAGTTTTGCGTATAGGCATTGCGCGGGCGCGTGTAGGTAGTGGCGAGCCCCTCTCGACCTTCTCTTAATTTGTAGGTAAAGAGATTGCGCCCATAGTAGCGGTTTGCACCGAAGCTAAGGATCGAATCGCCGTCGCCGAAAATATCGTAGTAGCTATTAAATCTCGGCGCCGCAGTCGTTTGCTTCATATAATCGTCCCTATTTAATCTTACGCCCGGTCGCAAGGTAAGATTACCGATTTTTATCTCATCCTCCAAATAAACCGCCAAGCTTTTCATATCCACCTTGGTATTGCCCTTGTAATAGCTTTTTCGCGTAAAAAACTGACCGCTTCTACCACGCCTCGCAAAAGAATCGTCTATCGAGCAGAGCTCGTCATTCGGATCGCAAGCATTTACACCCGCAGGTAGCGGTGCTATTCCGCCAGCGGTCATAAACTCTTTTCTTACGTTAAATTTAGCCTCTTGCTTTTTAAACTCAAAGCCTGTGATAAATCTATGCTTACTACCGCCGAGATCAAATTCATTAAACTCCAGATCCGCGTTGTATGAAAAGCTCTTTTGAGTCTGATCGAGATCCCCAAAGCCGCCCTCTATCGCCGAAGCATCGTAAATTTTACTACCCCAATTCTTTACGTTTGAGTATTGCCAAGCCCTGTAATATTCATTCTCGGCATCACGCGAACTCTCCAGCTTGCTGTAGGATAAAATTTGATTAAATCTAGCAAAATCGCCATCGTAGTCGGTTTTAAGCGCTAAATTTAAACCGCCCGATTTCATATCGGCGTAGGAGTCTTTGACGTGGTCGTTAAACATCTTGTTTCGCTCGGGCGCGTAAGTTACGCTAGGCGTTATAGTTAGGCGGTCGCTTGCATACCAAAGCGCTTTTAGAAAGTAGTTGTCAATATTTCGCCTCTGAACTCGCTCGGTGATGGTCGTATCTGCGTTATATCTTCTGTCGTAGGCCTTAAGCGGAATTTTACTTCTAGTGTTGGTGTAGCCGAACATCAAGCCCAGATCCTCGGTAACGGTGCCCTCTAAATTTAACCTAGTGATCCACTTATCGAATCTCGGCTGATTTAGCGGCGTAGCGGAGTTTTCAAAATTTTGCTCGTCGCCGTAGATATGGTATCTAGTCCAACTATCCTCGGTGTGCTGCATCGAAAACTTGCCGTGAAAGCCCGCGCGCGGATCTCGCGTCTTAGCCTCCACTACGCCGCCGGTAAATCCGCCGTATTTGGCGGAGACGCCGCTATCGTGCACCTCGACGCTCCGTAAAAAATCGCTATCGATCGCCATACCTTGCGAGACGGAATTCATCGTATCAAACGCCGAAAAGCGCGTAGGATTGCCGCCCGGATTTCTAGCGGGATCAAGATCGTTATTCATATTCGCGCCGTCAAGCATAAAGTTGTTTTGCCAATACTTCGCGCCGTTGATACTGATATTTGCGGGGCTAATCTCGCCTAGCGTCGTGCTCTGGCGATTTGTGGAGCTGAATTGCACGTTTGGATTGGTACGCAAAAGCTGCACGAAGTCACCATTACCGCTAGGCATCGACTCGATCATCGTCCTGCTTATTTTTTGCGTACCGCCGTAGCTATCGCCGACGCTCGTAAGGCTCGAGTCGATGTTGCCGACGACTACTATTTCGGGAAATTTATAACTATTTGTCGTCGCAGTCGAGCTCTGCGCGCTTTTGTTTTCTTTGGTAGCAACGCTTCTTGTTGCGTTATTTTCAGACGAATCCTGCGCGACGCTTAGACCGCAAAGACACGCCGCGACTATTAAGGAGCGTGCAAGCCCCCCCCCGCAGCGATTTTGAGTGGATTTCTCGCCTTTTATGGAAGCGGAATAATTGCGGCCTGCGCCGCTTTCACATGGATTACAGGCCCAAAAATCGACAATCATTTTTTCTCCTTTTTTGAAAATAAAAATTAAGACTGAGGAAATTTAGCCAATAATATTTTAAATTTCAATAAAAGTGATAACAATTATACGACTTATGCAAACAATAGAAAAAATGTAACAAAACATCGATATATCGGCGAG
>ERZ773070.1635-NODE-1635-length-13540-cov-5.618836_pt1 | contig 13540 bp, 11 predicted proteins | sample MGYA00580618_ERZ773070 | MGnify/ENA primary metagenome ERZ773070 (study PRJEB29015, sample SAMEA2738023) | human oral metagenome | biome: human oral; feature: human-associated habitat; material: dental | place: China | collected 2019 ...
AGAGCGTCTGCCTCCGGAGCAGAAGGTCGCAGGTTCGAATCCTGTCCGGGGCACCGATACGTAGGGCGCGGGAGCCCAGGCTGCACCGTCGTCGGTGGGGACTTTACGAGGCATGAGATCGTCAACCTTCACGCCGAAAGCCTCGGCCAGTTTGTAGAGGTCTTCCGCAGGCCATGTGATCCGGCCGCGAAGCCTCTGACTGATGTTAGACCCAGCAACCCCAAGGAAAGCCCCCACCTGGGCTCTGGTCAGGCCATGGGTCAAGAGGTACTGATTGACTGCGACGCCGATGGCGGCGTCGAACGTCAAGTCGGTCGCAGCGGTAGTCGTGGTTGTCATGTACTAAAAGTACCAGATGAACGACTCGCTAACAAGTGGTCTCTTGACATCCACGACAGGAGTGCGCATGATGCACTTATGGATGAACGCATGGCTAACGTCCGTGAGGCGGACATGATCAGCGGCCGCGAGGCAGCGGCGCTGCTGCCTGGCGTCACCTATACGACCTTGATGCGCTGGGCCCGGGAAGGCGAGATTCCATCTACCCAGTACGTGAAGCGCGGCAAACGGATGTTCGCCCGAGCTGACGTCCTTGCCATGCGGGACAAGGAAGCGCTCAAGTCAACGGTGACGACCGAAGACACATCGGTATACGACTCCGAGGTCCCCGGTCAGGGGAGGTTGCCGGTATGACCGCCGTTGGTTGGCTTGGGTTGTCGTCCATGGCTTGGAGTCTGGTCTCGGTGGGGAGCAGTGCTGTGGGGCTGTGGTTGCTGGGCTTGGTTGCGCGTCGGACGCGCGGTTGGCTTCGCGTGGGGGTGCGTTTGTTGGCTGGGTTCCAGCAGTTCGTGCTTGTTCTGTGTGGCCTGTCGGTCCTGGCGGTGCACATGTCTGCTCGGGCGCAGGCGGTGGCGATCTTCGCGGCGGCGGTGGGGGCTGCGGTGTGGCGGTTCTACGTGATGGCGTCGGCATCAGTTCCGCAGGCTCCGGGCACGCCGGACTTGGGGACTGCGCCCTCGGCTGGCAAGGAGGCCTTGGCATGAGTTTCTGGCAGCTTGTGGTGCTCTCAGTGCTTGGGGCGCTGAGTACTGTAGGCATGGCTGCCACGCTCGGTGCGCGACTCCGGTCGCCTGAGCGGCGGCTGGGTCGTGGTGAGCGCGTGCTGGCAGCGGCTTCGGCGGCTATCTGGATGGCGGTTCAGCTCACCATTTTCAGCATCGTTGCGTGGTGGGGGCGGCTGGTGATAGGCGCACTCCTCGTCGCATACATTTGGCTGACGACGATGTCTCAGATGTGGGCGACGGCGTCAGCGGCTTACGTCATGCGTAGGACCGCGGAGACCGCCGGCGCCGGGCAGGAGGCACGGTCATGAGCTCGATGATGATCGGCGCCCTGGGGGCTGCGTTCAGTGTGGCGCTGATGCTGGGTCTGTGGGGCGAGGAGGCCCACAGGCGGGCTGGTTCTTCCTGGTGGGCGCCGGCGGCGCTGGGGCTGCTGCGGGCTGAGGTGACCACGGTGCAGGGATTGATGGTTCTGCTGGTGACGCGGCCGGTGTCGTGGGTGCCGGCTGCAGGCCTGGCGCTTGTGGCGGTCTGTAGCGGGGCGATCCGGTTCGTGCAGCTGGCTCAGCCTGAGAAGTGGGCTCAGCGCCGGTGGGCCTGGCTGGCGCCTTACGCGGTCCTGGTCGCTGCTTGGATCGGGCTGGTGGGGGTTTTCCTGCCTGTGCCTGGGGCGCTGGGTGAGCGACTGGTGACCGCCGGCGTCGTGGCGTTGGTGATGGGCGTGTTCTTCCTGGGGGTACGCCTGCTGGCACGCGGCGCAGCGAGCCTCAGCTCGGAGGCGCGTCCGAGTGAGTACGTGGCGGCACCTGTGCCCGAGAGGGCTTCGAGGCCCTGACCATCGAACCCGATTGTTCTTGATCGCTTCTTGTTTTATCGAATTACATACGTGTTCTTTACGGATGAAGGAGGTTTGTCGTGGTTTTCGAGGGGTTGTGGGCAGGCCGCGTGGCCGGCCTTGTCGGGCGACGCAGGAGCCTGGCCGGCTGCGCTGGGCTGTCCATGGCCCCGGGCGGGGTCCCGCTGTCCACCTGTGCGTGGCCGCCGGCCCCGGCGATAGCCGGCGGCCTCCACAGGTGGTCAGGGGGCTGCGTAAGTGGCATGAGTCGTCGAGAGGGTGATGTGGCGTGAGCATTGACTTGGAAGAGCCTGGGGTTCCTGAAGACGTGGATGTGTCGACGTCGGCGCGGTTGGCGGCGGCGTTGGAGGCGGTGCGGCGGGAGCCTGGTGGTTGGGAGTCGGCGCTGGGTGCGGCGGTGGATGCTGCTGTGGTAGCTGCGGTTCCTGGTCGTGTTGGGGCTGCGCGGATCGCTGGTCTGGTGGATCGGGGTTTCTGGTCGGGCCGGGATGAGGTTGTGGCTGAGCTGGCGGGGGTTGTGCGTGAGCTGGTGATGCTGCGTCCCGTGCTGGTGGATGTTGTGGGGCCGGATCGGTTGTGGCCGGCGCTGGTTCGTCGTGCGGTGTGGCAGGTTGCTGCCGAGGCGGAGGGAGATCGTCAGCATGGCCTGGCTGGTGACTCGCAGCCGTTTCGGCTGCGGGACAGGGCGGGGATCTGTTTCGTCCAGGAGGACGCCGCGGACCTGGCTGACGGCGCGTTAGGCCAGCGCAGCGGCCTTAATCCCAGCCCGGTTGAGAGCGTTGATCTCGACCGCTCGGGCTGGCGTGTCGCGGATGAGGATGTAGCCGGCCCGTTGCTTGGGGTCCTTGTGTCGGTCCTGGTGTGGGCTGGCGTGCCTGAGGACGTGGCCCGTGCGGGGACCTGCCGAGTGCTGGAGCTCGCCGTTGGGCCGGGCAAGCGGCGCGAGCGCCACTCGATGGCCCGTGGGGACGCCCGCGAGGGCGTCCTGGCCGGCCTGGGGGTCTCGCAGGCCGCGGCGGGGGCGTGGATGAGCCTGGTGATGGGCAGTCGTCGGGGCGGGCTGGAGTCGGCGCTGTTGTGGACGTTGCGTGAGCGCAGCGCCGCCGGCCAGGCGATCTCCGGTCTGACCTGGCCAGAGGTACTCAGTGACTCGCAGCTGCGGTGGCTGCGGACGGTGACGGGCGGGGTCGTGGTTCAGGCCCCCGCCGCGCCGGCCCCGGCGCGTAGGACGCCGGTACGCCACCTCGATGAGCCCGGGGTGCAGCTGGCGCTGTTCCCGGTGGAGGAGGTGGGTGCCGGGGCGGCCGCGTAGGAGGGGGGTTCACGAGAACTCGCCCCCGACCGGCGGACCGGACGAGGGCGAGAACAAAAGCAACCAAACCACCCGGCCTCAACATTTTTCGAACCCTGTTGGTCGGGGGGTCTGGGAGGAGTACGCCGAAACGCGCTCCAGTTGATGGATGAATAGAGAGTAGTTGATGGACGCAACTTTCGCAAGGGTAGAGCTGGAATCTAAGGCTTCTAATCCTACTAATACTTTATACGGGGCTGGGGTTTCCGTTGATTTCGTGCCGAATTCTGCGGTTCGGAAGTGGCGGCGGCCGTCGACGGCGATGGAGCGGTCACGGCTGCTGGTGGCCGCCTCGGTGCCGGAGGGGTGCGTGTTGGCGCCCAGGGTGTCGGTGTGGCTGGAGACGGTGCGTGAGGTGGCCGAGGCCCACGGGCTGCGGGACGCGCAGGTGTCAATGGTGGTGCGTATCGCGCGGGGCTTGTGCGACTGGGTTGACGGGGCCTCAAGGACGACGCGGGTGGTGAACGACCGGATCGCGGAGCTGGTTGGCTGCTGTGTGCGGACGGTGCAGCGGTGGCTGCGGCGCCTGGAGCAGTGGGGCCTGCTGGGCCTGGTGGCCGGTGGACGGTCGGCTAGGTGGGCGCCGCTGGTGCGCAGCCAGGGCACTGACGGGCAGGTGGTGCTGGAGCGCCGCAACGAGGCGGCAGTGAGGTCGCTCGTGGTGCCGGAGGGGTGCGTGGCCACGACTCCTGCGTCATCGACCTCGACGACGCAGGCGGGCTCACAGCGGCCTGCCCGCTCCACGACCCCGGCGGGGCGCGTGCCTGTGAACAACGAGGTGCCGACCGGGCCTGGTTGTGGATCTAGGTGTCACCCCTACCCGTTGTTAGGGAATCTTGACCCCCGCACGCGCGCGCGAGGCGGCCTGGGTGGAGAGGGTTTGGTGCCGCTGCGCGGCGCTGAGGATTTCTTGGGGGCCGCTGCGCGGCCCGGTGGCCGGGGTCGTGGTGATCGGCGGCGTGCGTGGTGGTCACCTCGGCGCACGAGAAGCACGGAGGAGGCGGTGCTTGGGGTGGCTCGTGAGCTCCAGGAGCGCCTACGGGTGCTTCGGGGATGCTCGGATAGGTACGTGATGCGCGTCATCAAGCCATTTGAGGAGGCCGGGTGGAGCGTGGGTGACCTGGTGGTGGCGATCGACCGGCGCCCGGATGGGTCGGCGTGGCCGCACAGCGGGGACCGGGGTGTGCGCGAGCCGGCCAGGTGGCTGATCCACCGGCTGTCGGCCTGGCTCGACGAGGCAGGTGCGCCGCGGTCGTCGTGGAGGCAGGAGCGTCAGGCGGCTCACGAGCGGGCCATGGCCGAGCGCCGGGCGGCTCACGAGCAAGCCATGGCTGAGCGTGCCCGTATCGCGGCTGAGCGCGCCTCGTGGGGCGGCGGGCCCGGGCCAGGGCAGCTCGCCGCCCGCCGGGCCGCGCAGGAAGCAACCGCTGTCGGGCGGCAACGTCATCGCCGGCCTGGTGGACCTGTGCGCTGGTGACTCCGGTTGAGCCGGCCTCGGGGGCCTGGCCGGTCTGGGTGTGCTCACCCCGGTCACGGTCATGGGTGACGGGATGTTCTGGCCGGCTCACGCAAGGGGTGTCTGGGACTGGAGGACGAGTAGGACCGAGAGGAGGTGAGGCCGCAAGTGAAGAAGGCTGTGGCGGCTGTGGTCCTGGGGCTGGTGCCGGGGATCGTTCTGGCGCCGCTGGTTGTGGTGGGCGGGCTCATGGTCATGTTCTTCAGTGATGACCAGGAGCACCCAGCTGACGGGTCAGGAGCGATCATGTGCTCCGTAAGTGGCGTAGCGGTCGATGCCGGGGAGACAACGTTCAACGACACGCAGCTGAGCCACGCAGCGGTCATTATCCAGGCCGGTAACACTGCGGGCGTGGGCCAGCCGGGACAGCTGGTGGCACTAATGACGGCCTTGCAGGAGTCAACCCTGCGTAACCTGGCCAACCCGACCGTGGGTGAGTCGATGGGGCTGCCCCATGACGGGGAAGGAAGCGACCACGACAGTGTCGGTCTGTTTCAGCAGCGGCCTTCGATGGGGTGGGGCACCGTGACGGAGCTGATGGACCCCTCGACGTCAGCGACTCGCTTCTACGATCGTCTTAAGACGGTTGAGGGGTGGGAGCTGATGAACCCTGGGCAGGCCGCCCAGAAGGTGCAGGTCTCAGCCTTCCCGGACGCCTACCAGCACTGGGAACCGGCGGCCAGGACGCTCCTGTCGGCCTTGTCGGGGGTGAAGTGCACCTCGTCGGCGCAAGGCGCTGGCGGGCCGGCTGTCGGTGCTACCGGGGCGAGGGCAGCGATCGTGAACTACGCGATGGCTCAGGTGGGCAAGGCCTATGTCTGGGCGGCTGAGGGCCCTGATGCCTTCGACTGCTCGGGTCTGACTATGCAGGCCTACGCACAGGCCGGCATTCAGTTGGAGCACTCCTCGGAGGCCCAGTACTCGGCTGGTGAGCACGTCTCGGCTGCGGAGGCCCAGCCTGGTGACCTGCTGTGGTGGCCGGGCCACATCGCGATCTATACGGGCGACGGTCGGATGGTTGGCGCTCAGACCCCGGCTGAGGGTGTGCGTGAGATGGAGGTGTACGGGGCGCCGGTCTATATCCGTGTGCCCGGGCTGGACTGAGTAACGCACCCACCTTACTGACTCGAAATGTTCGTGGTTCACAGAGATTTATAGGGGCTTAGGAGAAGGAAATGATTCTGGGACGAAGGAAGAGGAGCGGGGCCGACGTCGGTGGTGGTGGCCGGCTGGGTCGGTTGAGCCGGCTGACGGGGTTGGCGAAGTGGCTGTTCTACATGGGTATCGGGGTCGTGGTGGTGGTCGTGGCTCTGGTGGCGATGATCGTGCTGGGGGCGAATGTCGATCGCCTGCCCCAGCCGGGCAGGGCGGCGCCGACGCGGCCGTCGGCGTCGAGCGTGCCGACGGCTGTGGAGGCTCCTGCGGGGGACTCCGGGCACGTGACCTCCTCGACCGGCACTGACTTCGGTGCGGGCCTGCCTCGGCTGAATGGGTCGTTGTTCGCCCGCACGAGGGATGCAAACGTGTTCGCGGCCTCGGTGCAGGCCGCGGTGGGGTATGACTACTCCTCCCACCAGCCCACGGATGCGGGCGCTGAGACGAAGCGGGTCACGGATGAGTGGTTGGCCGGGATGAGTGGTGAGGACGGTCCGCTGGGCCCTGAGATCCACCGTCAGTTGCGGGCCTCGGTAGCCGGGGCGCTGAGTCCTGATGAGGTCTCCTACCGGATCGCCGCGCGTGAGGTCGATGAGGTCGACGTGGTGGGCGTGATCCCCACGGACAACACCCGGCTCCATGAGGACGCCGGCAGCGACATCTACATCAAGGTGACCCAGAGCCGGGACACCCTGCACGCGCTGACCACGGCCGCCCGGGTCAAGACCACCGTGCAGGCGGTGGGAGACGTCTCGGGTTTCACGCAGACAACTGAGACGTCCCTGTCGCTGCTGGTCAGCTGTGACCCGGCCGTCAACGAGGGCTATTGCGAGCTCGTCGGTGTCATCGGGGGCGGGAGCAAGTGATGAACAACGGCAAGGCACAGGGCCTTCTCGTCCTGGTCCTGGCACTGACTCACCTGGTGGGGGCACGGGTTCGTCATCCTCGTCGTGCCGCTGCGCGTGTCATTGGCGTGGTCGTGGCCGTGCTGATCGGTGCGGGCCTACTGGCCCCACAGGCTACGGCGACCCCAACGTCTGAGAGTGTGGACGCTGCGGTAGCGGTGGTGGGGGCTCCGGCCGCGGTGCCGGCGGATATCTGGTCCGACGGCTTGGACTGGGCCAAGGAGAAGGCCAGGGATCTCGGTAACGCGGCCAAAGACGCGGGCTCGTGGTTGAAGGACAAGGGCTCATCGTTCGCGGGGGCCGTGAAGGAGAAGCTCAAGTCGGCTGCCGGTACCGTCAAGGACATCGCCAAGGCCCCGGTGGAGGCCGCCAACTCGGTTGCCCGGGGCTGGGTTCAGGAAAGGTTGGAGGAGGTGGCCACCTGGGCTGCCCAGCAGCTGGGTAGGGCGGCCAGCTGGATGCTGATCATGGTCCTGTCACTGGCGTTCAGCCTGACGTCCCCGGACCTGGATGCGGGGTTCATGCTCACCTGGGCCGGGCGGGTGTTCGCCTTGGCGGTGCCGATCACGTTCACGGTGGCGCTGGGCCAGGTGCTGTGGGACGTGCTGCGGGGTCGGGGCCTGACCGGGGTGAGGTGGGCCGTGTGGGGCGCGCTGCTCAGCGCGTTCGCCTCGATGGTGACTCTGCCGCTGCTGGCGGTCGCCTCCCGTGGGATGGACGTGGTGCGAGACCAGTTCATCGGGTGGGTGGAGACCGACACCGACAAGTTGGCCCAGCGGATCACGGATATCTGGTCCACTGAGACGTGGCAGTCGTTCTCCGAGGACAACCCGGCCGCCGGCGCGGCTATCTCTGCGGGCTCGGTGTCATGGATGCTGCTGATCTTCGTGTTGTTCTGCTTCTTCGTGCTGCTGGGTGGTCTGGGCCTGGTGATGGTGATGCTGTTCCGTGAGCAACTGCTGGCCGGGGCCTCGGTCATGACTCCGGTGGCCTACTCGGGTCTGGCGTCGCGTCCCACCAGGGGGTGGCCGCGCACGATCCTGGCGTGGATCCTGGCGCTGCTGGTGTCACCAGTGGCGATCCTTGTGATCCTGGGGCTGGGTATCTCGATCCTGGTGGAGACCGACCCGGCCGGGGACATGTCCCAGCTGCTTCAGCAGATGGGCCTGTGCTTCACGATGCTGCTGTCGTCGATGTCGATGCCGCTGGTGTCGTACAAGCTGTTCTCCTTCCTGGGTGAGTCGGCGGTCTCGGCGATGACGGATGAGGCCGGTGAGTCCGTCAAGTCCGGGGCCGAGACGGTGGGCAGCACCGTGTCCACGGTGGCTGCTGCGGCCTTAGCCGCCGGCGCCGCGGTGGGCACCGGGGGCGCCTGGCTCTTCTTCCTGGGTTGCGCCGTCTTCTGCGTCGCGTGCGCGGTCCTGTGCTGGGCCATGTACGCGCGCAAGGGCGCCCCCTACCCGGGCTGATGGCGGGCGCAGCGCCCGCTTCCCCGCGACCGTCCCCCGCCTCGTCGACCGACTCCCAGGAGCTCCCATGACGTCCACCGAACCCCCGCAGATGGCCTTCCCCACCTACGACGGCCAGTCCACGCCCACCACAGGAGCCGCGCTGTTCGCACTCGGCTCGTGGCTGCGGCGCGGCAAGGCCTCGCCCGACGCCCGCCAGCTCTTCCTCGAGGGCGGGCGCGAGGGGGACGCCTTCTACCGCAAGCGCTGGAGCTACGACAAGATCGTGCGCTCCACCCACGGCGTGAACTGCACCGGCTCGTGCTCGTGGAAGATCTACGTCAAAGACGGCGTCATCACCTGGGAGACCCAGCAGACCGACTACCCGCGCACGCGCCCGGACCTGCCCAACCATGAGCCGCGCGGCTGTCCGCGGGGTGCTTCCTACAGCTGGTACGTGTACTCGGCGCAGCGCGTCAAGCACCCGATGATCCGGGGCGAGCTGATGGAGATGTGGCGCGAGGCCCGCAAGACGATGGATCCGATCTCGGCCTGGGAGTCGATCAGCCAGGATCCGGTGAAGTCGCGCCGCTACAAGAGCGTGCGCGGCCTGGGCGGCTTCGTGCGTGCTGACTGGGACACGGCTACCGAGATCATTGCGGCGGCCAACGCGCTGACCATCAAGAAGTATGGTCCTGACCGGGTGATGGGCTTCTCGCCCATTCCAGCCATGTCGATGATCAGCTACGCCTCGGGTGCCCGCTACCTGAGCCTGATCGGGGGTACCTGTCTGAGCTTCTATGACTGGTACTGCGACCTGCCGCCGTCCAGCCCACAGGTGTGGGGCGAGCAGACCGACGTGCCCGAGTCGGCCGACTGGTACAACTCCGGTTACCTGGTGGTGTGGGGCTCGAACGTGCCGATGACCCGCACGCCGGATGCCCACTTCTATACCGAGGTGCGTTACAAGGGCACCAAGACGGTGGCAGTCTCGTCCGACTACGGCGAGATGGTGAAGTTCAGCGATGTGTGGCTGGCCCCGCGTCAGGGGACGGACGCTGCGCTGGCACTGGCCATGGGTCACGTGGTGCTGACCGAGTTCCACCGCGACAACCCGTCGCCGTACTTCGTGGATTACCTGAAGCAGTACACCGACATGCCGATGCTGGTGACGCTGAAGGAACACGACGGCAAGCTGGTGCCGGACTACTTCCTGCGTGCGTCGCACCTGCCCGAGAACCTGGGCGAGACCAACAACCCCGAGTGGAAGACGGTGCTGGTGGATGCGCTGACCGGTGACATGGTGGCGCCCAATGGCTCGGTCGGCTTCCGCTGGGGCGAGGACAAGGCGGGCACCGGCAAGGTGGGTCGCTGGAACCTGGAGAAGCGCGATGGCGGCAGCGGCCGGGAAATTGATCCGGTCCTGAGCCTGAAGGGCATGCACGACGACGTGAAGGCCGTGTACTTCAGCTACTTCGGTGGCGAGAAGGACGACCTGCTGCCGCGCAACGTGCCGGTCAAGCGCGTGAAGCTGGCCGATGGCAGCGAAGGCCTGGTGGCCACCGTCTACGACCTGCAGATGGCCAACTATGGCGTGGACCAGGGGCTGGGCGGCGAGAACGTGGCCAAGTCCTATGACGACGATGTTCCCTGCACGCCGGCATGGCAGCAGAAGCACACGGGCGTGCGTCCCGAGCTGGTGACGCAGGTGGCGCGTGAGTTCGCGCAGAACGCGCATGACACGCATGGTCGCAGCATGGTGATCGTCGGTGCGGGTCTGAACCACTGGTTCCATACCGACATGTCCTACCGCGGCATCATCAACCTGCTGATGATGTGCGGCTGCGTGGGTCAGAGCGGTGGCGGCTGGTCGCACTATGTGGGCCAGGAGAAGCTGCGTCCGCAGTTCGGCTGGGCACCGCTGACCTTCGGTCTGGACTGGTCGCGTCCGCCGCGCCAGATGAACGGCACGAGCTTCTTCTATGCGCACACGGGCCAGTACCGGCACGAGCAGCTGCGCGTGGGCGAGATCCTGGCACCGACGGCCGACAAGAAGGCGATGGAGCCGCTGGCGCTGATCGACTTCAACGCCCGCGCCGAGCGCATGGGCTGGTTGCCGTCGGCACCGCAGCTGGAGAACAACCCGCTGGACATCGTCGACGCTGCGCAGCAGGCGGGCGAGGATCCGGTGAAGTATCTGGTACGTGGCCTGAAGGACGGCTCGCAGCGCATGAGCTGTGATGATCCCGAGAATCCGAAGAACTTCCCGCGCAACCTGTTCGTCTGGCGTTCGAACATCCTGGGTTCCAGCGGCAAGGGGCACGAGTACTTCCTGAAGTACCTGCTGGGCACGCAGAACTCGGTGTTCTGTGATGCCAGCGACACCGTGCGTCCGACCGAGGTGCGCACGCCCGAGCAGATGCCCGAGGAGGGCAAGCTGGATCTGGTGACGATTCTGGACTTCCGGATGAGCACGACCTGCCTGTATGGCGACATCGTGCTGCCCACGGCCACCTGGTACGAGAAGGACGACCTGAACACGTCCGACATGCACCCGTTCATCCACCCGCTGTCCGAGGCGGTGACGCCGCTGTGGGAAAGCAAGACCGACTGGGAGATCTACAAGCTGATCGCCAAGCGGTTCAGCGAGATCGGTGGTCCGTATCTGGGCACACGCAAGGACATCGTGCTGGTGCCGCTGCTGCACGACACCCCGGGAGAGCTGGGTCAGCCCTTCGAGCCGAAGGACTGGAAGCATGGCGAATGCGACCTGATCCCCGGCAAGACGGCACCCAACATGATGGTGGTCGAGCGCAACTACAACGACATCCATCGCAAGTACACGTCCATCGGCCCGCTGCTGGACAAGCTGGGCAATGGCGGCAAGGGCATCACCTGGAACACCGAGCACGAAATCCACGATCTGGTCGGCTTCAACAAGGCGGTGCAGGAAGAGGGCGTGAGCAAGGGCCGTCCGCGGCTGGATACGGCCATTGATGCGGCGGAGATGATCCTCACGCTGGCACCTGAGACCAACGGCCACGTGTCGGTGAAGGCCTGGGAGGCGCTGGGCAAGATCACCGGCCGCGACCATACGCACCTGGCGGCGGGCCGCGAGCACGACAAGATCCATTTCCGCGACATCCAGGCGCAGCCGAGGAAGATCATCTCGGCACCCACCTGGTCGGGTCTGGAGTCGGAAGAGGTGAGCTACAACGCGGGCTACACCAACGTGCATGAGCTGATTCCCTGGCGCACCATCACCGGCCGTCAGCAGTTCTACCAGGATCACCGCTGGATGCTGGACTTCGGTGAGGGCTTCTGCGTGTACAAGCCGGCCATCGACACCAAGTCCACGGCCAGCATGTTCGGCGCACGTCCCAACGGAAACCCGGAAATCGCGCTCAACTTCCTCACGCCGCACCAGAAGTGGGGCATCCACAGCACGTATTCGGACAACCTGCGGATGCTGTCGCTGAGCCGGGGTGGCCCGCACGTGTGGATCTCGGAAGATGATGCCAAGCGTGCCAACGTGGAAGACAACGACTGGATCGAGGTCTTCAACACCAACGGCGTGATCGCCTGCCGGGTGATCGTCAGCCAGCGGATCCCGCGCGGCATGTGCCTGATGTATCACGCGCAGGAGAAGATCGTGAACACGCCGGGATCGGAGCTGAGCGGCAAGCGTGGCGGCATCCACAACTCGGTCACGCGCACGGTGCTCAAGCCTACGCACATGATCGGGGGCTATGCGCAGCTGGCCTATGGCTTCAACTACTACGGGACCGTCGGCAGCAACCGCGACGAGTTCGTGCTGCTGCGCAAGATGTCGAAGGTCGATTGGATGGATGAGCCGGTGAAGGTGGAAACGGCACAAGGAGAAGTCTGATGAAAGTTCGTGCACAGATTGGAATGGTGCTGAATCTGGACAAGTGCATCGGTTGCCACACCTGCTCGGTGACCTGCAAGAACGTCTGGACCAGCCGTGATGGCGTGGAATACGCCTGGTTCAACAACGTCGAGACCAAGCCCGGTATCGGCTATCCCAAGCAGTGGGAGAACCAGAAGAAGTGGAACGGGGGCTGGGTGCGGACCTCGAGCGGCAAGCTCGAGCCGCGCCAGGGGGGCAAGCTGCGCATTCTGGCCAACCTGTTTGCCAACCCGAACCTGCCCGCCATCGACGACTACTACGAGCCGTTCACCTACGACTACCAGCACCTGCAGTCGGCGCCGCGTATGAAGACGCCGCCGACGGCACGGCCGGTGTCGGTGCTGACCGGCGAGAAGATGGACAAGACTGTTGAAGCTGCTAAGGCTGAGTTCGCTAAGGTGCGTACGGGCCGCGTAAACCCGGGCCTGTTCAGCTCGCTCACCGCCGATTATTACGGGGCACCCACCCCGCTGCAGCAGCTTGTTTCGTTCAATGTTGAGGACGCCCGCACCGTGAAAATTGTGCCGTTTGACGTGACCGCCCTCGCCGCTATCGAGAAGGCGCTACGTGACTCGGATTTGGGTGTTAACCCCAGCAACGATGGGGCGGCTATCCGCGTGGTGATGCCAGAAATGACCGCTGAGCGCCGTAAAGAATACACGAAACTGGTGAACCATAAGGCCGAAGAGGCCCGCATTTCGGTGCGTAATATCCGCCGTCACGCCAAGACCACCATCGATAAGTACGTCAAGGACGGTGAAATCGGTGAAGACGACGGGGCACGTGCCGAGAAGGAACTGGATGCCCTCACCAAGAAACATGTTGATACCATTGACGAGCTGTACAAGCACAAGGAATCCGAACTGCTAGAGGTTTAGCGGGAGCCGGTACCAACGATGACAGCAGAACCCGAAAGCACCGGGGAATCCCCCTCACTACCGCAGGTAAAGCCCACGTCGAAGGCTGGGCGGGACCTGCCCGCCGCCATTGGTGTGGGGGTGGCTTTCGGGGTGCTTCTTCTCTTGGGGCTGTTCTTCCCGCCCGTGATGGTTTTTACTGCCGCGCTAACCGCTGGGGTGGGTGCATGGGAAGTCGCTCATGTTTTGAACGATAAGCGCGGGCACGGCATCCCCGCCGTCGCGACCGGGGTGCTGACGGTGATGACCGTTGTCGCCTCATATATTCATGGGGTGCTTGGGCTGGTTATGTGTACTGCGGTATCGGCAGTTATTCTGCTGGTGTGGACCCTGCTTCTGAGTGGACGTAGGCGCACCGCAAACATCCCGGCGGCCACCTTTGGGGTTCTTGGGACCCTAC
>ERZ773070.1637-NODE-1637-length-13532-cov-91.207539_pt1 | contig 13532 bp, 3 predicted proteins | sample MGYA00580618_ERZ773070 | MGnify/ENA primary metagenome ERZ773070 (study PRJEB29015, sample SAMEA2738023) | human oral metagenome | biome: human oral; feature: human-associated habitat; material: dental | place: China | collected 2019 ...
ACATGGTAAATGCTGGTGTAACTCGTAAATTCGGTACTTCCGATGCGAAGAAAGCGGTTCCTGAACGTTACAAAGGTGGCCCTATTAGCTCCATATACGTAATGCAAGATGAAATGACTGCGTTAAAAGCTGAAAATGCACGCATGCAAGAAAGCCTCAACGAATTGTCTTCCGTTAAGGCTGATAATGCTCGTATGCAACAACATGACCTAGAGTTAACTGCTAAATACAATCAAGTACAACGAGATAATGAAGAAATGAAAGCTCAAATCGCATTACTTATGCAACAAGTGGGTCTTTCTAAATAAGGGAGAATTCTTAGTCTAGTCATGTAAGGAATATGAAAGCCACCCTTCGCAGGGTGGCTGATTATCAGGAGGATGTATGAAATTCAAAAAATTTATGCCTGTATTGGCACTGGCTTGTGTGTGTGCGGTAGGCCAAGCGGATGCGGCTCAAGATCGATTGATGATGCCAGAACAACCAGCTGAACCATTAAACGTGATTGAAGCGGAAGTGGCTGTTCCTGTACCTAGCGAAGAAGTTCGGGACGTAGTAAATGCTTTCACACAATTCCAATTGGACCAAAAGGGCAAACGTATTATGGACGATTCCCGTGTTATGACCGGTCAAGAGCGGTATCGTAACAATGTGTTGTACTACATGAACGTTCGTCGCAGCTGGTACATCGTGAGCCATCGTTATAAGAAAGACAGCTATGCACGCATGGCTTTAGATCGTTTGTACAACGATTACAAGCAGTTCTTTACGGACCATGCGACGGTGTCTGAAGACGCTAAATTGGACTACGCGCAACAAATCATCGATATCTTGGATCGCAATACGGCCAATGTACATGATGATGAATTGCGTTTCTACATGAACGAAATGGTGATCTTCAGCTTGAACGAAGCTATGAAAGACGGCAATAATCGCGTGAAACCTGTGGATGAAAAAGCAGCTCCTGCAATGGACGAACTTCATACAGTGGATCTTCGCAAAGCGATTAATGCGCCCACAATTCAATAAAATTTAGACTATATAAATGGTGAAAGCCGAGGCACAAACTGCCTCGGCTTTTGTCATACATAGACTAAATCTCTCATATATGAATATGTAAATTTAATTCCACAAATATATAGAAAAAATGAAGAATTTCTTTCTTAATCATTAATTTTATTAAATAAACCATAAAAATGAATGAAACATGAAAAAGTTATTTACAATATTGAATATTTTTGATATAGTGGTCACTAGAGTGAGTATCTTAAAGGAAAAGATATACGTAATAGTACTTAAACTATAGTATTGAGTACTATTGTTTTATGTTAGAAGTGTAGATGATTTTTTATGTCTATTACTTCTTCTTTTATTTTGTTTTTATATGAGGCTATAAACAGAATGCGTAACCGGTAGAATCGGTAGTTCGTGAGAAAGGAATAACATGAATCGAATTTATAATGTAATTTGGAGTAAAGCTAAAAATTGCTACGTTGTAGTATCTGAGTTAGTTAAGAGTGGTGGCGGTAAAGCTAGTGTGAATTCTGCAAGAACGAGCATTACTTTCCGTGCAGCTTTATGTGCTTTTGCTATTACGGGTTGTTTAGTATCGGGAATTGCAGAAGCAAATGTAATACAAGGTCCTGGTGCGGCTGCTACTGGTAGCAATAGCGTTGCCGTCGGTGATAATGCGAAATCCGCAGGTGCTAAATCTGTGGCTGTAGGTAATGACGCGACTACATTAGCAACAAGTGAAAATGGTATTGCCATCGGTAATGGTGCAAAGGCTGAAGGGCAACAACGAGTGAAGGTTCCATATCCTGCGGGTACTATTGCTATCGGTCAAGGGTCAGTTGCAAAGGAAAATGGCGATATTGTAATAGGTCGTCAAGCGAAGAGCACGATTTCCAAGTATCATCAACAACCTGGATCCGGTGCAGTTGTAATGGGTGCAGAAGCGGCTTCTTATGGTTCTCGTGGCGACGTAGTCATCGGTGCTGCAGCGGAAGCTAATATAATTAGAAAGAATGCTACTGTTGATAGTGACGGACAGCTGTTTTCACAATCTGTAGCTATCGGTAGCGTAGCGAAGGTATATGGTACTCAATCTATCGCTATCGGCGGTGATGTGAGATCTATCGGGCAATCCTCTATCGCTATCGGCGGTGATGATATCGATAAGGCAAAGCCTGATTTATATAAGGCTATTCCTGATTTAGCGGTGCCAGGTACGCAGAAAAACTTTAACCGTGAAGTGGCTGCGTTGCATCCAGGTGGATTGGGTACAGCAGCTCTTAATGATAGTAAGAACTATGTAAATACTGCATCTATCGGAAATGCCAGCCTTGCTATTGGTATGATGACGCAGTCTTTAGGCACGGGTTCTAATGCTATCGGTGCTAACTCCTTGTCAAAAGGTGTGGCTAGCACCGCTATCGGTGCTATGGCTCGTAGCTGGGGGAATAACTCTCTTGCTATTGGTAGTCAGGCTGGTGCTTATGGGGAGAAATCCACAGCTCTCGGCGATACAAATACAGTGGGCTTTGATATGACGAATGCAACTCTATCCGGTGCATCCGCAGGTGCTCTTGGTAAAGGCAATAAGGTTTACGGTAATAATGCATATGCTATCGGTAGTGACAATACGGTAGGGACTGCTACTGTTACAGAAATTACAGAAGCTAATGGCGATAAAATTAAAAAGGTTACTGCAGATACGGTTAAAGGTAATACGGCGGGTGCGTTTGGTTATAAAAACACCATTACAACGGATAACTCCTATGCAGTAGGTAGTAACTCTACTATTTCCGGTGACAATGGCATGGTTCTAGGTAATAGTGCTACTGTAACAGGGGCTAACGGTTTAGCTCTTGGTAATAATACGAAAGTAGCTAATGACAATGCCGTAGCTATCGGTAATGGCTCTGAAACAGCAGCGGCTGTGGCTACTTCTTCTGCAACAATCAATGGGGCAACTCATAACTTTGCAGGCACAAACCCTGCTTCCACAGTAAGCGTAGGTAAGGCAGGTATGGAACGGACTGTTACTAATGTAGCGGCTGGTCGTATTTCTGCTACATCCACTGATGCTATCAATGGTAGCCAATTGTTTGCAGTTAAAACGGAAGTAGAAAAAGGCGTATCCTATGCAGGCGATGTAAAAGCTGCAGCAGCTGCAGACAATAAATTCACTCGTAAATTAGGCGAACAGACTAATGTTGTGGGCGGTGTAACCGATGCAACTAAATTGACAGATAACAATATCGGTGTCGTTTCCAACGGAACAGATACGTTAAATATTAAATTGGCTAAAACATTGACCGGTTTGGACAGCGTTACAGCTGGTGGTACTACTATCAATAACGGCGGATTGACCGTAAATGGTAAAAACTATGTATCTCCAAATGGTATCAATGCGAATAACCAAAAGATCACCAATGTAGCTGATGGTACTAACCCTAATGATGCGGTTAACTATGGTCAATTACAAAATGTGATTAACTCTATCGATAAAGCGCCTACTGTGAAAGCAAAAGATGCAAATGTAACTGTAACAGAAGGTACAAATGCAGCAGGTGGTAAGGAATATACTGTTGGCTTAGGTAATACAATCAATGTTGGTACTGCACATCCTGTAACTGTAGATGGTAATGCAGGTCATGTAACAGGTCTTCAAAATACAGATTGGAATGTAGCCAATCCTGTGGCTGTTCCTGGTCGCGCTGCTACTGAAGATCAGTTGAAAAAGGTTAACGATACAGTTAATACCAATAAAGATCAAATTGACAAAAATAAACAAGCTATCGCTGATAACAAACAAAATATCACAACAAATGCCGGTAATATTGCTAATAATACGCAAAATATCGCAAAGAATGCTGGCGATATCGTTACCATCAATAAAACTATTGAAAAAGGGTTGAACTTTGATGGGGACTCCGGTACAACAATCAATAAGAAATTAGGTGATACGGTTGCTGTTAAAGGCGGTGCTACAGGTACATTGTCTGACAACAATATCGGTGTTGTATCCGATGGTACTGGCACATTGAATGTGAAATTGGCTAAAACATTGGCTGGTTTGGATAGCGTTACAGCTGGTAATACTACTATCAACAACGGCGGTTTGACCGTAGATGGTAAGAATTATGTATCTCCAAATGGTATCAATGCAAATGACCAAAAGGTAACGAATGTTGCTAACGGCGATGTAGCACAAAACTCTAAAGATGCTGTAAACGGCGGTCAATTACATCAAGTTAAGCAAGATCTTGGTGACCAAATTACGAATACCAAGAATGATTTAAATAATAAAATTGATAATACTAAAACAGACCTTATCAATAAAGGCCTTCGTTTTAACGCGGATAATGACGATGAAAAAACGAATAAATTGGGCTCTAAAGTAACTGTAAACGGTGATGACAACATCACTACAGAAATTACTCAAACTGGTGATGATACTAAGATTGCTCTTAAATTAAAGAAAGATCTTAATGTTAGATCTGTTACCGCTACGGATACTGTGAAAGCAGGGGACGTAACAATGGGTAAACAAGCTGATGGTGCGAATCCTGGTAATACAGGCAACTATATTACTGGTCTTGATAATAAGACTTGGGATCCAGGGAATGTTGTATCTGGTCGTGCCGCAACAGAAGACCAATTGAAACAAGCTTTGGCAAATCAAACTGCAACAGGCCTTAAATTTGATGCTAATGTAGGCGGTGTACAAACTAGTAAATTAGGTTCTACCGTAATCGTAAAAGGCGAAGGTAAAGCTGCTGATACCGATTATAGCGGTGAAAATATTAAGACTTTCATCAAACAAGATGCAGCAACAGGGAACACTACGATTGACGTGAAAATGAGCAAAAACCTTAAAGCTGAATCTGTAAAAGTTGGTAAAGATAATAATAAGGATGGTGTATCTATCACGGGTCCTGATGCGGCGAACGGTACAGATGGCAAGGTAGGCATTACTGGCAAAGACGGTAAAGAGGCTGTATCCATGTCCGGTAAAGATGGTGTAGGTCACATTGGTTTAAGTGGTAAAGACGGTAAAAGTGCTGATATCACTGCTGAAAAAGGTGACCCTGATATCGAAGGCAACGAAATCACGCGTATTAAATACCAAGACGAAAATGGTAAAACACACCAAGTGGCAACCAAAGATGACGGTATGAAATACGGTGGCGATAGCGGTGCTGTGATCAACAAAAAGCTTAACGAACAAGTAAACGTAATCGGCGGTATTACTGATGCTAGCAAGTTGACTACAGAAGACAATTTAGGTGTCGTATCCGATGGTAGCAATAACCTCAAGGTTCGTATGGCAAAAGACTTGAAAGGCCTTGAAACAGTAACAACTAAAGATGCTGCAGGCAACACTACAGTTGTAAATGGTGGCGGCATGAAGATTACACCTGCTAGTGGTAACCCTGTGAGTCTAACTAAAGATGGTTTGGATAACGGTGGTAACAAGATTACTAATGTAGCTAAAGGTACAGCTCCAACTGATGCAGTCAATAAATCTCAACTGGATCAAGCTGCAGCTGCTGCGACTACAACGGTAACAGCAGGCGATAATATTAAGGTTACACCAAGCGACAATCCGAATGGTTCTAAAAACTATGAAGTAAGCCTTAAAGACCAAGTAACATTAGGCTCCGATCCGAAGAAACAAATTGCCATCGATGGTAATGCAGGCACAATCAAAGCTGGTGACAAGGTTGAAATCGACGGTAACAAAGGCACTATTAACGTTGGTAAAGATGGTCAAGATGGAGTATCTATCGCAGGCCCTGATACCGCGAATGGCACAGATGGCAAGGTAGGTATTACAGGCAAAGACGGTAAAGATGCTGTATCTATGTCCGGTAAAGACGGTGTTGGTCACATCGGTCTTAATGGTAAGGACGGCCGTAGTGCGGATATTTCTGTTGAAAAAGGTGACCCTGATCTTGATGGCAACGAAATCACTCGTATTAAATATCAGGATGAAAACGGTAAAACCCACCAAGTGGCAACTAAAGATGATGGTATGAAATACGGTGGCGATAGCGGCGCTGTAATCAACAAAAAGCTTAATGAACAAGTAAACATAATCGGTGGTATTACTGATGCTAGCAAGTTAACTACAGAAGACAATTTAGGGGTCGTATCCGATGGTACTGGCAACCTTAAGGTTCGTATGGCGAAAGACTTAAAAGGTCTTGAAACAGTAACAACTAAGGATGCTGCAGGTAATACTACAGTTATGAACGGTGGCGGTGTAACAATTACACCTGCTAGCGGTAATGCTGTAAGTCTTACTAAAGATGGCCTCAACAACGGTGGTAATACAATTACCAATGTTGCGGCTGGTGTGAACGGTACTGATGCGGTTAACGTAAATCAATTAAAAGGCGCAACAGATAAGATGGCGAATGCAATCAATGCTGTAGCGGGTGAAACACAACGTGTAGGTGCTCATGCGGCGGCTATGTCTGCGTTGAAACCTATTCAGTATGATCCGTTGGAACCGACTCAAGTAATGGCCGGTATCGGTAATTACAGAGGTGAAACGGCAGCGGCGTTAGGCGTTGCACATTACACAGCAGAAGACACTATGTTCCATGTAGGCGTATCTGTTGGTAGTCACCATAACATGGTGAATGCCGGTGTAACTCACAAATTCGGTAACTCCGATGCGAAGAAAGCGATTCCAGAACGTTATAAAGGTGGCCCTATCAGCTCCGTTTATGTGTTGCAAGATGAAGTGACAGCGTTAAAAGCTGAAAATGCACGCATGCAAGAAAGCCTCAATGAATTGTCTTCCGTTAAGGCTGATAATGAACAAATGAAGGCTCAAATTGCATTACTTATGCAACAAGCAGGGCTTACAAAATAACTTGAACTTGATTAAATGTGTTATTTAGTATACTCTAGTCATGTAAGAATCATGTAAGGAATATGAAAGCCGCCCTTTGGGAGGCGGCTCATCATTAGGAGGATTTATGAAATTCAAAACATTTATGCCTGTATTGGCACTTGCTTGTGTGTGTGCGGTAGGTCAAGCGGATGCGGCTCAAGATCGATTGATGATGCCGGAACAACCAGCTGAACCATTAAACGTGATTGAAGCAGAAGTGGCTGTTCCTGTACCTAGCGAAGAAGTTCGGGACGTAGTGAATGCTTTCACACAATTCCAATTGGACCAAAAGGGCAAACGTATCATGGACGATTCTCGCGTTATGACTGGTCAAGAGCGTTACCGCAACAATGTGTTGTACTACATGAACGTTCGTCGCAGCTGGTACATCGTAAGCCATCGTTATAAAAACGATAGCTATGGGCGTTTGGCATTAGATCGTTTGTACAACGATTACAAACAGTTCTTTACAGAACATGCGACTGTATCTGAAGACGCTAAATTGGACTATGCGCAACAAATCATCGATATCTTGGATCGTAATACAGCCAATGTACATGATGACGAATTGCGTTTCTACATGAACGAAATGGTCATCTTCAGTTTGAATGAAGCTATGAAAGACGGTAATAATCGCGTGAAATCTGTAGATGAAAAAGCAGCTCCTGCGATGGACGAACTTCACACAGTGGACCTTCGCAAAGCGATTAATGCACCGACAATTCAATAATTTTAGATGATTCAATTATAAGAATTAAGTGTTGTTGTGTTGTATTTCTTATAATTGTATGACCGATAAAAAATATCGGGGTGTTGTTCGTATTAACAATACCCCGATATTTTTATGCATATAATTTTGCAATCAATGTGATTCGCTGACCTTGAATCACCTTATATGTAATTTTTTTTACGATGGCCGTAAAATTGTGATGCAGAAATTGTAACTGATCGTTAGGTTGAACGTCCGCATCATATGTGAATACGCCTTCTTCCCCATTAAAGCGACCTTTGATTGTGAAAGTTTGATTATCTCGTGTAACTACGATATCTTCTTCTGTAACCGTATTTGGTTTATCTATATTTTGTTGTAAGATATTGAGTTCTGACATAGATTTCTTCCTCCTTTCTGCTTTCAGTATAACAATAAAAATTAAAAAACACATGGAGTAATCGTATAAATTGTTTTTATACACATATGCTCTATTTCTATAAAGCTTATAAATCCCGCCGATACACCTTTAGGGTGCCTTAGAATAAAAAAGGAATGACGGCGATTTGAATTTCACCTGTCATTCCCTTTACTATATAATAAAATGCTACCTTTATTGATTGTGCAATAGTTAATTGGCTTAAGTAGGTATGTAGTAATTGTGTACGTACATTGAGTCAAAATGGCAGAAACACTGTACGATATCTGTTTATGAAAAGATATCATTCTATTATATGGTCTATCATAAATCAGAATGATGAAGAGAAAATAAATTGGTTATATATGATGTGATATTGGTACATAATTATGGAGCATATTAGTATTATTTATGAAAGTTGGTGAATAATAGTAAAAAAATACAGCATTTATGCAGAATATTCAGTATATTTAATTTTATCGAAATTATTAATAACTTAAACACAAAAGTTTTATGAAAATAAAATGAAAAAAAGTTTACTTTTCCCGTAATTTGTGGTATTTTAGATATACACATTCAAGAATGTCGATGAATTCTCAATACATCATCGATCTATCATTGTTATTTCATTAAATATGTAGATAGTTAGTTAGTAAGTTTTATAAGTTTTATAGGAGAAAGATTAATGAATCGAGTATTTAAAGTGATTTGGAATCGCACAAAGGGCTGCTATGTCGTTGTGGCAGAAACAGCAAAAAACATGACGAAACGTTCCTCTTTGTCGGTTGTATTTTCTAAAATGGTAGGTGCTACAGCAGTTGCCGTTATGCTGACAGGCGTTATGATGCCTACCGATGCCTTGGGGGCACCGATTAAAAATGGTGTCGGAGCGACAGCTGAAAACGACGGTGGTATCGCGATTGGTGATAGAACAAATGCTCGCGGTGACTATAGTGTGGCTATGGGTACAGACGCTACTGTTGGTAAAAATGATCCATCTGAATCTGAAAGCCAAAACGGTATCGCTATCGGTCATGGTGCTACAGTAAGTGTTAACCCTGCTACGGCAACACCAGGTATTACAGATAAGAGCGGTGGTATCGCCATCGGTCATGATGCGACAACTAAGGATATCAATACTATTGCTATTGGTACAAGCACTATCGGTCAAGGTGCACAGGCGGTGGCTATCGGTCGTAATGCGCGCACAATTGCTAACAACGGCGTAGCTATCGGTAACGAAGCACGCGTGCAATCCACGAACGGATTTGCGTTGGGAAACAATGCACGTGCCGGTTTTGATGAAAGCAATAACTTGATAGGTCTTGATAATGACCAGGCCTTCGGTTCCAATGCACGTGCTTATGGCGGTTCCTCCATGGCCTTCGGTAATAATGCGAAGGCATCCAAAGGCGGTGCTATTGCCATGGGTAACGGTTCTCAATCTCGAGGCGATTGGGGTGTAGCTATTGGTAATGGTGCAAAAGCATTGGCACAAGGTGCCCGTGCTATTGGTGCTAACTCTACAGCTGATGCTACTAATGCTGCTGCTATGGGTTGGGATAGTGTGGCTAGCGGTGAGGCTTCTATTGCTATCGGTGAGACGGCAAAAGCGACTGCAAATAATTCTATTGCTATGAGTAAAGCTGCAATCGCAGCTGCAGATGATTCCATTGCCATCGGTAAAAATGCATCAGTTGATGCGAATCAACAAAGATCTATTGCATTAGGTGCTAACTCCAAGACTGATAATGTAGTAAGCACACCAAATCAATTGGTAAATGGCTTATGGTATAAAAACTATGCCGGCGGTTCTGCTGATTCCACACTTAGTGTAGGTAGCGATACACTAAAACGTACTATCACAAATGTGGCTGCAGGTCGTGTAAATGCACAATCTACAGATGCAATCAATGGTAGCCAATTATATGGTGTTGCAAATACCTTGGGTAATTTAGCAAGTACTACAAAAGGCCTTTTAGGTGGCAATGCAGCGCTTGACCCTGATACTGGTAACTTGTCGATGAGCAATATCGGTAACACAGGTAAAGGCACGATTCATGATGCTATTAAATTCAATAAAGACACTATTGATAAAGGTCTTAACTTCGATGCTAATACAGGTGGTGCGAAAAACAACCTATTAGGTTCTAAAGTTACTATTAAAGGTGATGGCAGTAATATCAATGCCGCAATTACACAAGCTAATGGTGATACAACTATTAACATGACTTTGGGTAACACCGTTACAATAGGTGCAGCGAACCCTGTAACGATTAATGGTACTACAGGCCATGTAACAGGCCTTCAAAATAAAGACTGGAATGTAGATAATCCTGTGGCTGTATCTGGTCGCGCGGCTACAGAAGATCAATTGAAAAAAGTAAACGATAAAGTTAATACTAATAAGGACCAAATTGATAAGAATAAACAAGCTATTGCAGATAATAAGCAAAATATCACAAACAATGCCAATAATATTGCTCAAAACAAGCAAGATATCTCCAACATTAATACAAAAATTAATAAAGGCTTGAACTTTGCTGGTGATACAGGTACTGTAAGCAACAGACAATTAGGCGACACTGTAACTGTTAAAGGCGGTGCTACAGGCACATTATCCGACGGTAATATCGGTGTTGAATCCGACGGTAATGGTACATTGAATGTTAAATTAGCTAAAACATTGACAGGTTTAGATAGCGTTACAGCTGGTAATACTAAGATTGATAATGGTGGTTTGACTGTAGGTGGTAAAACATATGTATCTCCATCAGGTCTCAATGCGAATAATCAAAAGATTACTAATGTTGCTAATGGTAGCGACCCTAATGATGCAGTTAACTATAGCCAATTACAAGCTGCTATCGGTGGTACAGCTAAAGCATCCACTGTAAAAGCAAAGGATGCGAATGTAACTGTAACAGAAAGTACAAACGCAGCAGGCGGTAAGGAATATACTGTTGGTTTAGGTAATAAAATTACTGTAGGTACAGCACATCCTGTAACTGTAGACGGTGATGCTGGTCATGTAACAGGCCTTACAAATACAGATTGGAATGTAGATAATCCTGTGGCTGTATCCGGTCGCGGTGCTACAGAAGATCAGTTGAAAAAGGTTAATGATAAAGTTAACACTAATAAAACTGCTATTGATAAAGGTTTGAACTTTGATGGTGACTCCGGTGCAGTTATCAATAAAAAATTAGGTGAAAAACTGTCTGTCAAAGGCGGTGCAACAGGCACATTATCCGACGGTAATATCGGTGTTGAATCTGATGGCAATGGCACATTGAATGTGAAATTGGCGAAAACGTTAAGCGGTTTAGATAGCGTTACAGCTGGTGGTACTACTATCAACAACAGCGGTTTGACTGTAGGTGGTAAAACATATGTATCTCCAACAGGTATCAATGCAAATGACCAAAAGGTAACGAATGTTGCTAACGGGGATGTGTCTGCTAATTCCAAAGATGCAGTCAACGGCGGTCAATTACACAATGCTAAAAATGAACTTATCAACAAGGGCCTTCGTTTCGATGCTGATAATAACGATGTAAAAACGAACAAACTTGGTTCTAAAGTAACAGTAAATGGTGATGGTAATATTACTACTGAAATTACGCAAACCGGCGATGATACTACAATCGGCGTTAAATTGAACAAAAATCTTAATGTTCAAACATTGACGGCTACAGATACTGTGAAAGCCGGCGGTGTAACAATGGGCAAACACGCTGATACTAAGAACTATGTGACTGGTCTTGATAATAAAGATTGGGATGTAAATACATCTAATCCTGTAAGCGGTCGCGCAGCTACAGAAGATCAATTGAAAAAAATTAGTGATGTTGTTAAGAGTCAAGGTGCTGCTGCTACAGATTATCGTTTGGTGAAAAATGCAGCTGCTGCAGACGGTGCTTATACAGTTGATTCTAACGGTGATGTTGACTTAACTGTAGAGGATAAAAACCATGCAGGTCAAAAAGAAACTGTTAAGATTAAGGATGTTGCATCTAAATCTAGTCTCGACAAATTAAATGATCGTGCTGTTAAGTATAATTTGGATAATGGTGCTGTTGATAAGACAAAAGTAACTTATGAAGGTCCTTCTTATGCTAATAAAACTGGTGGTACTCATGTAACAAATGTGGCGTATGCTACAGGCAACGATGGTAGCGAAGCGGTTAATGTGGATTACTTAAAAGACAAAATCAAAGATAGCGAAGATGCATTAACTAATAAAGGTTTGAAATTTGACGCTAACAGTGGCGGAGTAAAAACAAATAAATTGGGCTCCAAAGTAACTGTTAAAGGGGATAACTCTAATATCATTACGGAAATCACTCAAGACGGTAACGGCGATAGCACAATTGATGTGAAACTTGGCAAAGACCTCAAAGTTGAAACGATTACTGCTACCGGTAAAGACGGTAAAGACGGCAAGATCGGCATTAACGGTAAAGATGGTGTTACGACAAATATTTCCGTAACCCGTGACGGCAAGCCGGGTGTCGACGGTGCCGCCGGCACGACCACTACGCGCATTATGTATCAAAAACCGGACGGTACGAACGAAGAAGTGGCGAACCTAAATGACGGTATGATGTACGGTGGCGATACAGGCAATGTGATTAAGAAAAAACTTAACAATCAAGTGAATGTTAAGGGCGGTATTACCGATGAAAGCAAATTAGCGACTGAAGACAACATCGGTGTTGTTTCCGACGGTTCCGATACATTGAAATTGCGCTTGGCGAAAGAATTGAAAGGCTTGACGTCTGCTACTTTCACAAACGGCGGCAATAATACTGTTATCAATGGTGATGGCATGACAATCAATCGTGCTGGTGGCAATGCAGTAAGTCTTACAAAAGACGGTCTTGATAACGGCGGTAACAAGATTACGAATGTAGCTGACGGCATAGATCCTAACGATGCGGTTAATAAATCTCAATTGGATAAAGCTACAGCAGCCGCATCTACAACGGTATCGGCAGGTAATAATATTACTGTGACACCTAGCACCAATGCGAATGGTTCCAAGAACTATGAAGTAAGTCTTAAAGATCAAGTGACATTAGGTTCTGATGCTACGAAACAAATCGCAATGGATGGTACTACAGGGACTATCAAGGCTGGTGATAAAGTGACAATCGACGGCAACAAAGGTACGATTAAAGCTGGCAATGTAACAATTGACGGTGAAAACGGTACAATCAAGGCTGGCGATAAGGTAACTATCGACGGTAAAGATGGTAAGATTGCGGCAGGCAAGGTATCTGTTGATGGTAAAGACGGTTATGTGACAGGTTTGGAAAACAAAGATTGGGATCCTGACAATATCACAAGCGGTCGTGCTGCTACAGAAGACCAATTGCAAAAATCTCACAAAGCCTTGGATAATAAGATTACTAACCTAGGTGATGAAATTACTAAAAAAGGTATGAATTTCGCCGGTAATACAGGTGAATTCCACCGTGATTTAGGCC
>ERZ773070.1645-NODE-1645-length-13488-cov-13.058959_pt1 | contig 13488 bp, 12 predicted proteins | sample MGYA00580618_ERZ773070 | MGnify/ENA primary metagenome ERZ773070 (study PRJEB29015, sample SAMEA2738023) | human oral metagenome | biome: human oral; feature: human-associated habitat; material: dental | place: China | collected 2019 ...
GAGCCGCCCTCGTCGGCCAGGCGCTCGAGCGCGAGATGCGGCGCCGGGCGGCCGCACGGGACGCGGCCCGGACGGCCATGACGAAGGTGACCGCCGTGCCCATCGCGTCGACCGTCAAGGGCTTGTCGAGCCAGGTCCCCGTCGGGCCCGCGCAGGGGCTCGAGCACGCGGGCGCCATCTCGATCGATAACGTCATCACCGTTCCGGTCGCGGCTCTGAGGCGCAGGATCGGGTGGCTCGACGACGAGCAGGAGCGGCTGCCGGCGCGGGCGGTCGTGCTGGTCTACGACCTCGACGTTCCGCTGCTCGACTGCTCCGGGGGCGGTGCGGTGCCCGGGCCCGGCGGCCGGGGGCGCTCCCGGCCGCCGACCGGGGCTGGCGACGGCGGGTTCGGCGACAGGTCGGGCGACGGCGGGACCGGTGACAGGTCGGGTGACGGGGTCGGGTCCGGCGACGGCGGGACCGGCGCGCACAGGACGCAGGCCGCGACGAAGAGGAGGCCCAGGGCCGCCGCGACCACGAGCGGCGGGGTGCGGATCCCGTGGGGCGCCAGGCCCACCACGGCCCACACCGCCGTGGTGACGGCGCCGACGGCCAGGGCCCGGAGCCCCGCCCGCACGAGCATGCGCGCGGGCAGACGGGCCCGGGGCGGTGCGCCGGCGACCACGACGAGGCAGGTGTGCTCGACGAGCAGCCCGAGGGCCGGGGCCAGTGCGGCCCATGAACCGGTCTCGGGCCCGGCGCCCAGGCAGGCGAGGATCACGGCGACCAGGCTCAGTGCGGCCCCGGCGGGCTCCGGGCGGATCGCGGCGAAGATCGCGGCGCCGAAGACGAGGAGGAGCAGCTCGGGCGGGGCGCCGCCCAGCGCCACGGCCAGGACGACCGCCGTGGCGCCCAAGATCCGAACGGCGACCTGGGAGCCGGGCACGCCGGGGCTGTACGCGTCCGGGTGCGCTTCGGAGCCGGTCCCCGGGCGGTGGGGCGCGGTCATGGGACGCGGGCCCGGCGCGCGGACATGGCGGTGAGGACGGCGTCGAGGGTGCCGGGGCCGCGCCACGGCGAGACGGAGACGCCGCTGCGCGCCAGGGCCGACGTCGTCCGCGACCGCTCGAGCTCCAGGGCCCGCCAGGCGAGGCGCTCGAGGATGTTGAGGTCGCCCGCGAGAACGGTCTCGGGGGCGGTGTCTATGACCAGGACGTCGAGGCCGGCCGCGGCGCACTCCATCGCGGCGCCGATGACACGGGCCTCGGTCAGCGGGGTCAGCACGACGAGCAGGCTGCCCGGCGCCAGGTGCAGTCGCGCCGCGTCGGGGAAGCGGTCGTTCGCGGGGGTGATGCGCGCGAGAGCGCCCAGGATGCGCAGCAGCTGCGCCCGGCCCGTGCCGGAGACGACCGGCCGTACGGCGGCGCCGAGCACCCGCAGCCCCACGCGGTCGCCATTGCGGGTGCACCAGGCGGCGATGGAGGCCGCGGCCCGGACGGTGCGCGTCAGGCTCCCGTCCGGGCTGCCGGGCAGGTTCCCGAAGGCGTCCACCAGGAGGATCACCTCCGTGTCGTTGTCCGCGTAGGTGGTGCGCACGTGCAGGCGCCCCGTGCGGGCCGAGGTGCGCCAGTGGATGCGGCGCGGCCGGTCGCCGGGGCGGTACTCGCGGATGTCGTCGAACTCGGAGCCGTCGCCGCGGTGGCGGCCGCCGTGCAGGCCCAGGAGCAGCGACGGGTCGGGGACGGGCGCGTCGGCGGCGAAGACCCCCGGGGTGGGGGCCACGTGCAGGCGGATCGGGGCCGCCTGCCTCCAGGCGCTGTCGAAGGCGCCCCACGGGCTGCGCAGGCGGGTCTCGCTCATCCCGATGTACGTGGAGCCCCAGCGGATCGGCCGGACGGAGAAGACGGCGTCGTACTCGGCGCCCCCGATGACGTTGGCCCACCCGTCGGGGCGCATGAGCAGACCGGGTCCGGCGCCCAGCTTGTGACCGATGGTCTCGGCGCCGTCGGCGCCCGCCGTGCGCACGCGGATCCGCACGGGCCGGTCCTCGACGAGGTCGGTGTCGGAGCTGATGATCCGGTTGCTCGGGCGGCCCGCCGGCCGGGTGAGGAGGCCCCACAGGGCGACGGCGAGCAGCGGAGTCGCCAGGACGACCAGATCCGGGCGGCGCAGGATGACCGCGAGGAACGCCACGAGGAGGCCCCCGATGACGGCTCGGACGTGAAGGGGGGTGATGCGCCACGGGCCCGCGGGCGCGGCCACTGACGTCCGCTCGACGGGGCTCATGGGCGCGCCCCCGGAACGGGAGTGCCCGACAGGACCTCGCGCACGACGTCGGCGCCGGTGACGGAGGTCATCCACAGCTCGGGCCTGATGGAGATGCGATGCGCCAGGGCGGGGACGGCGACCGCCTTGACGTCCTCGGGGGCGATGTAGTCGCGGCCCCGGATGACGGCCAGCGCCCGGGCGAGCAGGACGAGGGCGAGCGAGCCCCGGGGGGAGGCCCCCAGGCGCACCGCCCGGTGACCGCGGGTCGCCGCCGCCAGGGCCACGCAGTAGCGGCCGACGGACGGATCGACCCGCACCGTCTCGACGGCCTCCTGCGCGGCGAGCAGGTCGGCGGCGTCGGCGGCCCGGGGCACCGTCTGCTCCTCCCGACGGCGGGCGATGCGCCGGTCCAGGACGGACCACTCCTCCTCGGCGTCGGGGTAGCCGAAGGACAGCCGCGCGAGGAAGCGGTCGAGCTGGGCCTCGGGCAGCTGGTAGGTGCCCTCGTGCTCGACGGGGTTCGCCGTGGCGATGACGTGGAAGGGGCGGGCCAGGGGGAAGGTCGTGCCCTCGACGGTGATCTGCCCCTCCTGCATCGCCTCCAGGAGCGCGGCCTGGGTCTTGGGCGGGGTCCGGTTGACCTCGTCGGCCAGCAGCAGGTTGGTGAACAGCGGCCCCTCGCGGAAGCTGAACTCCTGGCGGCGCGGGTCGAAGAGGAAGGAGCCGGTCAGGTCGCCGGGGAGCAGGTCCGGTGTGAACTGGGCCCGGGTGAATTCGAGGCCGAGCGCCTGCGCGAAGGAGCGGGCGGCCAGGGTCTTGCCCAGCCCGGGGAAGTCCTCCAGGAGGACGTGGCCGCCGGCCAGGACGGCGGCGAGCACGAGTTCGAGCTCCTCGCGCTTGCCCACGACCGCCCGCTCCACGGAGGCCAGGACCTCCCGTGACAGGGCCGTCGCCCGCGCGATACCGGGGTCGGGGGTGCGGACGGTGGTGTTCATGCTCACAACTCGTGGATCCTCTCGATCAGGGTGCTGAGTTCTTCCGCGCTGCGCGGGGCCGGCGCGGTGGCGGCGACGACGCCCCACAGCTCCTCGCCCAGGATCCTCCTGGCCTCATCGGGCCGGGCGGACGCATCGACACCGCGCCGCTCCCGCAGCCGGTCCACGATGAGCCCGGCGAGGTGGGGGCGCGCGCGCCCCTCCCATTCCCATGCGCGGAGATCGAAGTCGGAGCCGTAGCCAGGATCGATGCAGGCGCCGAGCATGCGCGACAGATCGCGCAGACGCCGGTCGAGGGGGAGGGACGAGGGGCCGGGCCGCGGCCCGTCGCGGAAGGCGGCGCCGCACACCCCCCGGTGGCTCAGCGCCGCGTACTCGAGGAAGAGCACGGTCGCGGACATCGGGACGGCGATGTGGATGCGCGGCTCGATGAGCCACACCAGGAGCACCACCACCCAGATGACGGCGGTGAGGGCGAAGGCGCCCTGGCGGGACATCGGTCTCACGACTCAGCCCCCCGCCCCCGCGCCCCGAGCGCGGCGTGGACGGCGTCGAGGTCGCCCGCGGCGCGCTCGCGCAGCGCCTCGGTCAGCTCATGCGTCGAGAAGCGGGCCTCGCGGAACAGCGCGGCGAGGTCCGTCAGGGCCGCGGCCGGCACCTCCCGGTCGTCGAGCACCCGCACGACCAGCTCGGAGGAGGTCTCGCTGGGGCGCCGGGGGACTCCCGCCGCCGCGACGAGCCGCTCCAGATCGAGCCACGTGGCGATAATGGCCTCGCGCGGCGAGCCCTTGCGCAGCATCCGCGCCTGATGGGCCGCCCGTCGATCGGTGAGCAGCGCCCGGTCGGGGGCCTCTCGGGCGGACTCGGGGGGCGCCGCGTGCCGCCGCCGGCGGTTCGCGCGGATCGCGAGCACGACGACGACGGCCAGGAGCAGCGCCAGGGCGATGCCCCCGAGGACCCACCACACCCTCGCGAGGCCGGTGGTCCGGGTCTCCTCGGCGTCCTGGGTCGACTCATCGGTCGCGTCCTCGGTCGCGTCCTCGGTCGCGTCCTCGGCTGCGGCCTGGGTTGCGGCCCTGGTGTTCTCGGCCGTATCACCGGTCGCACCCCGGACCGTATTATCGGCTGCGTCACCGGTCGCGGCCCCGGCGTCCTCGGCCGCCTCATTGGTCGCATCGCCTCGGGCCGCGTCACCGGCTGCACCCCGGGTCGCATTGCCCCGGGCTGCATCACCGGTCGCACCCCGGACAGCCGGCGGATGCGGGCGCCCAACGCCCAGCGGATCGGTCGTCGGGTCGGACCAGTACCCGCTCTCCGAGGACGGGTACCAGGCGTCCAGCAGGTCGGTCGTGCCCAGGGAGGCCCACGCGACGAGGCCGAGCCCGATCGCGAACGCGACGACGACGAGCGCGCGGACGCCGGGGCTGCGGAGCGGACGCATGCTCAACCTCCTCGTCGTGCGGCGCGCCTCGCGGCGCGCCCGTCGGTCGTCTCGTGTCGTCGGCCCTGCCCGCACCATAGTCGGATTCTCCCCGGCGCCGGAGGGCGGTCCGCATGGCGGTGGGGCGGGACCCGGAGGAGTCGGCCGCGCCCCTCGCCCTCTGCTGCACGGTTGAAACAGGCGCAGCGGAGGACGAAGAGGCGCAGCAGTGCGCCGCCGCGCGTGCCGGGCGGAAGCGTCCGACTGGGCCGCCCCGGCCGTCAGCCGCACCGAGTAGGCCGCTCGAGTTCCCGCTCGACGCAGTCGGCGATCTCGGCGTCGGAGAACCCCAGGGCGCGCGCCCGCCCCACCGCCCCGCCCACCACGTGCGCCAGGAGGTCCGGCCGTTCGGACGCCGACGTCGGCCACCTCGGCGCCACCCGGGTGCCCGCCCCGCGCCGGGTGACCAGGAGGCCGGCGGTCTCCAGCTCCTTGTAGGCGCGGGCCACGGTGCCGGGGGCGACGCGCAGGTCGCCGGCCAGCTGTCTGACCGCGGGGAGCCTCTGGCCGCCGGCCAGGGTCCCGGAGACGATGAGTTCGGCGACCCGGGAGCGGATCTGCTCGAAGGGCGGGACGGGGGAGGCGGTGTCGAGGCTGACGAAACCGTTCACGCGGGCCCCTCGGACGGCGTCGTATCGACGGCGGGCGGGCGGGGCGATGAGAGCACGGAGGGGCGTCGGATGAGCAGGATGACGCCCGTGGCCATGCACGTGAGGGCGACGAGCACGGCCAGGCCCCCGAGCGCTCCGCGCAGGTAGTCCCACTGCGCCACCTCCCAGGTCGCGGCCTCGATCATGGAGGTGCCGAACCGGGGCATGGGCAGGGCCAGGGAGACGAGGAGGAACCCGACGATCCCCTCGGCGGACCGGCGGCGCAGCACGACGTCGAGATGCTCGCCCGATGAGGTGCTCACCTGCTCGCGGGCGGCCACCGACCACAGGCCCGCGGCGGCCAGGGCGAGCTGCACGGCGAGCGGGACGAGGACGGGGATGACGTAGAAGCTGCCGGGCCACGGGTAGAAGACCGATCGGATGATCTCGCCGTCGGGGGTGGTCGAGACGCCCTCGAGGTAGGAGCTCGCCGGAAGGTGGACGGCGACGGGCCCCTGCGACTCGATGTGGGCGACGGGCGAGGCCGTCGGGATGCCCAGGGCGAAGAGGCCGAGGACGGTCACGAGTCCCAGGGGGATGAGCGCCGCCGCCCGTCGCGGCAGGTAGTCGCGGATCCTGCGCGGCGTCAGCGCCGCCGTGCGCGTCGTCGTGGTGATGACGGGGCTGCGCCTCTCGCCGAGCACGAGCACGGCCAGCCCCACCAGCCCGAAGACCCCGGGTGTCGCCGGGATCCCCATGAGGTGGGTGATCGCGGCGGAGGCGAAGGCGACGAGGACCGCCGTTGAGCGGAGCCACCGGGAGTGGCGGTCCGCGTTGCGCAGAGGGCCGCGCAGGGCCTCGGGCACCGACGCGAGGTCGGGGCCGGGGCGGGAGGACAGGCGGACGGCGCCGAGGGGCAGGGCGAGGATGAGTGCGGCGAAGGCGAGGATGAGCGCGAGTGCGGGCACGGGGGTCATGAGAGCCTCTCTTGTACCGACGACATGGTACAAACATGCCATCCGCGGTCTTTTGTGTCAAGCAGTTGGTACAAGATGGAAGGGTGGTTGCGGGGGCGGGCCGGAAAAAGGTGGCCGGCGCATATCTTTCGGATGCGCCGGCGCTGGTGCGCGCACGGGAAATGGCGTCATTGCGCCACTTCAGGACGGGAGGGCCGCGGGGCGGGGGGTGAAAGATATGCGCCGGCCACCTTTTGAGTCGTCGGACCGCCCGCCACCGGCCCACCCGCGCTCGCGGCGGGACGGATGGGCCGTCGTGCTCGCGCCGCCGCCCGCGGCGGATTCACCTGCGCTCGCGGCAGACGGAAAGGGGCGTAGCAGAACCCCGTGGCCTGCGTTGTGCCGGACACGGGTGCGGGCCCCGCTCTTCAGGCCGTGAAGAACCCGCCCGGCAGGCCGCGGGAGACGGCGGCCGACCCGTCGGCGCGCAGCAGCGCGAATTCGTAGGCGAAACCGGCGTCCGCCAGCGCCTGCGGCTCGGCGAGGAACAGGGCCGTGGCCAGGGCGTCGGCGCTCATGCAGTCCCCGGCCACCGCCCAGGACGCGATCACGGCCCGCGCCCCGCCCACCGGCAGCCCGGTGACGGCGTCGAGCAGGTGGTGCAGGCCCTCCCCCCAGGCGCGCCGGGCGGTGCCCGAGGCGCACAGGGCGCCGCGCGCGAGCTCGACGACGCCCACGACCCGCGGGTCCTCCTCGGTCGAGCCGGGCTCCTCCAGCCCCAGGCGCAGCGGCTCGGCGCAGCGCACGAGCAGGTCGCCGGAGGCGTCGACGAGGTACTCCTCGACGCCCTCCTCCTCCAGCCAGGCGCCCATCCGGTCCGCCAGGAGCCCCTTGCCGGCGGCGCCGACGTCGATGAGGGCTGCCCGGTCCAGGCGCAGCCGGTCGCCCTCGTGGGTCGCCAGTTCGGCCCAGGTGCCGCGCCCGCCCGCCGCCCCCAGGCGCCGGACGGCGCCGGCGCGCACGACGAAGGAGTAGCGCGGGTCGTAGCCCAGTTCGACCAGGTCCGCCCCGACGAGCGGGTCGAGTCTGCCCCCGGTGGCCCGGTGCAGGGCGTCGTAGAGGTCGAGGAGCCGCCCCGATCCGTCCGGCAGGTCCAGGACGACGGCGCCGTCGTCGTCGGACGGCAGGGCGCCGGCGGCGGCGCGGCTGACCAGGGAGTCGGGGCGGAATCGCGACCAGACCCCCTCGAAGGCGTTGATGCGTTCGCCGATCAGGCGGCGCAGGCCCTCCGGGAGGGGGCGCCGGGTGGACACGGCCCACCGGCAGCCGGTGGCCGTGAAGGCCCACCGGTGGGTCAGCGGCGACCGGTCGACCGGCGACGAGGAGTGGGCCAGCGGCGACCGGTCGACCGGCGATGGGCCGGCTGCCGGCGGCGGCAGGCCTGCCAACGGCGACCGGCGGGCGGGGCGATTGAGACGGGACGTCATTATCAGACCTTTGACTCATAGGAACACGTCAGCCTAGGCTGTTCATCGCAGGTCAGCCTTACCTACTGACTGCGATCTTCATCCGTGTCGTGCGAAGGATCAATGGCCGCATGCCCTCATCGCCCACCGCAGCCCCACCCGACCGGTCGCTCACCGCAGGCCCGCCGCCCCGACGGGTCGGCCGCACCGCCCTCGGCGCCCTGACCGCGCTGCTCCTGCTCATCGGGATCCTCGGTCCGAGCGGACCGCACCCGAACGCCTCGGCCGACGACGCCGACACGGACTTCGACACGTGGACCCAGGTGGCCCAGAACATCGGCACCGAGCTCAACGAGGCGGTGACCACCTACACCGGCGGCAACACCACCGGCGCGGCCTCCGCCTTCCAGCGGGCCTACAACTCCGGCTACGTGGCCTCCAATATGCAGCTGGTCACCATCGACCGCCTCGGCCAGAACGTCGCCACCACCGAGCAGCAGGCCTTCGAGGCCCTGCGCAAGGCCTCCTACACGGCCGGCAATGACGAGACCATCACGGCCGACGCCGCCTCGCTGTCGTCGGCCCTCCTGGCGGACGCGGGCAGGCTCGACGCCCTGTCTGACCTGCCCGGCCCGCGCGACTACGCCGCCCAGCGATCCTCGACCATCGCCACCGAGCGCGCCTCGCTCCAGGCCAGCAGGACGCAGGTCAACGAGGGCCGCGGCGAGCGGACCTGGACCGAGGTCGCCGCGGAGATGACGGCCCTCATCAACTCCGGGGTCGACAAGGCCGCCAACGGCGACGGCGACGGCGGGGCCGACGACGTCAACAAGGCCTACTACGGGTACTACGAGAAGCTCGGTTTCGAGAAGACCGTCATGTCAGCGATCTCCGGGGACCGCGTCTCCGTGGTGGAGAACCAGTTCAAGGTGGTCCGCAAGGCCATGGTCTCCGGCGCCTCCGCCTCCGAGGTCCGCTCCGCCGCCGACACCCTCATCTCCTACATCCAGGAGGACGCCGCGACGCTCGACGGCGGCGCCGCCCAGAGCATCAGCCCGATCAAGGCCTTCTTCACCGGATCCTTCGGGCAGGCCCTCATCATCCTCCTGCGCGAGGGGCTCGAGGCGATCCTCGTGGTCGCCGCGATCATCGCCTACCTCATCAAGGCAGGCATGAAGGACCGCGTCAAGCACATCTACGCCGGCATCGTCCTGGGCCTGGTCGGCTCCGGCATCGTCGCCGTGCTCTTCGCCTTCCTGTACAACTCCGCCTCCGCCCACCAGGAGATCCTCGAGGGCGTCGTCGCCCTCGTCGCCATGGGGATGCTCCTGTTCACCTCCAACTGGATGCTGTCGAAGTCCTCCGTGGAGTCCTGGAACCGCTACATCAAGGACCGCACCGAGGCCTCCATCTCCGACGGCGGCTTCTGGGCCCTGGCCTCCCTGTCCTTCCTGGCCGTGTTCCGCGAGGGCGCGGAGACCGTCATGTTCTACGAGGCCCTGTTCACCATGGACCCCGGCGGAAAGGCCTCCATCTGGCAGGGCTTCGCGGTCGGCGTCGTGCTGCTCGTGGCCATCTTCCTGCTCATCCGCTTCACCAGCGTCAAGATCCCGCTGCGCCCCTTCTTCGCCGTCACCAGCTTCCTCATGGCCGTGCTCGTGGTCATCTTCGCCGGCGGCGGCGCCCACGCCCTGTACGAGGGCGACCTCATCCCCGGCACCTACGTGCCCGGCTGGCCCACCTACGACTACCTGGGCATCTACCCCTACAAGCAGACCCTGGGCTTCCAGGCCTTCATGCTCCTCGTCGTCATCGTCCTGTCCGTCGCCTCCGTGCTGCACCGGCGCCGCAGGGCCGCAGTCGCCGCCGCGGCCGACGCCGGGTCCGACGACGTCAAGTCCTCTGTCGCCGGGTCCGACGACGTCAAGTCCTCCGACGACTCCTCTGCGATCGAATCCGACGCGTCCGACGACGCCGCGACCGAGTCCGCCGACGCCGTCGCCGGGTCCGACGCCGAGTCCGCCGACGACGCCGAGTCCGCCCCCAAGTCCACCACCGAATGACCGCCTCGCTTCGAGGACCGCTCAACTGAAAAGGAAGCCCATGCGCTCTGTCAAACTCGTCTCCGCCGTCGCGGCCCTGGCCCTGGTCGGCACCCTCGGCCTGGCCGGCTGCGGGTCCAAGAACGACTCCAACGCCAGTGGCGGCAAGGGCGGTGCCGCCACCGCTGCCGCCGCCACCGACACGGCCAGTGAGTCCGCCTCGGTCGAGGCCACCAACGACTCCGGCGGCAACGCCGGCTTCGAGGAGTACCCCATCGGCAGTGACAAGGAGGCCGAGGGGCAGATCAATGTCGCCCTCGTCTACTTCCAGCCCGTCGATATGGAGCCCGCCGGCGCCGCCGGCCTCAAGGCCTCCGAGTCCTCCTTCCACATGGAGGTCGACGTCTCCGGACTCAAGGACAACACCCTGGGCTACGGCGCGGGCGACTTCGTCCCCGGTCTGACCGTCGACTACAAGATCGCCCTCAAGGACGGCTCCGGCACCCCCGTCACGGGCACCTTCATGCAGATGAACGCCTCCGACGGACCGCACTACGGCGCCAACATCAAGCTGGACCAGGCCGGGCAGTACACCGTCACCATCACCATCCACAGCCCCGAGGAGAACGGCTGGGTCCTCCACGTCGACCCCGAGACGGGCGTCAAGGGCCGGTTCTGGACCCAGCCCATCGAGCTGCAGTGGGACTGGGACTACACGCCCCAGGAGTGGTGAGCCGCCCGCAGACCCGCTGAGGCCGGCCCCGTAAGATCTGCCGCGGCGGCGCGCGACCGATGCGCCGCCGCGGCAGATTCCAGCGCTCAAGGAAGGACAAGTAAGGACCACATGCTCGCGCGCTACGTCTCCGTCGTCGGTGGGGCGACCCTGCCCTTCCTCCTGTACGCGGCCCTGGCCGTCATCCTCACCCCCGCCCTCGTCGAGGGCTGGCCCCGCGCCAGCCGCTGGCGCCTGGCCTCCGCCCTGACCGGCGCCGTCGGCGCCGTCGTCTTCGCGACCCTGCGGACCCTGGCCGTCATCTCCTCGCGCAGCGCCGTGACCATCCCCACCCTCATCACCTGCGTGATCGTCGACGCCCTGCTCCTGGCCGTCCTCGCGATCCTGACCGTGCGCCCGTCGCTCGGCGAGCGGGGCGTCATGCGCGGCCTCACCCAGGTCATCGGCTGCGCCGCCATCGCCATGGCCTTCTTCCGCGCCATCCCCGAGATCATCCTCCAGCTCACCGCCTTCATCGAGCCCGGCGAGTCCACTTTCTCCTCCGAGATGCTGCTGCGCGTCCTGGGGTTCCTGGGCGGATGGGTCGGCGTGGCCATCCTCGCCTTCATCTACTACCGCAGCGCCCGCAGGTCGCCCAGGATCCTCACCCGCGTCAGCTTGCTCGTCTTCACCCTGGTCTTCACCGCCGTCCACGTCCTGGAGCTCATGAACGTCCTGCACGCCACCCACCGGATGCAGTTCCACGGCTCCACCTTCCGCACCATGACCTGGGGCCGGAACAACGCCCAGGGCGTCATCCTCCTGACCGCCGCCGCCGTCTGGCTCGTGCCCATGGCCCTGGCGCTGGTGCGGGCCCTGGGCCGCGCCCCCGCCCAGGACAACCCCGCCCGCACCCGCGCCCTGCGCTCGTCGCGGCGGCGCACCCGCCGCTGGGTCCTGGCCGGCGCGGCGGGCTTCGCGGTGCTCGCCGTCACGCGCACCATCGCCGTCATGAAGGTCAACGAGGTCCCCACCCTGTCCGCCCCCGAGCCCTACGACCTCACCGACGCCGGGGCGCTCATCCCCACGTCCCTCCTGGCCGACGGCCACCTCCACCGCTTCGCCTACGACGCCTCCGGCGGAACCCAGGTGCGCTTCATCGTCATCCTCAAGAACGGCGGCGCCTACGGGGTGGGCCTGGACGCCTGCGAGTCCTGCGGGCCCTCCGGCTACTACGAGTCCGACGGCAAGGTCATCTGCAAGCGCTGCGACGTGGCCATCAACCCGGCGACCATCGGCTTCAAGGGCGGGTGCAACCCGATCCCCGTCGACTTCACCGTCTCCGGCGGCACCCTCACCGTCGCCCGGGACGCGCTGGAGTCCAGTGCGAAGGTCTTCGCCTGACATGTTCCTCCTCAGGCTCCTGTACCGCTCCTTCACCCGTCAGCTGCGACGGCGCTCCCTCATCGCGCTGACGGTCGCCCTGTGCGCCTCCATCTGCGTGGCCATGCTCGGAATCGTGCTCGACGTGGGCGACAAGCTCAACGCCGAGCTGACGACCTACGGCTCCAATATCGTCGTCCAGCCCAAGGCGGACGCCGTCGTGTCCAACCTGTACGAGACCGACCGGGACGCGGCGCCCACCGCCCACCTCGACGAGTCCGCGATCCCCAAGATCAAGACGATCTTCTGGGCCTACAACATCGTCGACTTCGCCGCCACCCTCAAGGGCTCCGTCAAGGTCTCCTCCTCCGGGGGCGAGGTGGACGACCTGAGCGTCACGGGCACCTGGTTCAACAAGGACCTGTCCCTGCCCACCGGCGAGACGACGACGGCCGGCGTCACCACCATGCGCTCGTGGTGGACCATGGAGGGCTCCTGGCCCGCCGACGACGCCGAACAGGCCGTCATCGGCTCCGACCTGGCCGGCCGCCTGGGCCTGAGCGAGGGGGACACGGTCACCCTGACCACGCCGACGGGCAGCCGCCCCCTGACCGTCACCGGGGTCTACACCTCGGGCGACAGCGACGACGACACCCTCTACGCGCCCCTGGCCGTCGTCCAGGAGCTCACCGGCCACATCGGCCAGGTCGACCAGGTCGAGGTCAAGGCCCTGACCACCCCGGAGAACGACCTGTCCCGCAAGGCGGCCCAGAACCCGGCCATCCTGTCCTCCGCCGACTGGGAGACCTGGTACTGCACCGCCTACGCCTCCTCCATCGCCTACCAGATCGAGGAGGCCATCCCCGGCGCCGTCGCCAAGCAGGTCCGCCAGGTCGCCGCCGTCGAGGGCAATGTCCTGGAGAAGACCCAGACCCTCATGATCCTCATGACCGCCCTGTCGCTGGTGGCCGCCGTGCTCGCCGTCGCCTCCCTGACCACCGCCTCCCTGGTCGAGCGCACCGGCGAGTTCGCCCTGCTCAAGGCCATAGGCGCCTCCTCCGCCTCCGTCAACCGCCTCATACTGGCCGAGACCGCGGTCCTGGGCCTGGCGGGCACCGCCGTGGGGGCGCTCGTCGGCTCGGGGCTGGCCCAGCTCATAGGGCGGATCGTCTTCGGCTCGTCGATCACCATGCGCCCCATGGTCTACGTGCTCGTGGTCGCGCTCATATCCCTGGTCCTGCTCGTGGCCACGGCCTCCTCCATGCGCTCCATCCTCAAGATCCAGCCGGCCACGGCCCTGCACAGGAGGTGAGGACCGCCATGACCACCACTCCCGCCGCTCCGCGCCGCCGCATCACCAACCGGCGCATGTTCGTCATCATGCTCGGCCGGGCCCTGGCCCGACGGCGCTCCCGGGCCCTGGCCGCCATCGGCTCCTCCGCCGTGGGGGCCGCCACCCTGTTCTGCCTGGCCGCCGTGTGCCTGGCCATCCCGGCCCAGATGAACGCCCAGATGCGCCAGTTCGGGGCCAATCTCATCCTCGTCCCCCTCCAGGGGGACTCCGGGGCGGCCACGGCGGGCCCCGCGGCGACTCCCTCCGCCGCGGCCGCCACC
>ERZ773070.1646-NODE-1646-length-13488-cov-10.534356_pt1 | contig 13488 bp, 12 predicted proteins | sample MGYA00580618_ERZ773070 | MGnify/ENA primary metagenome ERZ773070 (study PRJEB29015, sample SAMEA2738023) | human oral metagenome | biome: human oral; feature: human-associated habitat; material: dental | place: China | collected 2019 ...
GGGCCGATGAGGTGGTGCGCCGCACCGGCTTCGACCGCGCCAGCGGGACGATCTCAGTGCCGGCGCGCACCGTGGCCGTCCTGGTGCAGCCCCAGAGCCGCTGAGGCGGCGCGCTCGTTCCCGGGCGGCTCCCCGACGAGGAAAACTGTCACGTGTGGCGACTATTCCTCAACCCTCGCCACTCTGCTGCGACCAGCAAACCGCCCTGACCTGGGCAGATGCACACAATCCGCGGAGGACCGAGGAGGCGATCAGCCCTAAAGGTCGTCCACAGTGACACAAAGCGGCCCAGGGCGGCTGACTCAAAGAGCTTGCGTGCGTCTTCACGCCCTCCCCAGGACGTCAGCGGGGTCGACGACGCCGCCATCGACGAGCACGGGGGAGTCGGCGTCCGTTCCGCCGCTGTCGGCGTCCGACGGGTCGACGCCCAGGAGCTCGCCGATGCGGTCGGCGCACGCCTCGTCGCCCTCCCGCCCCTCCGGCGCGCCCAGCGACCATCCCCGCGTTCCCGCGCCCGGACGGGGCGGGTCGATGATGTCGATGATGACGGCGCGCCCCTGCGGGTCGACGATGATGTTCGCGGGGCTGATGTCGCCGTGGACGATCCCCGCCTCGTGCAGCGCGCTGACGCCGGCGGCCACCCCTTCCCACACCCTCCGGCGGGTGCGCGGCGAGCGCAGCGCGTGCGAGGCGAGGGCGATGTCGAGCGGGCGGCCCTCGACGTACTCCTGGACGACCGCCCACTGCCCGTCCTCGTGGCGGACGACGTCGAGCAGGCGGACCACGTGCGGGGAGTCGATGCCGGCCCACGCGCGCCAGCGGTCCACGCTCTCGCGCGCCTCGCGCTCGCCCCGGATCGCGACGACGCCGGGGCCCTTGCTGGTCTCCGTCAACCACAGCGGCCCGTTGGCGCCCATGTGGATGATGGTGCCGAGTTCGTACCCTCCGATTTCCATGGTCCAATCTTTCCGAAGACTTCCATGTGAGGCAAGTCATGCGCGTGCGCGTGAACGGCCCCGTGTCCGGGCCCGGCCCGCGTGGCGGTAGAATGGGTGTGCTATGAGTGAGAAGAAACCCCCCGCAAAGCGCCGCTGGTACAACAACATGGCGGACGCGTACCGCGTCTCCGCCCGCTCCTACCCCTGGATCCCGTGGGTCCTGGTGGGCGCGGCGATCTCCGTGATCGGTCTGTTCCTCATCATCGCCGCCCTCCTCCACCTGAACTGGATCGCGTGGCTGTTCGTCGGCCTCCTCGCCGCGTTGACGACGGACATGGCGATCCTGTCTTTCCTGGTGCCCCGCGCCCTGTACTCGCAGATCGAGGACACCCCCGGGTCCTCCAAAGCGGTGCTCCAGCAGATCAAGCGCGGGTGGATCATCCCGGAGGAGCCCGTCGCCGTGACCCGCGAGCAGGACCTGGTGTGGCGGATCGTGGGGCGCCCCGGCGTGGTCCTCATCTCCGAGGGGCCCTCCTCCCGCGTCCGCCCCCTGCTCAACGCCGAGGCGAAGCGCGTCACCAGGATCCTCCAGAACGTCCCGGTCCACCAGATCCAGGTCGGCAAGGACGAGGGGCAGGTCTCCCTGGCCAAGCTGCAGGCGGCCATCAACAAGCTCAAGAACGCCCTCACCAGCGAGGAGGTCCCGCAGGTCTCCTCCCGCCTGGCGGCTTTGAAGGCGAACAACCCGCCGATCCCCAAGGGAATCGACCCTCAGCGGGCGCGCCCGAACCGGCGCGCCCTGCGGGGCAAGTGAGCGGCGCACGCGTAGCGCGGGAAGGGGCGGCCCCGGCCGCCCCTTCCCTGTCCCCGGAGCCCGGGGCAGCGCCCACCGGCCGGGCGGCAGTGGTCCTGACTGGCCGGAGCAGCGGCCCGCCGCAGGGACGCAGTCCGCGGAGCGGGCGCGGGCGCGGGCGCCGCCGTCCGGGCGTCCGCATTGCGAACGGACATCCATCACATATTATGCATAGCCATGCATGATGATGCATACTGATGCCGTACCGACAATCCCCCGCACTTAAGGATCCCGAGATGCACACCCCGCACAAGCCCGCGACAGCGGCCCTCCTCGCACTGACCGCGGCGTCCGCGCTCGTCCTCGCGGCGTGCTCCGACCCCGGCGCCACCACGCAGTCCGCCTCGGACCCCAACGGCGCGGCCGCCTCGGGCGGAGCCGCGACCACGGACGTCACCCCCTTCGACGTCTCCCAGATCCCCACCGTCGACGAGATCGCCGCACTGGTGCCCGACGAGGTCAAGACCCGCGGCACCCTGCGCAACGGCGCCTCCGCCGACTACGCCCCCGGTGAGTTCCGCGCGAGCGACGGCCAGACGGTCGTCGGCTACGACGCCGACCTCACCAGGGCCCTGGCCAAGGTCATGGGCCTGAAGGACGGGACGACCTCGCACGCCGAGTTCCCCACGATCATCCCCTCCATCGGCACGAAGTTCGACGTCGGCATCTCCTCCTTCACGATCAACTCCGAGCGCGAGCAGCAGACGAACATGATCGCCTACGTCCAGGTCGGCTCCGCCTACGGGGTCGCCCAGGGCAACCCGAAGGGCTTCGACCCCGCCCAGCCGTGCGGCAAGACCATCGGCGTGCAGACGGGCACGGCCCAGGAGGAGTACGTCAACAAACTGTCCCAGGAGTGCGTGTCCGCGGGCAACGAGGCGATCACCGTCATGCCCCACGACGTCCAGACCTCCGTGGCCACCAAGGTCGTCGGCGGGCAGTACGACGCGACCCTGGCAGACTCGACGGTCATCGGCTACACCGCGGCCCTGTCCCAGGGCAAGATCGAGCAGATCGGCGACGTCATCGAGTCCGCGCCCCAGGGCATCGCGGTCAACAAGCAGGACGCCGCGCTGACCGAGGCCGTCCAGAAGGCCGCGCAGTACCTCATGGACCACGGCTACCTCCAGCAGATCCTCGCCCCCTACGGCGCGGAGGGCGCCGCACTGACGACCGCGGAGCTCAACCCGCAGGTCAACGACTGAGCGCGGAAGGAGCGATCATGCCCCATGTGAAAGACGGAGTCGAGCTGCTCGACGCCAAACCGGTCCCCCGGCCCGGCCGCTGGGTGGGCGCCGGAGTCGTCGCGGTGATCGTGGCGATGGCCGTCCACGGGCTCGTCACCAACCCGAACTACCAGTGGTCGACCGTGTGGGCGTGGCTGTTCTCCCAGACGATCATGTCGGGGGTGCTCTTCACGATCATCCTCACCGTCCTCGCCATGCTGATCGGCACGGCCCTGGCGATCACGATGGCGATCATGCGCCAGTCGATCAACCCCGTGCTCAAGTGGGTGTCCACCGCCTACATCTGGTTCTTCCGCGGGACCCCCATCTACACGCAGTTGATCTTCTGGTCCCTGCTGCCCACCCTCTACCCGAAGCTGTCGCTGGGCATCCCCTTCGGCCCGGAGTTCGTCACCTTCGAGACGGCCGCCTACTTCACGCCGTTCTGGATGGCGTTCGTGGGCCTGGGCCTCAACGAAGGCGCGTACCTGGCCGAGATCATGCGCGCTGGCCTGCTCAGCGTCGACAAGGGGCAGTGGGAGGCCGCCACCGCCCTGGGCATGCCACGCTCCCTGATATTCCGCAGGATCGTGCTGCCCCAGGCGATGCGCGTCATCGTGCCGCCCATCGGCAACGAGACGATCTCCATGCTGAAGACGACGTCTCTCGTGTCGGCCATCCCCTTCACGTTGGAGCTCACCTTCGTCGCCAGGCAGAAAGGGCAGGCGATGTTCGCGCCCGTGCCCCTGCTCATCGCCGCCGCGATCTGGTACTTGCTCATCACGACGCTGCTCATGTGGATCCAGTCCTACATCGAGAAGCACTTCGCCAAGGGCTTCGACCGGCGCGAGACGACGGGGGCCTCCCCCGCCCAGTCCGATTCAGACGACGAGCCCTCCCCCTCCCAGAACCGATTCCTGGATGTGACCCCATGACCCCTGATCCCTCCCCCCAGCCGATGGTGTCGGTGCGCGGCGTCCACAAGTTCTTCGGCGACCTGCACGTGCTGCGCGGCATCGACCTCGACATCGCCAGCGGCGAGGTGTGCGTCATCCTGGGCCCCTCGGGCTCGGGCAAGTCCACGCTGCTGCGCTGCCTGAACCAGTTGGAGCGGATCAGCGCGGGCCGCGTGTACGTGGACGGCACGCTGCTGGGCTACCGCGAGGACGCCTCCGGCCAACTCCACGACCTCAAGGACCGCGAGATCGCCGCGCAGAGGGCCCGCATCGGCATGGTGTTCCAGCGATTCAACCTCTTCCCCCACAAGACGGCGCTGGAGAACGTCATGGAGGCCCCCGTCCACGTCGCGAAGCAGCCGGCCGACCAGGCGCGGGCGCGCGCCCTGGAGCTGTTGGACCGCGTGGGGCTGGCGGACCGCGCCGACCACTACCCCGCGGAGCTGTCAGGCGGCCAGCAGCAGCGCGTCGCCATCGCCCGAGCCCTGGCGATGGACCCGGAGATCATGCTCTTCGACGAGCCGACGAGCGCCCTGGACCCCGAGCTGGTCGGGGAGGTCCTGGCGGTCATGCAGGACCTGGCCGCCTCGGGCATGACGATGGCCGTGGTGACCCATGAGATCGGTTTCGCCCGGGAGGTCGCCGACCACGTGGTCTTCATGGACGGCGGCGGGATCGTCGAGGCGGGGACCCCCGCCCAGGTCATCGACAATCCGTCCTCGGAGCGCACGAGGGAGTTCTTCTCGAAGGTCCTGTGACCGTGCCCGGCGCCGCCCGCGCGGAGGGAACCGTCGGACACACCCCGGCGTACTGGGCCGGGCAGCCTGGCACGGCCTAGTGTGGTGGCATGGTGACTACGTTCTGCGGGCGCAGCGGGCTGCGCGTGTCCTCCATCGGCCTGGGCACCCTCACGTGGGGGCGCGACACGGACGCCGCGGAGGCCTGCGAGATGCTGGCGCGCTTCGTCGACGCGGGGGGCAATCTGGTGGAGTGCTCCCCCATGCACGGCGAGGGCAGGGCCACCGACGTGCTCGCCGAGGCGGTGGCCGCCGTGGGCCGCCACCGCGTCGTCCTCGCGTGGCGCGGCGCCTCGCGGCCCGACGCCGACTCATGGAGGCCCGCCGGCGGGCGCGGCGACATGCTGCGCAGCCTCGACGACGCGTTGCAGCGCCTGGGCAGTGACTTCGTCGACGTGTGGCTGGTGTCGCCCGAGGCGGGCGTCCCCCTGGAGGAGACCCTGTCAGCGGCGGAGCACGCCCACCGCACCGGAAGGGCCCGCTACATCGGCATGGCCTCCTCGCGCACGTGGGACATCGCCGAGGCCGTGACGCGCGGCGCCATGCCCGGCGGGGCGCCCATCACGGCCGTCGAGGCCCCCCTGTCCCTGGTGGACACCCGGCTCGCGGGCCTGGTCGCGGAACTGGAGGACCGGGGCATCGGGTTCTTCGCGGCCTCCCCCCTGGCCGGAGGGGCGCTGACCGGCAAGTACCGGCACTCCACTCCCCCGGATTCACGGGCGGCCTCCCCGCACCTGCGCCACCTCGTCGAACCGCACTTCACCGCGGCCGCCAGGGGCGTGATCGAGGCGACCGTGAGAGCGGCCGAGGGGCTGGACCGCACGGCCGCCGACGTTGCGTGCGCGTGGGCGAGCGGCTACCCGGGCGTGTCCAGCGCCATCATCGGCCCGCGCACGACCCGCCAGCTCGACGCGGTCCTCGAGCGCGAGGCGCCGTTGCCCGTGCCGATACGCCAGGTGCTCAACGAGGTGGCGGGATTGCCCTAGGCGCCGTCCGCGCCATCTGGTGTATCCTTCATCACGTGCGCACGCCCGTGATGATTGTGAGGCTCGGTGTATGGCGAAACGAGGGTTCCAGGGCGCCGTCCTGAAGGTCCTCCGCGCGAGGGAGTACCCGCTGGCGGTCGTGGAGCGGAGTCCCCTCACCCCTTCGTGCGTCCGCGTCGTCTTCTCCGCCCCCGAGCTCCTGGGCGCCGTCCCCCTCTCCGCCGCCTCGTGGCTGCGCCTGTGGGTCCCCGATCCCGAGCGCCCCGATGTCGAGCACCAGCGCGGCTACACGATCGCCGCCCACGACGCGCGGGCCGGGACGATCGCCGTCGACTTCGTGCAGCACGAGCCGTCGGGCCCCGCCTCCACGTGGGCGGCCAGGGCGGAGGCGGGCGACCGCATCGGCGCGATGAGCATGGGGTCCACGGAGGTCTCCTTCGCCGGGCAGGACCAGCCGGAGGGCTACCTCATGATCGGGGACGCCGCCTCGGTGCCGGCGATCCGCTCGCTGGTGGCCGAGGTGCCCGCCCATGTGCCCGTCCGCGTGTACTTGGAGGAGCACTCGGACTCGGACCGGGATCTGCCCTTCGCCTCCCATCCCCGCCTCGACGTGCGCTGGGTGCCCCGCGAGGGCCCGGAGTCACTGGCGCGCGCCGTCGATCCTGGCGACTACCGGGGGTGGTACGCGTGGGCAACGCCGGAGTTCCGCTCCCTCAGGGCGCTCAAACCCCGCTTGAAGGAATGGGGGCTGGCGAAGGGGCGCCTCCACGCGCAGGCGTACTGGATCGAGGGCCGGGGGCTGGGCCGCTCGCGCGGGGAGAAGCGCTGAGGCCGTCCCCGCGCGAGCGGATGGGGGTGTCAGGTCGAAACCATCCCCGTTGACGACTTCGACCTACCGTTACAGTTTAGCGTGTCCCATGACACCCCGAGGCCGTTGCCGCAATTCGGAGCACCCCCTCTGACCAGGTTAAAAGCCAGGCAAGGATGCCGAATAATCGCTGTTGATCTGGAACGACGACTGCCCTTTCCAGAAGGTCACGATTTGATTACGAAAGACCGGGGAACTGTGGGAATCCCTTTGGAACGCGCCACAGGCGCCGAACTGGCATGATGGGGGCATGGCACTGTCGAAGAAGGTCCTGAGCCGCGACGAGGTCGTGGTCCGGCACATGCACACCCACATCAAGGTCCTCCTGTGGAGGATCATCGCCTGGCTCCTCCTGATCGCGGCGGCCGCAGTGGGCACGGTCTTCATCCCCGCCGACTGGCAGCCCTGGGCGGCCATCGCACTGTGGGCAGTGGTCCTGGTCGTGAGCTTCCCCCTGCTTTTCATCCCGTGGCTGCTGTGGTACATGCACACGTACACCGTGACCACGAAACGGGTGATCACCCGCCGGGGAGTCTTCCGGCGCACCGGCCACGACCTGCCGCTCACCCGCATCTCGGACGTGCAGCTGGTGAAGGACTTCAACGACCGCATATTCGGCTGCGGCACCCTGGCGCTGCAGACCTCCTCCGACGACCCGCTGCTGCTGCGCGACGTGCCGAAGGTCGAGATGGTCCAGGTCGAGATCTCCAACCTGCTCTTCGAGGACGTCCAGGGCGCCATCGATGCCGACCCCGACAGCTGAGGAGCGCGGGCCCGGCGCGGGCGAGCATTGGGGTAGGAAACGGTGCATTGGGGTAGGAAACGGTGCATTGGGGCAGGTTAATAACCTGCCCCAATGGGTGGTTTCCTGCCCCAATGCCTCCCTCCGCTTCCGTGCCGCCAGCGCGCGCCCTGCCGGACTGTCCGCCTGATCGCCGGGCGCGGGCGAGCACTGGGGTAGGAAACGGTGCATTGGGGCAGGTTAATAACCTGCCCCAATAGGTGGTTTCCTGCCCCAATGCGGGTAACGTGCCCCAATGCGGCTCGCTGCGCCCGGGAGGGGCGCTACGCCGACGAAGCGGAGAGCGTTCTCACAGCGATGCCTCCGCCTTCACAGCGCTACCACACTGTGCAAGCGTTATCACACTTGCGAAGTGACGGTATCCCTTTGAAAACTCCACTTCGCTTGCGGAACTACCCGAGCACTGCGGCTGCCGGGTCCGCTTTCCAATACAACACTCCGGCCAGCGGATCCTGAATGACCCGATGCGGGTCGGAGCATGCCGGTATCCGATACGAAACTCCTCCAGGGACCATAGTCGGCCTAATACCGTTCTCGTCGGCCTGCTTTCCAATAGAAAAGGCCTTCGCCGTTTGAGTATGGCAGAAGCTGGTATAGGGTCGGGGGCTGCTGGATGATCGAGGTCGCTGTGCAATGGCGGACTGGGACGGCCCGACCAGCCGAACGCGGCTCGGGCTACCCCGCCCTTCTTCTAGCGCTGGAGGAGGGCCGTCGACCAATGGCATCATGACCGGGGTTGTCGGCGCTTCCGCTGCCGCCTCAGGGCCCTGCTGAACCACCCGTTCCCCACAACGGCATCATCACCGCCAGCTCCTTCCGGGCCTCCCGCACCCGCTTCGGCCGAGCCGCCGTGTCCGAGGCGTGACTCGCGGCGGCGCAGATACTTCTCCACGTTCTGAGCGCTGAACAAGTGGGACAGCGCCCCCAAGGCGAGCGTGGCATCCCGCTCGCTCCAGTTGCCGCTGCTCTTCACGCTCCCCTTCGACCACCGCAGCCACTTGAGCCATAACCATGATCGCGAGTACGACCACACCCGCTTACCGCATGTCGGGCACTTCACTCGCCGACGGTCGTTCATAGCGCCCACGTACTCGTCCTTGAGCAGAACGCCGTCATATTCGCGGTGAGAGCGCTGCGCACAGCGCGATCAGTTGAAGCAGAAATAGAATCGAAATGGGAGTCTCTTTTCTGCGAATTTGGCTACTCGCCCTCGCGGAGTTCAGGTAGTCGAGGCGGAGCCTGTTGAAGACGAGGTTCTGCCTCCACAGCACGGGCTCGCTCTTCCGCAGGAAGGAGTCCTCGTTGGCCCAATCGTCCGGATCCTTGAGGCGGCTCCTGTTGTTAATCAGGCTCTCGGTGGCGACGATGATACGGGGCGCCAGCCACATGGCCACGGCGATGATGACCGCCCGATCAGTGCGGCCATGGCCCACGGGTGGCTGTTGAGGACCGGGAACAGCGACCCCAGCACTCCGACGATGTCATTTATGGCGTCCTCGCTCCTCTCACCAACGGCGGCCGAGTCGCCCCCTCAAATTCTAAAATACGCCCCTTCTGCGATCTGGCGGACCCTGCCCTTGCGCAGCACGTCCACCAGGAAACGCCGCATTTGGGAGGAGAACTACTGTGTGTTCGGCGTGTGTAAGATGCGTGTCTTCATCAACCATCGGGAAATGGGCGTTGGTCTTGTCGGGCGCTGCACCATTGAGCGTTGATACGGTGCATGAGCAGTCACATCTTGAATCAGCGCCACGTGCTGCGCACTGTCTCTCGGCACCACGGCACACTTGTCCCGTGAATATTGTCAACTGCTGTTTCGTCACCCGTTGTCTCACCGAATTGTGAGTCACCGACATCCCTATGCGCGCGTGCAGGTCACCTGGGTCCACGCCTTTCTTCGCACCAATGTGTGCTCGTGCAGGATCCTGGGTTGACACGGGATCTCTACCCATGCACTGAGTTGGCCCTGGGCGCACTGAACATGGCAGCCCCTTGACACCCCACACTGCCGAAAACGTCTGTACGTCACTAGAGTAACTATGTGCCATACGGACGCAAACCTTGCACACCAGCTTCTGCGCACCAGTAATTAATCTCTTGTATGCACCGAATGTGCAGAATGGAATCTGCGTCCAAAGCGGAATACACACTTCTGCGAATATCGAGCTCCCCCGCTCTCCGTTTGCCACCACATAATGAAGCAAGTAGTAGAAACAGTAAATGATCGCCTGTGGGATTCGTGTACAGAGCACCTAGTCTCTCCACAATTTGTTCGGCGATCTCGATCCAACGAGATCTATCCACCTCGCACCCCTTATTTTGTTTGAGAAAAAAGGCTATAAGAAAATCGTAATCCCACGAACCTTCTGTCAAATTCGGGTTGTTGCAAGACTTATATTCAAGTTTATACCCAAGTAGATCAGCAGCCAGTTTCAGCCCAGAAATGCGCCGAGCGAAACCTAGCGCCTTCGAAACAAGAGATCGAGCATCGCGCATCTTCTCCACATATCCACTCATTGCCCGCTCGAGTAGCTGATTATCTGCCTCGATGCACTCCATCCACAAATCATGCTCACCAGTAGAAAATACGCCCGAGGGATATGGATCGTTCTTATTCGAATGATCATACCGTTCATTATGGAATCGGTCAAAATCGGAGTCAATCAAGTATCGAACATTCCTGAAAACACTGTCTCCCTTAAGTGCGCGCGCAGCGTCAAGCACAGCGTTTCGCCCACCTGCACACATGATTTCTAAGCCGTGTTCAAGCCTAGACTCAATGAGTTTCTTATCTTCCTGCCCCTCAACAACAAGAACTGCCGCGTTGTTCCTATCTAACAACATGCGCAACTGGACGATACGCGACGATTCGGTAATATGCTCTTTCATGTGCTCAAATGCCCATTGCCCAGTCGAACGGCATGATCCCAGTCCTCGTTGATAATTTGTGGCGAATGTGTGGCGAGAATAAACCTACTATTTGTAAGTTCTGCCACCTTCTTCAGGTCGTCAACGTAGTGAAGTTGCCATGCTATGTGCAAAGAGATCTCAGGTTCGTCTATCAATACTAGAACTCCATCCTCGGCGCCAAACAACAACTCAGCGAACATTACAATTTCATGCTGTTCGCCAGATGACAGGCGATCAAGCCTAATTGTCTGATTGGAATTCTCAAGCCTTACAACCAGACCGTCTTCGTCTGTTGCTTTTAATTGTTTTCCACTAAACCGTCGATTTATAAGATTCTCAAGAAGTTCTACCCGTTTAAGAATGTCGACGAGTGGAGCTAGTTTCCTTTCCGTGTCTTCAATATACAGACTCAGAAGCGTCAACTGCCAATCTGCTAATTCGCCGAGAGGAAGGCTTAATGATTGATCCTCTTTCATTTCAAATATCTTGCCGATCCGTCTCCTAATTTGATTATACGACTCGTACGCTTCCTGCAGCTTGCGTTGATCGTACTCATGATGCGATTCTGCATCTTCTAACACACGTTTGGGGAACGAGCGATCAAGCTCTTGAGAAATTTTGGAATTTTCTGTCTGCGCTTCGTTCAGGCAACGTCGTATAACACTTGCAATATCTTCGATTCTCGAATTGTGGTTTCTAACTCGCGCGCGACTTTCGTCGAAATACTGACGGTGACTGGACTCGTGCGATCTCAGTCGTTGAACGTTAACAAATGCGCATCGAAACTCCTCAGAAAAGCTCCTGAACATATCAGGCACTTCTTCAGAAGTTTTGCTAATCGCTCCCCTTCTGCGAGGGCTTGTTCTCATGAAAATTTCATCATCATTGATGACATCCCCTTCATCATCTACCCATTCGTTATGCCCAATCGATCGTAATCCATAACGCATTATGTATCGTTCGTACATCGGATCTAGAACCGGACTCCACTTGCACAGGAGACGGCCCCCCTTAAGAAGACTGTAAGTGATTTTATAGTCGAATATTCCGTCATTCTCTGTTGGACTTCTATCTGCGCAAAGTTCTGTCTCGTCATCGAAGTATAAGTGAACACTTTCGAATGGAATAGTCACTTGCAACCGCCACTCAAGATTCGCACACGCATATATTAGCTCGAGGAACTTAGTTTTCCCGACCCCGTTCTCGCCGTACAATATAACATAAGGCTCATCATCCACGAAACTGACACGGTGATCATAGATTCCAAGGACTTTTGTCGCATGGGCTCGTACAAGCCTCCGGTATTTTGAAGTCATACTTCAATATTATACACCTATATGGTGCCTCCCCTGCGTCTTACGCCCCTTCTGCGATCTGGCGGACCCTGCCCTTGCGCAGCACGTCCACCAGGAAGCGGCCCGTGTGGGACTCGGGGACCTCGCTCACCTGCTCGGGGGTGCCCTCGGCCACCACTTGGCCGCCGCCGGAGCCGCCCTCGGGGCCCATGTCGATGACCCAGTCCGCGCTCTTGATGACGTCCAGGTTGTGCTCGATGACGATGACGGTGTTGCCCTTGTCGGCCAGGGACTGCAGGACCAGCAGGAGCTTGCGGATGTCCTCGGAGTGCAGGCCCGTGGTCGGCTCGTCCAGCACGTAGACGGTGCGGCCCGTGGAGCGGCGCTGCAGCTCGGAGGCGAGCTTGACGCGCTGGGCCTCGCCGCCGGACAGGGTCGTGGCGGACTGGCCCAGCCTCACGTATCCGAGCCCCACCTCGACCAGGGTGTTGAGGTGGCGGGCGATGGCCGGGATCGCGGCGAAGAAGTCCGCACCCTCCTCGATCGGCATGTCGAGGACCTCGGCGATCGAGCGGCCCTTGTAACGAACCTCCAGGGTTTCGCGGTTGTAGCGGGCCCCGTGACAGACCTCGCACGGGACGTACACATCGGGCAGGAAGTTCATCTCGATCCGGATCGTGCCGTCCCCGGCGCAAGCCTCACAGCGGCCACCTTTGACGTTGAACGAAAACCGGCCAGGCTGATAGCCGCGGACCTTAGCCTCCGGAGTCTCAGCGAAAAGGCCCCGGATCCGGTCGAAAACCCCCGTATACGTAGCCGGATTAGAACGAGGAGTCCTCCCGATAGGAGCCTGATCTATATTAATAATTTTATCGATATATTCCGTTCCCTTAATGGTCTTAAATTCACCCGGACGATGCGGCGTCCCGTAAACCGCCTCTGCCATTCCTTTGTAAAGAATTTCATTGACCAGAGTAGATTTACCGGAACCGCTGACACCGGTTACAACCGTAAGCGTGCCTACGGGAATTCGTACATCTATATTCCGTAAGTTGTTTTCTTTCGCGCCTTGAATCTCAATAAACGTACCGTTACCGACTCGCCTTTTTTCCGGCAAAGGAATAAATCTCTTGCCCGATAAATACTGCCCGGTTAACGATTCGGGGCATTTCATAATTTCCGACGCCGTTCCCTGCGCCACGACACGGCCGCCATGTTCTCCCGCAGCCGGTCCGATATCGACAATACAATCGGCAGCATGCATCGTGTCCTCGTCATGCTCAACGACAATCAACGTATTTCCCGCATCACGCAGGTGTTTAAGCGCCGACAGGAGCCTATCATTGTCCCGCTGATGCAACCCGATAGACGGTTCGTCCAGAATATACAGGACTCCCACCAAACCGGCTCCGATTTGAGTCGCCAGTCGAATACGTTGGGCTTCACCGCCCGACAAAGTACCGGCCGTTCGTGCCAATGTCAGATAATCGAGACCAACGGTAGCCAAAAAAGACAACCGTGCACGAATTTCTTTTAACACTTGTTTACCGATGAGAGCCTGCTTTTCCGTTAACTGCAGATCGTCAAAGAAGGTAATCATCCGGCTTACTGTAAGCTCCGTCAATTCATGAATATCCAGGCCGACCTTAATAGCCAGCGCCTCGGGGCGAAGCCGCGAACCGTGGCAAGCAGAACACGGCTTAACGGACATGAACTCCTCAAACTGATCTCGCATCATATCGGTAGATGCCTCTTTATAACGGCGCCGCACCATAGGAATAATCCCTTCAAAAGGTGTGGTAAAGGTCTTTACTTCGCCTCTTAAATTTTCATAGTCAAAGGTGCATTCTTCTTCCG
>ERZ773070.1649-NODE-1649-length-13467-cov-3.818297_pt1 | contig 13467 bp, 9 predicted proteins | sample MGYA00580618_ERZ773070 | MGnify/ENA primary metagenome ERZ773070 (study PRJEB29015, sample SAMEA2738023) | human oral metagenome | biome: human oral; feature: human-associated habitat; material: dental | place: China | collected 2019 ...
TGGAAATTGATGAGGAAGATGTTAACACAGATGAAAATAAGAGAACTTCTTATTTCAGCAGTGCAAAGGCTAGTGTATAGTGTCCTTTTGTTTAGAAAAAATAGATAGTAGAAATGCTATCTATTTTTTGATTTACAAATACTCTTTAATAACCTATAATAAAAGTGTAAATGTAAAGAAGGTAATTGAATGAACACTTTAGAAAAATACTTTTTAGAAAATAACATTATTACAAATAAACAGGCAAAAGAGATAGGCATCAAAAGGCATGTCTTGGCTTTACTTACTCAAAAAGGAGAGTTAGAGAGAGTCAAAAACGGGGTTTATAAGAAAAAAGATACTGTAGATGATGAATTTGCCGCTATATCACTTAACAATGAGCAAGTGGTCTTTTCTTTCCATACAGCTTTGTATCTTCTTGGATTTAGCGACAGAACACCAAATACTTTTCATATTAGTGTTCCTCAGGGATATAATGTAAGACATATAAAAAAGAAATTCATAAATATAAAGGTACATTATGTAAAAAAAGACTGTTTTCATTTAGGAGTTATTAAGATAAAAACACCCCTTGGCTCTTATGTGAAATGCTATAACATGGAAAGGTGTATCTGTGATATTGTTTCAGAAAGGAAGTCTATTGATAAGCAGATATTCACTGTTGCAATGACAGAATACTTTGGCAGCAAAGATAAGAACATCAGAAATCTTATTAAATATAGCAGAATTCTGGGAATTGAAGATGAAGTCAGAAAATATACGGAGGTTTTATAAGTGATAAGTTCTGAAAGTTTGAAAGGTAAAATAAGGAATATTGCAATTTCTAAAAACCTCAGGTCTCAAGAAGTTTTACAAATGTTTTTCTTTGAAAGATTTTTGGAAAGATTGTCTGTATCAGAGTATAAATACAATTTTATCATCAAAGGAGGATTGCTTATTTCTTCTATGATTGGCATTGACAATCGCACTACGATGGATATGGACACCACTGCAAAAGGTGTGGCATTGAAAGAAGATATTATACGAAATGTCATTTCTAAGATTATAAATACAGTGGTAGATGACGGCATAGAATTTGAAATAACCAGTATAAGCCACATACGAGAAGAAGATGAATATGAAAACTTTAGAGTTAATTTAATAGCTGAATTTGGAAAGATTAAAAATGACATGAAGATTGATATTACAACAGGGGATGCCATAACACCAAAAGAGATGGAATATTTATATCCTTGTATGTTTCAAAACGAAAGTATTAGGGTTTTGGCATATCCTCTTGAGACAATATTGGCTGAAAAATATGAGAGCATTATTAAAAGAAATATTGCAACAACAAGGATGAGAGATTTTTATGACCTATATAATTTATATAACTTAAGAAAAGAGGAGATTGATTTTGATACTCTAAAACAGGCGATTATTTCGACATCCAACAGAAGAGAAAGTTTGTCACTTATTAAAGAGGCAATGGAAATCATTGAGGACATAAAAGAGGACTATTATCTTAAAGAATTATGGAAGGTATATTTAGCAGATAATCTTTATGTAGGAGATTTGGATTTTTTAGAAACCGTAAAAATAGTTGAGATTATTGCAGATAAAATTGCCTTATAGAGGAAAAAATTGAACTATATCAACATTAAAAACTTATACTACAAAACAGCTAAACTGTAAGATATGCGACAGTTTAGCTGTTTTTGTTTATTGAATAAAAACTCTCTTGGAATTAGACTATTTTCTTCAGTAGAAAATATATTTTGTAAACAAATTAGAATAGATAAGGAAATATATGTAACTCATAAACTGTTTAATAAATGACTGATTTACAAGGATTGTTATTAAACATCAGCAAAAAAAGAATAGAGAGGGTATAATGTTTGAGAGAATATCGGAGTATATAGTAAACAAAAGAAAAGCCTTTATGGTATTTTTTATTTTGGCAGCAGTATTTTCAGTATTCAGCAGTTCATGGGTCAAGGTAAGCAATAAACTTTCGGACTACCTGCCGGAAAGTACCAAAACCAAGCAGGGACTTGATATTATGGATGAGAATTTTACCACCTTCGGTACTGCCAAGGTAATGGTAAATAACATAGACTATGAAAAGGCTTTGGAGCTTAGTACTAAGCTTAAAGAAATAGCAGGTGTTTCAAGAGTTGACTTCTATGATAAGTCGGACTCTGATTATGAAAATAAGAATATAGAGGACTATTATAAGGACTTTGCTGCCCTGTATACCATAAGTTTTGAAGATGTGGAAGATTCAAAGCTTGTGCAGGAGGCTATAGTAAAGGTAAGGGAGGCGGTATCCACCTACGACAATGTTGTTTACACAACTATAGATAAAGATGATGCAAAATCCCTTAATGAAGATATGAAGGTCATAGGCGTACTTGTAGTGATTATAATTGTGGGAGTACTGATATTTACCTCACAGACCTATGCGGAAATACTTATATTTATGCTGACCTTTGCAGTGGCTATACTGTTAAATGTAGGAACGAACTTTATATTTGGTCGCATATCCTTCGTAACCAAGGCGGTAGGAGTGGTGCTGCAATTGGCACTTGCCATAGACTATGCCATAATACTCTTTCACAGATTTATGGAAGAAAGACGAAATTTCAAGGCAAAGCACGCTTTGATTAACGCTTTGGCAAAGGCGATACCCGAGATATCTTCAAGCTCGCTTACCACTATGGCAGGTATGGTGGCACTTATGACCATGCAGTTTAGAATAGGCAGGGATCTTGGGCAGGTACTGCTTAAGTCAATTATTTTCAGCATGATAAGCGTCTTTTTATTTATGCCGGCACTTATTATGATGTTTGAAAAATGGATCAAAAAGAGTATGCATAAAAGCTTTGTGCCAAATATCGAATTCCTGGGAAAAAAGATTTTAAGTGTAAGATTTATAATAGCCGGAATATTTACGGTACTGGTGATAGGCGGAATAGTGCTATCAGGAAAGACGGCTTATATCTTTGATCCAAACTCTATAAAGTCGGATAAAAAGACTGAATATATAGCAGCGAAAGAGGAGATAGAAAGACATTTCGGAAGTTCAAATATTCTGGCAGTGGTAATACCCAAGGAGGATTACATAAAAGAAGCAAGACTTTTGGAGGAGATATCCAAGGTTGAGGGAGTAAAGTCCGTTACCGGACTTGCCAATATAGAAGTAGGAAATGAGGGCGAATATGTGCTTACAGACAGCCTAAAACCGAGAGAGCTTGCCGAGATAGCGGATGTGGATATAGATCTGGTAAAACTTGTATACAGATTTTATGCCCTTAAAAATGAGCAGTACGGAGCATTTATCAACAGCATAGACAGTTATAAAGTTCCTATTATAAATATGGTGGACTTCCTCTATGAGCAGATAGAAAATGGAGGTGTGGAGATAGATGAAGATATCACCGAAAATATAGAAGACATACATAAAAGTATTACGGATGCAAGAAAGCAGCTTGAAAGTGAAAAGTATTCACGCTTTTTAGTGGTATGGGACAGGGAGCTTGAGGGCAAGGCTACATTTGCCGCTATAGATGAGGTAGAAGGCATAGCTAAAAACTACTATAACGAAGTATATGTAGTAGGAGATTCATCAAGCAACTATGAGATAAGTAAGTCCTTTGGAACGGATAACCTTCGTATAAGTATAATCACAGCCCTGCTTGTAGGAATAATACTTCTTTTTACCTTTCAAAGTGCAGCACTGCCATTTATATTGGTACTTACCATACAGGGCAGTATATGGGTCAATTTCAGTCTGCCCTACCTTGCAAATGAGCCTATGTTTTTCCTAAGTTACCTTATAGTAAGCTCCATACAGATGGGAGCGACCATAGACTATGCTATAGTGATTACCGGCAGATACATGGTACTCAGGGAAGAGTGTGAAAGCAAAAATAAGGCTATATCACGCACTCTCAACGAAGCCTTCCCTACCATAATAACCTCAGGTACGATAATGGCAGCCTCAGGCTTTGTAATAGGATTTTTAACATCCAATGCAACTATAGCTTCACTTGGAAAGACACTGGGTATAGGAGTGCTTATTTCCATGATTTTAGTAATGTTTGTCTTACCTGTACTTTTGTACTTATTCGACTTTACTATAGATAAGACATCATTTTCAAAGAAAAACAATGAGGAGGAGAGCAGAAGAGAAGATGAAAATTAATATAAAAAAGATAACGGCTTTAGCCCTCAGTATAAATATGATTTTACAGCCGCTTAGTATAGCAGCCTATGCAAACAGTAAGGCAGCCTCAGGCAAAGAAGTGCCAAATGCACAGGAGGGTGTTATATATATAGACAGTGCGGCGGCACTTATAGAAATTTCAAAAAATGCCACAACGGAAGAATTTACCTTAGCCAAGAACTATGAGCTGAGTGCGGATATAGACTTATCAAATGAGGATTTCATGCCCATACCTATATTTTCGGGAACTCTTGACGGTAAGGGTTATACGATAAAGGGCTTAAGTATAAGTGAAAAAAGCACCGATGCCGGACTTATAGGACTTATAGGAGAGCAAGGTGTTGTAAAAAACCTTAACATAGAGGGCAATATATCTCCGGTAGGAAGCAAGATCACAGTCGGAGGCGTGGTCGGAACCAATAAGGGCATAATAAATGCAGTCAACTTTTCAGGAGTATTAAAAGCCTACAAAACAGTTGGAGGAATAGCCGGAATCAATGATGATACGGGATTTATATTAAACTCTGTAAACTATGCCGATGTTGACGGAACAAAGCTTGTAGGGGGAATAGCCGGAATCAATAAAGGCACAATAGTATCCTGTGAGAACAGAGGAAGGATATTTGGAAGCAAGGAGGTGGTGCTGTCGGAAGAAAAGACTGCCACACTGCCGGATATAAGTGTGGAAACGGTAACATCAGATAAGGAAAAGCCTGAGATAATGGGAGGAATAGCCGGAATTTCTACAGGTCATATAAAGGCTTGCACGAACCTTGCAAAGGTCGGTTATGAGCATACGAGTTATAAAGTAGGGGGAATAACCGGAGTTCAAAACGGTGTAATAGAAGACTGTAGCAATCAAGGTATAGTATACGGAAGAAGGGATGTAGGAGGAATAGCAGGTATACTTGAGCCTTATATGGAGATCGCCTATGAAAGCGATACCTTGGATAAACTTAACAGACAGCTTGAGGTACTTAATAAACTATCTGATGAATTCTCCACACAGCTTGATACTTCCGTTAATTTACTACAGGAAGACGGCGACAGCATATCCGAAAAACAAGATAAATTAAAGGAAAATTTTGATGACAGGCTTGATTACCATAAGCAGGAAGCCGATAATTTTGATGCCGGACTTGACGAAAAAAGAGAAGGCTTGGACGGGGTTAATGAAAATATAACAAGCAATGCCTCAGATGCTGCGGATAAGGTCGGAGATTTAAGAAACAGAGCCGATTATTCGGATATTATAAAAAAAGACAACAGTAAACTGCAAAACACCATAGCTGCAATAAAAAATATTTCAACAATAACCGAAAGAATGAAGTCCTCACTGGAAAATAAAAGAGGTAAGCTGGATAGCATAGAAAAAGACTTCTCCTATCTTAGCGGAGATATAGATGAATTATACAAGCAGTCCAAGGACTTAATTGACTATCTGGATAATGAAAAAGGTGACTTTGGAGATGAACTGTCCGAGAGCAGAAAAACAATAAACAGTGACGGCGAGGCACTGAAAGCTGAAATAGATAAGGCTAAGGAAGATTTAAGAACAAGCAGCCAAAGCATGAAGACAGATATAGATAATATAAGGTCGGAGCTTTACAATATAAGAGGGGTAATAGAAGAGGGTGAAGATAAGCTGAAAGCTAAGATAGAAGACAAGACCTTTTATTATGATATTTCAGCCAAAAGTGACAGAGATTTTGAAAAAGCCAAGCTTGTAAATTCTGTAAATAAGGCTGAAGTTATAGGGGATTTTAATGTAGCGGGTATAGTGGGAAGAATAGGTATAGACCTGAAAGAAACCGTAAATGACAATATAAATCTTTCAGACAGAATCAATAAAAGCGGAGAACTCTCACTTAATTTCAGCAACAATATTTATGCAAGAGTTATCAACAATGTTAATGAAGCTGATATAAAGGCAAAGAATGATTATGTAGCCGGAATAGTGGCAAAGGCTGATTACGGTGCTATAACCGGAAATCAAAACTATGGAAATATAAGTTCTGAAAACGGCTCCTACGCCGGAGGTATAGCAGGCTACAGTACCAATATACTGAGCGACTCCTACAGTCTTGCAAGTGTAAGTGCTTTAAGCTACGTGGGAGGCATAGCCGGAAGTGCAAAGGAACTTAATAATAATACCGTAATGGCGGAGCTTGTAAGCAAAGAAGATGCTAAAAAGGGAAGTGTGGCAGGTGAGCTTATAGAAGAAGGAAGTGCTAAAGCCAACAGATATGTAGACTACGGTGTAGGAGCAATTAATAACATAAGCTTTGAGAAAGAGGCAAATACCGTAAGCTACGAAGAGTTGTTGGCACAGGAGCAAACTCCCGAAAGGTTTAAGTATTTAGAAGTTAAGTATGTGGTAGGAGATGAGCTTGTAAAAAGCGTAAGGGTAAATTATAAGGGTTCTATAGATCCGGCAAAGATTCCGCAGCCGCCTAAAAAGGAGGGCTACAACACCTATTGGGAAGAAAGCGGCAAAGCACAAATAACAACAAACACCACAATACATTTGGTGGAGGCTCTTTGGAACAAGGATATAGTAAGTGTTGAAAGTGTTGGAGATAAGCCCCTACTTTTAGCAAATTCCTATTTTTATAACGGAACATCCGTAGAAGTAAAAGAACTTGCCTTATCAGTCGAAGATAAAAACTTTTCTAAAAATGCGGTAAAAAAATACGAGTATAACATAATACCGGGCAGCAACGGTTCCTACATAGAGCTTAGAATACTGAGTGAAGATAAGAATACCAATACAGTGGCAGTAAAAACAGAAGAAGGAATAAAGATAACAGAAAGCGAGCGAATCGGCTCTTACCTAAGCTTTAAGGTCAATAAATCAAGAGGAGAGTTTTTACTGCTGAAAGATAAGGGAATGAGTAAGGAAAGGGTAGGAATTATAATTGCAGCGGTTTTGGGCTTGGCTTTGGCTTTTGGGCTGTATATAAAAAAGAAAAAGAAGGATTAGTAACATAAGCAATTATTATATTGAGGCGAATATAATCAAAAAATTATAGAAGAGATAGAAAACAGCCAAAGTAAGCCTATAAACAGATAATAAGGCTTGCACTAATAAAGCCCGGAATGTTAGAATTAGATTGTAACAAAAAGTTTTAACATTTCGGAGGTGATTATGAATTTAGTTAAAAAGATACTGGGCTGTGTGTCGGTTATCGTAATCAGTTCTGCATTGATTTTTCCAAGCTTTGCCAAAGGACAGGCAGAGTGGAAGAAAAACGACAAGGGCTGGTGGTATGAGGAGGCTGACGGCTCCTATCCTACGAGTGCGTGGAAGTACATAAACAATAAGTGGTATTATTTTGATAATATCGGTTACATGGTGGAAAACCGCTGGATAGGCAATTACTATCTGGGTTCGGACGGTGCCATGCTTGTGAGTACAAGGACTCCTGACGGATACTATGTTGATGCAAATGGTAAATGGATAGAAAGTAAAAAGCCTGTAAAGGCTAATTATGTAAGTGGAAACAGTAGATCCGGAGGTTCAGGAGGCGGATCAGGCAGCTCGGGAAGTTCCGGAGGTTCAAGCAGTTCGGGCGGCTCAGGAAGTTCCGGAGGTTCAGGAAGCTCTCAAGGTAGAAGCGGTAATGCTTCCAATGCCGAGAATCAGGTGGTTAATGAACTTATGTCTCAAGGTTTAAGTAATAAAGAGGCAATGCTTTACTATTTGGTAAATGAATACAGAGAAAGTTTGGGTCTTCCAAAGTTATCTCTTTCAAAGTCTCTAACTCAAGTTGCAAGGACACATGTGGCAGACTCTAACTCCTATAGTCCTGAGAATCAGGTTGATGCAAGAGGTATACAGGGAAACTTGCATAGCTGGTCAAGTAACGGAAACTGGACAGCTGTAGTATATACTTCCGACCATTATTATGCATCTCTTATGTGGAGCAAGCCAAGAGAACTGACCGCTTACAGCGGAAACGGATATGAGATATCAGCAGGAACTTCAGGTTACAGTATGACCCCTGAAAAGGCACTTGATTTATGGAAAGGTTCATCCGGACACAATGCAGTTATTATAGGCTCGGGTTATTGGTCAATTTTAAAAACTATGGGAGTGGCAATAGACGGAGGTTATGCACACATATGGTTCGGAAGTGATGCAGATCCGGCAGGTTACTATGATGTGACAGGATATGAGGTTTTACATCCATAGTGTTAGGTTAAATTTAAAATCAATTAATTTGTCAGTTTTTTGTAAGTGTTGTATTTTGTGAGTTGCCGTGCTTGACACTTTATTTTTAGTTGCCTTGTGCCTGAGAAAGCCGGTGTTGAATCATATAAGTTATTGCAAAAATTCTGCTAATGACTTATAACTCATTCAGGCAGGAAAACCCACGGTTTTATAGTGGGATAATGGCATGTTTCTTAGATGTTTACAGTTCGGGTAGTGTTCATCTTCGTAAAAAACTGAAAATGTTTGAATTTTATTTATAAATCAGATGAAAATGAATGTAGGCAGTAGCCTATTAGATGTACATGTATAATATACAACTAAAACAGGCTTTCATTTGCTATATTATACATGTATATCAAGCTACCTGAACCGTAATCTTAAATCTAAGCAGATGTGTGTATTATAAATATCTACATCTTGTGACATATAAAATAATGAGTATATGAAAAGATAGGGGGCTGTAATAATGAGTAAATATATTTTATCCTGTTGTTCGACAGCTGATATGCCAAAGGAATTCTATGAAGAAAAGGATGTAAAGTATCTGTGCTTTCACTTTACCATGGACGGCAAAAGTTATATGGACGATCTTGGAAAGTCTATGCCTATAGAAGAATTTTTTGAGAGAATGAAAAACGGAGCAATGCCTACCACCTCGCAGGTCAATGAAGACGAGTACAGGCAGTTTTTCAAACCTTATTTGGAAGAGGGCTTTGATATCTTGCATATATGTCTTTCAGGGGGAATCTCAGGTACTGTAAACTCACTGAAAATAGCTGTAGATGAGCTTAGTGAAGAGTATCCCGAAAGAAAGATTTTATTTATAGATTCCCTACTTGCTTCCATGGGATTCGGGCTTTTTGTAGATATGCTTGCAGACAAGAAAAATGCAGGCAGCGGTATAGATGAGTTGTATGATTATGCTATGACATTAAGATCTAATGTAAATGCATACTTTTTTTCTACAGATCTTAGCAGTTATTTAAGAGGCGGACGAATAAGCAAAACAGCATTTACGGTGGGGAAAATACTTAATATCTGTCCGCTTATGTATATGGATGAAGAAGGCAGGCTCATACCGATAGAAAAGGTAAGAACCAAGAAAAAGGTTATGGAAAGAATCGTGGAGAAGATGCAGGAGAATGCTGTCGGAGGGGATGACTATAGCGGCAAATGCTTTGTATCACATTCGGCTTGCTATGAGGATGCAAGAAAAGTGGCTGATATGATAGAAGAAAGATTTCCTAAACTCGAAGAAAAGGTAAAGATCAATACTATAGGTACGGTCATAGGAGCTCATACCGGAGTAGGAACTGTGGCAGTGTTTTTCGTAGGTAATGGTAGAAAGTAGTGTAGTGTATAGGAGAGTATGGAATAGTTTAGTGTATAAATGTTGCAAATATAGTATAAAGAGAGTATGGAATAGATAGAGTTTAAATTTGTAGAGTAGTTTATAAGAGAGCATAGAAATAGCATATTAATAGTATAAGTATAAGAAAACTACCTTGTTATCCAATCTTACTAAAAGACCTTTTTTAAAGTATCGTCAAATTTTACAGGCTGTAAAACTTGTTTGCTTGCCAAAAAGCGGTGTGCCGACTTAAACAACCCTCACCTGCGAAACTTGAAACTAACTTTAAAAAGGTCTAAGCCTTATAAAGATTGGATAACAAGGTGTTTTCTTTATCCGGCAGCCACCGAAACCAAAGAATTCCGGTATAGATAAGTGAGAATTATTATCTGTTTTTATGCAATACTTTAGAGTAAGCGGCAAATCCACCGCTGAAAAAATGTCTGAAAAATGCTATAATATTTACTGATATATAAATAAAGTTAAATTTATAGGTGTGAAAAATGGACTTGATGAGATATTTAAAAGAAAATATGGTATTAATTCCAAAAGGGCAGGAATTAATCAGAGACTTTGTCGACCCGATCAAGTGGATGAGTTCGGATTACAAAATGTCTATTCCCGGAACAAAAAAAGAAAAAATCGTTAAACAAGAACTGGCGATGATTCAATCCTTTTTATTATTGAAGACTCCTGTTACTAACGAACTATATAATTATGTAATGGGTATTGATTACGATATTCAGATAAAAGATTTTCCGGTAGTAAATATAAGTTGGATAGACGCAATTAAATTCTGCAACTTGCTTTCTGAAAAACTTTCATTAGAAAAGTGCTATACATTGGATGCCGTTTCGGAAAAGATTGTAGTCGATGATTCAAAAAATGGCTTTAGACTGCCAAAAGATGCGGAATGGCAATATGCCTGTAGAGGAAATACAAAAGGATATAGGTACGGTGATATTGAAAACATCGCTTGGTTTGAAGAAAATTCCGCCGGAAGATTACATGAAGTAAGGACAAAAAAAGAAAATAATTTTGGGCTTTTTGATATGATTGGAAATGTTTGGGAATGGTGTTTTGATTTGTACGATGAAGAACGATATGGAAACTATCGCATTTTCAGAGGCGGTAGCTTTGCAAGCGAAAAGAGAGCCTGTGGTGTTACTTCAAGGAGAAAAAGTTTTCCTGATTTTAGAACGGATGACTTGGGATTTAGAATAGCCATAAATAAATTTTAGGATATTGATGTATTATACTTAAGAGAAGGAGCGGCTTATGAAAGAATTATTGTTTGATACAGGTTTGTTTTATGTCTTTGTGTTGTTGATACTTGGAATTGCTGTATTGTCGGTCAATGATTTATTGTCGGTCAGAAAGAAAAAGCCCTTACTTCTTCGGTTTTGGAAGATAATATTTTTAGTTCCTATGTATCTTATTAATATGCTGATTTTTGATAATGTCAACTTTTCCAACGCAGTTTTAAAAGAGCTTTCAAAGGAAGAGGATCGGGCTAAAAAGGATTAAGTTTCGAGGAGATATTATAACGGAATGTTTTGGCTTTTATTATTGTTCTTAATAGTGTGATTTGGATTACTGTTAATTATAAAAGCGAGGTAATATTTTATGTCGGTAATTAAAATTGAAAATCTTACTTTCTCATATTATGGATATGTAAAACCGGTATTTGAAAATATATCATTTTCATTTGATACAAACTGGAAAACAGGGTTGATAGGGAGAAACGGAGTCGGTAAGTCAACTCTATTTAAACTACTTCTAAACCAAGAAGTTTATCAAGGAAAAATAAGTAAAAGTGTTGACTTTATTAAATTTCCGCCAAATATAATTGATACTTCAAAATTAGGTATTGAGTTATATAAAGAACTGGTATCAGACGAGGAAGAATGGAAATTATTCAGAGAACTTAATTTGTTAAGTGTAGATGATAATCTTGTTTACAGAGAGTTTGAGAAGCTTTCTAAAGGAGAACAAACAAAAATCCTTTTAGCTATTTTGTTTACAAGAGAAGATGGTTTTTTACTTATTGATGAACCAACAAACCATTTAGATATGGACGGAAGAAAAATTGTAAGTGAATATCTGAAAGGTAAAAAAGGTTTTTTGCTTATATCTCATGACAGAGATTTTTTAGATGGCTGTATCAACCATGTTATTTCTATTAACAGAAACTCTATTGATGTGCAATCAGGAAACTTTACATCGTGGTATGAAAATAAAGTACTGAAAGACCAATTTGAAATCAATCAAAATGAGAAGTTAAAAAAAGATATTAAACGATTAAAAGAATCTGCAAGACAAAGTCAAATTTGGTCCGATAAAATCGAAAATACTAAAAATGGCGTAAAAGTGTCCGGTGTAAAACCGGACAAGGGGCATATCGGACATCAGTCAGCCAAAATGATGAAGAAATCAAAGAATTTAGAGAATAGACAAAATAAGGCAATAGAGAAGAAACAAAACTTATTAAAAGATATTGACACAAAGGAAAGCCTATTACTACATTCACTACAGCATCATAAGGATACTTTAATAGCAGCTGATAATTTATCATCATATTGCGGAGAAAAACAGGTATTAAATACTGTAAGTTTTGAAATAAAACAAGGCGATATAGTAGCTATATACGGTTGTAACGGCAGTGGGAAATCAACCTTGATTAAAATTTTGTTGGGCTTACACCATGAGTATATAGGTGAAATAAAATCAGCAAGTAATTTGAAAATATCGTATATACCTCAAGATACATCTGATTTGACAGGGAGCTTAAATGAGTATATTCGTAAGCAAAATGTTGATGAAACATTGTGTAAAACAATTCTTAGAAAATTAGATTTTTCAAGAGAATTATTTGAAATGGATATGAAGAATTATAGTGATGGACAAAAAAAGAAAGTTTTAATTGCCGTAAGTTTGTCAAAGCCGGCTCATTTATTTGTTTGGGACGAACCGCTGAATTATATAGATGTAATATCAAGAATACAGATTGAGGAAATTATAAAAGAAGCAAAGCCGACACTGATATTTGTAGAACATGATAAGCGATTTGTAGAAGATATAGCCAATAAGGTCATACAATTATAAAAGGAAAAAGTAAAAACAACTTGACAGATTAAAATTTACCATATATTATACTTGTATCAGATACAAATACAGGTATAATATAAAATTAAAAGGTGGTAGAAAAATGTCATTATCAATAGAAACAATAAAAAATAGAGTAAGTGTGCGTACTTTTGATAAAAGTGCGGTATCGGAGTCTGTGATTGATAAAATCAAAGACTATATAAATCAAGTTGACAACCCTTTTAATGTACCGATTGAATTTCAAATATTAGATGCAAAAAAATATGGTCTTAGCAGCCCGGTAATTATTGGTGCAGACACCTATGTGGCGGCAAAGTACAAGAAAGTACCAATGGCAGAAATTGCATTTGGATATGCTTTTGAGAAATTTATTTTATTTTCAACCTCATTGGGTCTGGGAACAGTTTGGCTTGCAGCTACTATTGATAGAAAGGCATTTGAAAAAGCAATCGAATTAAAAGAAGATGAAGTTATGCCGGCAGTATCCCCTATAGGTTATGCCGCAGAAAAACGCTCTATAAGAGAAAACCTTATGAGAAAAGGTCTGAAGTCTGATGATAGATTATCATTTGAAAAACTATTTTT
>ERZ773070.1650-NODE-1650-length-13460-cov-2.931891_pt1 | contig 13460 bp, 16 predicted proteins | sample MGYA00580618_ERZ773070 | MGnify/ENA primary metagenome ERZ773070 (study PRJEB29015, sample SAMEA2738023) | human oral metagenome | biome: human oral; feature: human-associated habitat; material: dental | place: China | collected 2019 ...
CCTCGACCTCGGCGCCCAGCTCCTGGGCGACGCTGAGGGCAGCGGGCACGCCGTCCACCTCGCCATCCGAGTAGTGCGTGTAGCCGTAGTTGAGGCTAGCCGAGTCGCCGAGCTTGATGCGGCTCGCCGAGAGCTTAGCGCTGACCACAGCCTTGGTGGACTGCGCTTGCCCTCCACCGCCGCCGCCAGCCACGACGAACTCGGCGACCTGCTGCCCATTGCGCGAGAGCGTGACCTTGCTGCCCTCGTCCGTTGCCTCGACGTCTGAGTCGAGCTTGATGTCGCGCAGCTCCTCGACCGCCTGCTTAACTGCGGAGCTCGCCACGGGGCGATTGGTATCGTCGATGGTCTCGGCGACCTCGACCTCCTTGTCGCTCTTGTCGATGAGCTCCTTGATGTGCTCGTCCGTCACCTCCTTGGCGTAGTCGCGCCACAGGGGTTGCGAATAAAAGGAGGTGTCATCTACGGCAGTACCTACGTAGCGGTAGTCCGCCCACTTGCCCTCCGAGGCCTCAAAGGTGATGATGAGCCCAGGGCGCTGCTCTGCCTCTACGGAGAGCTCCTTGAGCGCCACCAGCGCCGTGGCAAGGCTGTAGTAGCCCCTCTTCAGCGGGCGCTCAGACGTGAGGTTGAGGAAGCCGCCACCATGCCCGCCGCCCTTGAGGAGCTCGATGCTGGAGAGCTCGTGCCCGTCAGCCGTCACGAGGCTGACCTTAGTGCGCTTGCGGTCGATACTCTCGGCCGTCAGCTGGAGGCCGAGTGCTAGGTCGCCCGCCTCGTCGGGGCTGAGCTTGGTCCCGTTGAGGGTAAAGGTCCGCACCTTACCCTGCGGCGTCTTGACGGTGATCTTACCCTTAGCGTCGGCCTCAAGGAGCACCCCGTTAAGCTCGACGCTCTGAATGGGGAGCGTGTGGTAGCTGCCATCCGCCCCAAGGTAGTCGGAGGCCTTGCCCTTAATCTTGAGCTTGCCGATCTTCTCGCGCTCCTCGGGTGTAAGCTCGAGGCGCTCGAGCGCCGTTCGAAGGCCCTCCTGGAGCTTTTCGATCGTCTTACGAAACCCCTCATCCACGCCCTGGAGCTCCTCGCCCACACGCTCTAGATCGGTGACGCGGCTCTCAATGGAGGTATACTCGTGGCGCATGGCCGTGCCAATGCGGGCGATGGGGACCCAGCGGCTGCCCGTCCACAGCGAGACGAGGCCGCTGTTGGTGTCCGTCTGTGCCGTGGCCTCCTGGTAGATCGCCACGAGGTTGCCCTTGCGCAGCGGCTTGCCGTTATCCCCTACAGGCGCTGTGTCGGCCTGCATCGCCTCGATGGTGGGGTAGACCTTACGGATACCTAGGGTAGCGCTGTCGCGCTCCAGCCCCTGCGTGTAGTCCGATAGGTCAATGATGAGCTGCCCCACCTCCTCGGGAGTGATGGAGCCAGCCTCGAGCTTGCGGGAGAGAGCGAGCGCTCTCCTCTTGATGTCGTTAAGAGTTGTCATAGGGTCTAGTTACGTCTACGTGGTCGGGATCCTGAGCTGGCCACTCCTCCAGAGTAGTCATAGCCGCGGCGGGGGACCTCCCCTCCTCTATCGCTTTGGTCGTTGATGCCTGCACCTCGCCCATTGTCCTCCTCGTAGTCCCAGGAGATCAAGATGGACACATAGGTGCGGCGGTCGAACCTCAGTGGCTGCGCGCGATCAGCATCCTCGCCAATCTTGCTGCAGATGAGCTTACCATTGACCACACTGATCACTCGAGGACCAAACTCGCCCATGTGGAAAGCATAGTGCCCATCCATGTTATTGATGCCAGCGATGCGAAAGACGCCGAAGTGCCCCGTTGCGGGGAGCTCTACCCCCTTATCAAAGTAGAGCGTAATGATCCCGCTATAGCGTGAGAGCTCCTTGAAGTTGAGGAACTCACCTTGGCCATCATAGATATAGTTGAGGCGAGGCGATCGGGCGAAATCCACGCCTAGGCGCGGGAGGTACTTGTCAGCAATGTAGTCGCCCTCCTCAGGGTCGTGCCGCGTCGATACGAGCTGCGCCCTACAGACCAGCTGCGTGGGGTGCTCCGTGCCGTCCTCAAAGGTCTTGACCGCCTCCTCGCTTTGGCTGAAGAGCCAGTAGAAGGTGTTGGCCTGCTCGACCTGCGCGAGGATCCCCGCCTCGGCGCGGTAGACCTTACCTCGGAAAGCGATGTAGCCCGCTGTCCAGCGGTGCTCGCTGGTGGTCTTGTCATAGGTGATCTCGCAGCCGCCTAGGATGCAGTCCCCCCAGGAGGCGAGGAGCGCCTCTAGAGGCCCATGCGTGGCGGTCTGATAGTACTCGAGGTCATCGAGGTGCAGCGGCTGGCCGCCCTCGCTAAATAGCAGCTTATTCATAGGTGTAATAGATGATCATATATTTCCGACCTGCGGGCCTGTTTTGCTCGATGATGCGCCGCAGCTCGTCGGCCTCGCGCTCGAGGAAGTCGGGCACGTGGATGTAGTAGTCTGGCTCGACACGGGGGGCGTCCTTATAGTAGATATATAGGGGGGGAGTCGCGCCGCCCGCACGCTGGAGATAGAGGGGACGCTGCTCCTCGTAGCCCTTGTAGAGCGTGCACTCCTTATGCTCGGCGTCTACGATGTAGACATCCCCCTCATGCAAGCTATAGGCGCGGCGTATAGCCTCCACCAGGCTCAGTGCCTGCCCGCCCGCAAGGAGCTGCTCCTTACCCTCAGCGCGTAGGGCCTTGAAGCGGTCGAGGATCCACACGAGGGGCTGCAGGAGCGCCTTCAAGAGCGCCCGCATCACCGCGCCGCGAAGGAGGGGAGGCAGCAGCTGCCATCCGAATTTCTGCACGTCAAAGTTGTACCACATTATTGTCTGATTTTTGGGTTCGCGAGCTCGCGCTCCTTAGTGATGGGGAGGGGGCTGCTCGTCCAAGCGGCGAGCTGCGCCTTGAGGCTCAGCCCCCCATCTTGCGGGGTGGGCGTCCACCCTCCTATAGTCTGCTTGAGCTCGTTCAGCGCGCGCTCGAGGGTATTAAGCCGCTTGCAGAGCGCCCCGACCAGCACGAGTCCCCCCTGGCTCCCCCCGTGCAGGATGAGCTCCTCGGCCTTGTCGACCATGAGGAGCACCAGCTGATCGAGCTCACCCGTAAGGCTCCCGACGATGGCGCCCGATCCTAAGGCGGGACGGATGAGCAGCTCCTCGCCCTCCTGCGTCATCGTCGCCCTCAGGCGCACATCGGGGATGGCGAGCCCGTCGATGAGGACGGTGCAGCTCAGCCCCTCGACGCTCTCGACGATGCCTTGATAGAGGTAGCTGCGCCTTGGCTGCAAGCCCGAGAGGCGCTCTCGTAGCTGTCTGTACTCGTCCATGCTAGTAGCTATACGTGAGGGTGGAGGAGAGCTCGGGGGCTAAGAAGCATCCCGAGCGCGCTGAGTAGTTATTGCCCTCGATGATGCGCCGCAGCCCCTTGTAGGGCTCCGCGGAGCACTCGCCCAGCTCGATGTCCACGACGCCCTCGACGGCCTGGATGGCGTCCACGAGCCTTGTCTTGTTAAAGCCACCCCCGTAGGTGATGCCACGGAGGTAGGCGCGGATAGCCTCCTCGACAGGGCGCGCGCCGTCGCGGATGCGCACACCTCCAGGGAGGTAGACAATCGGATCCAGCTGCACACGCGCCTTGATGCTGAGGCGGTCGGCGGGGAGCGAGCGCACAGAGAGCACTACGCCTGCCGTCTTGATCGCCCTCATATAGGCGTTGAAGGCGCTCAGCTCCTCCTCACTGAGGGGCTCGGGTAGTCCCTCCTTATCCTTAGACACCAGTACCTGGATGCTGCCGCCATGGTCTTTGACCGCCGCGTAGCGGATGAGGCGCTTGGACTCGTCGAGGCGGGGGTAGACCCACTGCAGGCGCTCCTGGTCGAGGACGAGCTGATCGCCATGCTGGTAGCTCAGCGCCTGGCGATAATACCAAGGGACCGTCGCCACGACCGAGCTATTGATCTGCTGCAGCACATCCGCCCTGTGCTGCTCGAAGAGCCGCTCCAGCACGTAGTGCGCCGAGGCGACGACGAAGAAGAGGAGGCTCTCGAGGCTCACCGCGGAGAAGCGCGAGGCGAAGCTATCGCCCTCCTTGAGGCCGTAGCGCTCGCGTATGGTCGGGTCAGCCATAAAGGCGTCCGTCATCTGCTTTTTGATCTCTTGCACGCTGCGCGCCATACTATCTATATGTCTTGTTAAAGGGTTCGGCGAAGATCTGCCAGCGGATGCCTGTCTCGTCGAGGAGGGTCGCGGGGGACACCCCCTCGGCATGGCAATAGCGCTGCATCGGCTTGTTGTAGCTGACTTGTGTGCTAAGGGCTAGGAGCGGAGGGGCCTCCGTCATGGAGACCCCTAGGGCGAGGGCGAGGTCAATACCCGCCTCCCAAGCTCCTGCGAGCTCCACCCCCACATCCCACCAGCTCTGCCCCGCTTTTATCTGCGTCTTATCCATAAAAATCGCCTGAGGGTGTACCAGCTGGCGTAGATGAGCAGCAGCAGGATGACGACGCGGTAGGCGCTCTTCTCCGCGCGCTGCAGCCAGGAGCGCGGCTTCTCCACCTCCACCACCACAGGGTAGCTAATGGAGTCGCGGCGCTCGATATAGGCCGTGTCGCTGCGGATCAGCTCGCGCCAGCGCGTGTGCCATCGATCTCTGTAGACCGTGTCGCCGCGCCGCTCGACGTAGATGCTGTCGTGCATGTAGATGCTGTCGCGCTGCAGCTGCAGGCGCTCGCGGTACTCTACCTTCGTCCTGCCTACCTCGACGGGCTGGACGCGCACGCCGCAGCCCATGAGGAGGAGCGCCAGGAGGAGGCAAAAGATATAGACTGTATACTTTTTCATCTGTTACTCGGTGCTTGATGCTATGGCTAGTGATCGATTGAGCGCCTGCAGGACAGCACGCTCGAGGTCTCCCGTGTCCGTTTTGTCCATCATCGTCACCTCGAGGCGCTCGATGAGCTTGCCGATGGAGATGTTGATGGTCGTCGGACGCGCGCCCCCCGTGGCGATGGACTCGGCCGTCTTGTGCCCCTTGCCCTTACCCTTACCCTTGCCCTCTCCCGACAGGTCGAGCTTACCGAGGTCGGCCGAGCCCTTGAGCTCGGGGCTGGCGATAGGGTGCTTGGGGAGCTCCTTTTTGAGGTCCTTAGCCTGCTCGATCTTGAGGTTATGCTGGTAGCTGCCTGCGGCGCCGTCGATGAGGGTCTTGGTCTCTTGAGCAGCCTTAAGTCCTGACCGCTCGCCCCTTATCCCCCCGACCCCCTCCTTGAAGGTCGTCCAAGCCTCAGAGAACTCGCCCTGGAGGAGCAGCTGCAGCGCTCTCCCTACCTTGCCCAGCCCCTCCAACATCTCGTGGATGCGGTCGACGACGTAGTCCTTGATAATCGAGCCGAGCTGTTTGAAGCTGTCCCAGGCGGTGATCAAAAAGGCGCGGAAGCCCGCGAATTTGTGCCAGAGGTAGACGATGCCCGCCGTGAGCGCTGCCACCCCCACGACGACTAGGCCGATAGGGTTAGCCGTCAGGGCGATGTTGAGCAGCCACTGCATGGCCGTCCAGGCTTGGGTAGCGAGCGAGACGGCGCCCATGACGCCCGCGTAGGCAGTGATGGCAATGGTCTTAGCGTTGATCGCCAGGGTCACAATGCCGATGATGCTGCCCGCGAGGGCGAGCTCCATCCACCAGCGCTTGACAAAGCTAACCCCCGCCATAAAGGTGGAGAGTAAGCCGCTAAGGGCCTTAGAGATATAGGGGATGGACTTACTGAAGAGCTCGAGCCCCTTGCTCAATATCGGGCGGAGCTGCTTGTAGAGCTCCACCGCCATTTTTTTGAGGCCCTTTAGGGCGCTTGTCCAGCGCCCCCCGAGGGTATTCGCTGAGGCCTCCAGCATGCCGTGAAACTGCCCGCCCTCATCGGTGGCGTGCTTGATGGCAGAGGCCACCATATCCGCCGATATAGCCCCCTTACTCATCGCCTCCTGGAGCTGCTTGTAGCTGTGCTCAGGGTGCATTTTCTGCAGCTCCTTCAGCGGATTGAAGCCCGCGTTGAGGAACTGGATCAGGTCCTGTCCGTTGAGCCTGCCCGCGTTGAGCACCTGCCCCATCACTAGGGAGAGCGAATCGAACTTCTGCTTGCTCCCACCCGAGATGTCTCCCAGGCGCTTGATGTAGTCCGCGACTTTGGCCGTCTCCAAGCCTGCAGTGACCATCTGCTGGGCGCTCTCGGTGAGCTGCAGCGGGTCGAAGGGGCTCTTGTCGGAGAACTTGCTGAGCTCGTCCAGGACGGACTTGGCCTCCCGCTCACTCCCCACGAGGTTAGTGAAGGCGGCCTCGGCCGTCTCCACCTCGGCGCCAATCTTAGCGATGGCGCCTACCCCTGATGCAACCATCGCGTAGGGGTTCGTCAGGAGCTGCATGCCTGGGATGGCCATCAGAGAGGCGCCAAGGGTCGAGGGGGCGAAGGCCTTTTTGAGGCTTTCGCCCACCCCGCGAGCGCGCTCCTGGATGCGATCCAGCTCCCCAAGGACCTTACGTGTTTCGCTCAACACGTTGCCCGAGTCGCTGCGCATCTTGATCAAGAACTTTAGTACGCTATCCATCACTTAGATCCTTTGGCTTCTAGCTTTCTGATTTCCTCGAGGTGGCGCAATTTCCATGCCCATACGCGGTTGGGGAGCCCCCGAGGGTCGATGCCGAGGTAGTACTCAAGGAGTGTGTCGTAGAAGAGGTAGCCCTCCACACCCACGACCTCTACCTCGGCATCGACTAGAGCTTTTTTACCTCGGCCTCCTCCACGGTGACGACCTTGCCCACGGCAATGACGGTCGAGTTATAGAGCTTGCCCTTGCCACTGCGCATCTCCTCGTCGCCCTCGAGCCACAACTGGGTCAAGAGCTTCTCCGCCATGACGAAGGAGTTGGGTTCGGTCGCAGCGTAGGCGAGGTCGGTGCGCGTGACCTCGCGCAGGAGGCAGCTCTTTCCATGGAGGCTGATCTCATACACATCGCCATGCTGGGCCTTGTAGGCTTCAATCTGTTCTTTCGTAAATTCCATAACTATCTAGTTTAATTTGTCTTATGCTTGCTTCTTGTCGAGGAAGAGGATGGGGAGCGATTTCTCCTGGAACTTGTCGCCCTGCTTCCATTCGGTTGCGTCCTCGGTGAACTGGCAGCCGCTCAGGACGTCCGTGACCATATGGTCCCCCTTGGAGGGGTTACCATAAGTCACGACGATGGTGAGCTCACCTCGGAGGATGCTGCCACCCATAGCAAGGCGCAGCGTCTCGTACTCGCTCTGCAAGAGCGTGAGCTCCCCTTCGTAGGTGATGTTCCCCGTTTGGATGCAGTGCGGCTTGTTTCCCTTGGCGTGGATAGCCTCCTTCTCCTGCTTTTCCGAGTACTTCACGCCTCGGAAGCCGACAATACTTCTCCCCGCCACAACGATAGAGATGTCAGCCCATTCGAATTCTCGTGAATTGAACATCTTACTTACTTCTTATCAGGTTCGGGAGAGGAAGAGGAGACGAGGAAGCCGAGCGCCACGTCGACGTAGCGGGCATAGCCGAAGGGGCGCACCTTGAGGGTGAGCTCGATCTTGCTCGTGGCTACGACATCCTGCTTGGGATCGATGTGGCAGCGGCAGCCCTCGCCCTCGTCACTGGAGAGCTCACCGCTGGCCGTCATGCTGCGGTTGATGGCGTCCTCGACCTGCTGCTCCCAGCCCTTGATGACGGGCGCCTGGAGCGTGCCATCAGCATTGAGCTCGACCTCGTCGAGGACCAGGTCCAAGAGAGCGCCGTAGGCTAGCCGATAGGCCTTGTCGATGACGCGGCGACTGGCGAGCTGCGCGTAGTCCCCCGTGGGGTCGGTCGCCAGGTTGTCGTCAGTAAAAAAGTAGCCCGTACGCCCTACATAGCGGCGAAAGGTGATGTAGCGCTTGTCGTGCAGCTCGATGACCGAGCTCTGCGTCTCCTCGATGCGGCGCCCCCCGAGGTAGAAGGTCTCGGGCTTAAGGGCGCCATCGCGCACGCGGCCGACGTTGCGCTGCACGGGGATGCTGGCGATACGGCCAGCCAGGATGCCGAGGCTTGCGCCCTTAGCCTCCTTGTCCGTGCTGCCCACGAGGACGGCCACGCGGTTGTAGCTCTGCTTGGAGAGGTCGCGGAGGTTAGCGCCCGTATAGCCGCGGCCGTCGAGGACGACGAAGAGCGGAGCGTAGAGCTCGGCAGTGGCCCATTCGGCGAGTTCCTGCGCCGCGGGGAGGGCGGTGTAGACATCGGGGGAGAGCCCCTCCGCCACCTCCTCACTATCGCCTGCCGAGGAGGAGAGGAAGACGGCGCGCAGGGCGCCGCTATGGCGCTCGATGAGCTTGCGGATGGCGCCCTCCTCCTTAGCGAGCAGCTCGGTCATCGTCTTGCTGGCATCTAGGCCGCAGACGACCAGCTGCGTGCCCTCCTCCGCCTGGCGGTAGTAGTCACGGACCAGCGCGACGAGCGCGGCGTTATTAGCCTCCGTAACCCCGAGGGCGGTCAGCTCGGCGAGCTTACGGATACTGTAGCTCTTGCCCAGCTCAAAGCTGGCGCCTACGGCTGCCGCCCCTGCAGCGATGGCGACGAGCCCGTCAGGACTCGTCCCCACCGTGCCGAGCTGGCCGTCGAGGTAGTTGATCTTAATCTTAGGTAGCATATATCCTACTGTGTGTTATTGACTACTCCGCACCCTGTACCAGGAGGGCGACACCCGCCTTGTCAAAGCGACGATGGCCACCGCCCACACGCTGATCAAAGGAGATGACGTCGCCGTAGTATTCGGGGTTGTTTTCGTCGAGGTAGAGGTTCGTCTCCCCGAGGGCGCGCGACACGCAGCTCTCCTGCCAAGCCAGCCCTGCAGCGAGCTCCGTGGGCTCGTGCGCCTCCTTGCCGAAGAGGATGGTCTCAGCGTCCGACTTGACGCGCAGCACCTGAGCTCGCTTCATGATCTTAAAGCCATAGAGCTGCCCGAGGACCCCACGCTGGGCGTCGGCCGAAGCCTGGAAGGCCAGCTTGTTATCACTGGCCATGCTGTCCAGGAACATATTGTACATGTCGACATCGAGGAGCAGGTAGCGGCCCTCCTCGGGCAGGAGCTGCTTATCAAAGATCGTCGCTAGCTTGAGGACATCAGCCGCGGTCACCAGCTTGCGCTTGCCCGTCGCGCCGCTGTAGGTGTGTGCGACGTCGAGCGAGCCGCTCGTGCGCACGACAGCGCTGTAGGCTTTGGCCCAGCTCTCGAGGATGTCGTTGTGTGCCACGCGCTGCAGCTCTGCGCGGTTGTTGACGATGATGGACTGACGCTTGTCGTAGGAGAGCTCCACGTCCGATGCCTTATGTACACGGATGGGGTCGGTCGAGAAGATGCCGAGGTCGTAGGTAACCTCATGGTCTTCGCGCGTACCTATCACCGCGGGGAAGACGTTACGGTTCTTCTCTACCTTACTCGGCGTCCCCGCATTGGGGATGTGTACTCGGTGATTATTGATGAAGGCCTTGTCGTCGATCGACTTCGAGACGAAGGAGTTGTCGGGAAAGAAGTTCTCTTGGATCTTGGGCACCCAAAGTTCTCTATTCAGAGGCATATATCTTTTCTTTTTGTGGTTAGAACTGGTAGTCCACGCCGAAGGTCTCCTTGTAGAGGGCGGCGAAGCCTTCGGGGTCGGAGAGCTTGAAGCTCGGCAGGAGGTTAGCGCGGTCGAGCTCGTCCCAGGTCTTGCCCTGGTACTTGCCACTCGCGGAGCCCGAGGGCTGGATGTAGTCGCGCGCCGAGCGGATGGGCTTGGGCGCTGGCGCTGGGTCGCGCTTGGGGAGGCTCGCCAGGAGCGCCTCCGTGTTGACGCGGTCGCTCTTGAGCAGGCCCATGTAGGCGGGCTTCTGCGCCTCGCTGATGCGCCCATCGGCGATGGCCGCATTAAGGAGCGCCTCCGCCTCTCGCGCCTCCGATTCAGCGACCTGCGCCTTAAGCCCCGCGATCTCTTCGCTCTGCTGGGCGAGCTTCGTCGCCTGCTCCTGGAGCAGGGCTACGACGTTGCTCTCCGTCGCGCTCGTGAAGCCAGGGATTCTTTTGATGTCGTCTAGTAATGCCATGTCTGTCTTGTCTGTCGCCTCGCTCTCGAGGCGGTTATTAAACACCTTATATATATCCTCCACGCTACTCGACGAGGAGAGGTCCTCTACCTCGGGGAGGTCGTGGATTCCGTCGATCATACCCGCCTCGAGAGCCGCCTGCGCGCCCAGCCAGTGGTCCTTGCCATCGGCAAAGTAGCGGCTGTGCACCTCCTCTTTAGAGAGCCCAGCGCGGGCACCTATCATCTCGGCGAGGCTGCCCTCGAGGTCATCGATGAGGTCGGCCGTCTCACGCAGCTCGCGCGCAGAGCCGTAGGCACCTCCGCTGACCTTGTGCAGCATGAGGCGGGCGTACTGCGACATATAGAGGGGCTTGCCGCAGAGGGCGATGACCCCCGCGATGCTCGCGGCGATGCCGTCGATATAGATCTTAATGTCCGCCTTGCTCTGCGCCAGCGCATTGAAGATCGCGATGCCCGTGAACACATCTCCCCCGTTGGAGTTGATGCGCACGTCGATGCTGTGGTACTCGCGCTCGAGGGCGAGGAGCTCGGCAACGACGCGCTCGCTGGTGATCTCCCCCCAGGGGCCAACCTCCCCGTAGAGGAGGATGCTAGCGCCCCCGTCGGGCTTCGGGATATAGTTCAAAAAATTGCTTGTCTTTCTCATCTGCTTTCGCTCGATTTCTGTCACAAAAGTAGGGGCGCTTTTTGAGCCGCGCAAATCGAATATTTATCATACAACACGCTGTTATTATGATGATTATATTTTCTTTCCATCATAAATATTCGATTTGCGGCATCCGCCTAAAGGCCGCATTTTTGCAGCAGAACCTAACACCACAAGAAGATGAATAGAGACATTAAATACATCGCTGTGCACTGCACTGCGGGGAGCCAAAAGACGAGCATCCCCGACCTACTCGAGATTTTCAAGGCGCGCGGATTTAAGGCCCCAGGCTACCACTACGTCATCGACGCAGCTGGCAAGGTGCACCAGCTCCTTGACGAGGAGAAGGTGTCGAACGGCGTCAAGGGCTTCAACTCCATCAGCATCAACGTCGCCTATATAGGAGGTGTCGTCCAGGAGGGCGGCAAGCTCAAGAGCGTCGATAACCGCACGCCCGAGCAGCGCTCGAGCCTACGCCTGCTGCTCATGGAGCTCAAGCGTCGCTACCCCAAGGCCACCATCCAGGGGCATCGTGACTTTAGCCCCGATGTCAACGGCAACGGCATCGTAGATCCCTGGGAGCGCATAAAAGATTGCCCCTGCTTCGACGCCAAGGAGGAGTACGCTGACATCAAGTAGCCATGCCCAGCCCCGACGTCATCCAGCGTGTGGCCACGCGCCTCGTTGTACCCCCGCCCGTCCTAGCCCGCCCGCGCCCTGAGGCGCATGGGGCGGACGAAGAGGCGGCGAGGCAGCACAGCTTTGAGCGCCTCTCCGAGCGCGAGCAGGTCGATCTCCTGCGCCACAATGCGCTCGGGCTGCCTATGGTCTTTCCCCTCTCGCTGCGCCTCCCCGAGGCGGGCGAGCGCGACTGGCTGCTGCCCTACGAGCCGATGATCACCATCAGCGGCAAGCAGGTCATCACCAAGCGGCAGGTCGCCAAGGGCAAGACCCGAGGCTCCATCAAGGAGCGCTGGACACTCGACGACTACGCGGTGCGCATCGAGGGCATCCTTATAGGGGAGGGCGACAAATACCCCGCGGACGACGTCCGACGCCTGCGTAAGTACTGCGAGGCGGGGGAGCTCATCGCCAGCTCGCCCCTCTTGGAGCTCTTTGGCATCACGCGCCTCGTGGTCGAGAGCTGGGAGATCCCGCACACCTCGGGGGAGCGCAACCAGAACTACTCACTCAGCTGCGTCTCCGACGACACCTATAAGCTCCTCTTGCGCTAGCCTATGCTCACAATGGTATACGACATACGGGTGGGGGCGCTGCAGCTCGGCATGCTCGATAAGGTCGAGATACACCGCTCGGTCGAGCTGCTCGCCGACACGGCCACGATCACGCTGCCCGCGAGCGAGTACAACAAGCGCTTAAGGGTCGAGGAGGAGCTCAAGCGCGGCGACCAGGTCCGCATCGCCCTCGGCTACGAGGAGACGGGGCTCCAGGAGGAGTTTGCTGGCTACCTGCAGCGTATCTCCACCGACAAGGGCTCCATCACCCTCTACTGCGAGGACGAGCTCTATGCCTTCCGAAGGCCCGTCCCCAACGAGGTGCTCAAACGTATTACCCTTCGGGCGCTGCTCGAGCGCCTTACGAAGGCCGTAGGAGCTGGCTACAAGGTCAGCTGCAGCTACGAGTGGACGTATGATAAGTTCACACTCCACAACGCCACCGCCTTCGATGCGCTGAAAAAAATACAGGAGGACAGCGGCGCGGACATCTACCTCGAGGGCAAGAAGCTGCACCTCCATCCCCCTGGGGAGCTCATGGGCAAGGAGCGTAGCTACGACTTTGCTCGCAACATCGAGCAGGCCGACCTCAGCTATAGGCGCGCTGAGGACAAAAAGGTGCAGGTCATCGTCAAGGCGCTGCTGCCTGACGGCAAGGTACGCCAGGTGGAGCTCGGCACGGTAGGCGGCGACAAGGTGGAGGTCAGCTGCCCCACCAGCGACGAGGCCTCCATGCGTAGGCGCGGCGAGGCCGAGCTCCTCAGGCGCAGCTACGACGGCTACGACGGTACGATCACGGGCTGGCTTATCCCCGAGTGCAAGCCCAGCGACAGTGCGAGTATACGCGACGAGGACTACCCCGAACAGGACGGCGTGTACTTCGTCCGCTCGGTCAAGACCTCCTTCAGCTCCGAGGGGGGCAAGCGCGTCATTAGCTTAGGCTTCCGCCTCAGCTAGCAAGGACAGATATATATGATAGGATTACTCATAGGGGCGGATTACCAGCCCCTCATCTCCGATGGAGCGCTGCAGCTGGGGGAGATCACCCCCCAAAACCAGGCAATTATCATCCAGTGCCACAAGGGCGAGGTCAAAGAGAACCCCGCCCTAGGGGTCGGCATCTCGGACATGCTCCTCGATCACGACCCCCTATACTGGCGCACGCGCATCCGCGAGGCGCTGGAGCTGGACGGGCAGGTCGTCGAGCTCATCAAGCTCAGCACTTCGGAGGTGCTCATCAACGCACATTATTATTAGATGACCAGTAAAAATAAGATGACACTACAGCTATGGGTGGCGACGCTGCTCGTAGTATCAGGCATCATCCTCCTATTCGCGGGCTTCATGGTCAAGCCCATGGGGGAGATCCACAACTCCATCCTCATCGCCTTCGGGGAGATGTCCACCTTCGCAGGCGGGCTCTTCGGCGTCGACTAC
>ERZ773070.1651-NODE-1651-length-13449-cov-4.790503_pt1 | contig 13449 bp, 10 predicted proteins | sample MGYA00580618_ERZ773070 | MGnify/ENA primary metagenome ERZ773070 (study PRJEB29015, sample SAMEA2738023) | human oral metagenome | biome: human oral; feature: human-associated habitat; material: dental | place: China | collected 2019 ...
CATCACTTCCGACTCCTCCCATTGCAACTCCTATATCAGCCCTTGCCAGAACAGGCGCATCATTTATTCCATCACCTACAAACATAATTTTTTCATTATCTGATTTTTGCATAAAAAGTTCTTCAAGCTTTTGTACCTTCTGATCAGGAAGTAATTCTGTAAAAACTTTGTCTATATGCAGTTTCTCTGCTATGCTTTCTCCAATTTTTTTTGTATCCCCTGTCAGCATTACAACTTCTTTTACTCCATTTTTCTTCATTTCTTCCACTGCCTTCATGGAATCTTCCTTTATCTCGTCGGCAATCAGTATATTTCCAACATATTTTCCGTCAACTGCAACATAAATAACTGTACCTGCTTCTTCACTTTCTGTAAAACTGATATTTTCCTTATTCATAAGTTTTGCATTTCCGGCTGTTATTTTTCTTCCATCAGCAGTAACTTTTATTCCATATCCCGAAATTTCCTCAAAATCAGAAATTAAAGCCTTATTTATTTTTCCATGATTTCTTTCATATTCTTCAACTATTGAGTAAGCAATAGGATGATTTGAAAAGCTTTCTGCATAAGCTGTATACTTTAGAAGTTCATCCTTTGACCATTCTGAATCAGATACATTTATTTCTGTAACCTTAAATATTCCTTTAGTCAATGTTCCTGTTTTATCCATAACTACTGTACTTACTTTATTCAAGGCTTCCAGATAATTTCCACCTTTAATTAATATCCCATGTTTTGAAGCTCCCCCAATTCCGCCAAAGAAACCTAATGGTATGGAGATTACAAGGGCACATGGACATGATAAAACTAGAAATACAAGACCTTTATATATCCATTCTGAATAATCGGCAAAAACTGCACCTCTTATAAATAACGGTGGAACAACAGAAATTAACACAGCAATGATAACAACCACCGGAGTATAATAACTTGCAAACTTTGTTATAAAATTTTCAGTTTTAGATTTTTTACTGTTTGCATTCTGAACCAGATCCAATATTTTAGAAACTGTTGATTCAGAAAACATTTTAGTCACTTTTACATTGATAAGACCTGTCTTATTAATATATCCGCTTAAAATCTGACTTCCCTCTCCCATTTCCTGTGGAAGGGATTCACCTGTCAGAGCGGATGTATCAAAAGTAGAATATCCACTTACAATCTCTCCATCCAGCGGAACTTTTTCCCCTGGTTTTACAATTATAATATCTCCAGGTTTCACATCCTCAGGCGATACTTTTTCTATTTTATCACCTATTTTCAAGTTTGCAAAATCAGGTCTTATATCCATCAGTTCAGAAATTGATTTTCTTGATCTGTTTACTGCTATTCCCTGAAACATTTCTCCCACTTGGTAAAAAAGCATTACTGCCACGGCTTCAGGATATTCCCCTACAATAAATGCCCCTATTGTAGCAATGCTCATTAAAAAATTCTCATCAAAGATTCTTCCTCTTTTTATGTTGTTAAAAGCCTTTAAAAGTACATCTCCTCCAATTATTATATAGCTTAGGAGATATAGTCCCAACTTTATTTCTCTATATTTAAAAGGTATAGGCAGTATCAATGCCAGACAGAAAAATATTCCTCCTGCTATAAGAAGCTTTATTATTCTTCCAACTTCCCCACCATGCCCATGAGAATGTTCATGTACATCCTTATTTTCATGAACAGTTTTATCATTTACCTTCCTTCTTGAGGAAATTGTTACACCATCTTCAATGCTATCTGCTATTTTCTGAATTGTATCTATTAATTTAATTTCATTTGTTTCACTTGTTTTAAGAAGTATTTTTTCACCGATAAAGTCAAGATTTGCCTCTTCTATTTCATTAATATCATTTATTTTTTTTTCTATTTTAGCTGCACAGTTTGCACAATGAAGCCCTTTTATAGATAAAATCATCTGGTTATTTCCATTTTTCATTTTTATCCCCTTTGACATAAATACATAATTCCCTAAATACATAATAATTCTAAGTCATGATATAAGACATATAAATTCTATTTTAAATTCTGCCAATTAACTGATTATCTTTTTTCAGATATATGAGTCAATCCCTGATCAACAATGTGCTTAATATGGTCGTCATCTAATGAATAATAAACAACTTTCCCATCTTTTCTATGTTTTACAAGTCTTCCCTGTTTAAGAACTCTCAACTGATGCGAAATAGCCGATTGTGTCATTCCCAGTAAAGCCGCAATATCACATACGCACATCTCAGACTGAAATAAAGCGCTCAATATCTTGATTCTTGTACTATCACCTAATATTTTGAAAAAATCACCTAAATCATATAAAACTTCTTCCTCAGGTAACTTTATTTTATCGATTACTTCCTGATGTATTACAGGACATTCACAAACTAGTGTTTCTTTTTTCATTTCTCACCTCTCTAAGTATATTATAGTTTTTTCCTATAACATATGAGTCATCATTCATATGTTAATTATATAGAATTATGTATTTTTTGTCAACCGGTTTTATTAATTATCAAACAAATTAATATTTTTTTTATTATTTGTTATTACTAACAATATGTTTCCCTTTTCTATTACAGTATCCGAATGTGGACTTATATTCAAATTGTCTTTCCCTTGTTTTATTCCTATAATATTCATTTCATACCTGTTACGTAAATCCAGTTCTTTTAAATTTTTTCCTATAAATTCTGCAGGAGCTTCAAATTCAAAGATGTTATATTCTTCAGAAAACCTGAAATAATCCGTCAGTTTAGGATTCATAACTTTTTTTGCCAAAGCCTCTCCCATTTCCTTTTCCGGATAGACAACTATATCTGCCCCTATCTTTTCTAAAACTTTTCCCTGCTTTTCGGTTCTGGCTTTACATATAATTTTTTTTATACCCAGTTCTTTTAAGGTAACCGTTATTAAAATACTGGACTGTATATCTGTCCCAATACATACAAAGGCTGTATCAAAATCATTATTAATAACTTTTTTCAAAGCATTTTCATCAGTTGCATTTAAAACTACAGCATCGCCTACAAGCTGATTATCAATAATTTGCTGTATGACTTCTTCATTCTCATCAATAGCTAAAACTGTTTTATTATTTTCATATAGTGTCCTTGCAACACTTTTTCCAAAACGTCCTATACCGATAACAAGATATCCTTCCATTTTTTATATTTCCTTTCTAAATCATCCTATTAATATATTTTCCTCAGGATATTTATGTTTTCCTGATTTTATTTTTTTTAATGACAACGCTGATACTATTGTAAGAGGACCTACTCTACCAATGAACATGGTAATTATTAATAAAATTTTAGACATATCACCAAGATAGGGAGTCAAGTTTCTTGTCACTCCTGCCGTTCCAAATGCTGAAACTAATTCAAACAGAAGATTTATTACATTTACATCTGGTTCCAATAATATAAGTAAAAATAAAATAGTAACTATATAGCAAACTGATATAAAAACTATCGAAATTGCCCTATTAAAATTTGTCCAACTTATTTTTCTGCCATTATATTCTATATATTCTTCATTTTTAATTATTGTTATTACTCCTAAAACAATCAGTCCAAATGTTGTTGTTTTTACTCCTCCCCCTGTTGATCCAGGAGAAGCTCCGATAAACATGAAAAAAATAAATAAAAGTGCTGTAATTTCTTTCATTCCGGCAAGCGACATAGTATTAAAACCTGCTGTCCTAGTCGTTACACTTTGAAAAAATGCTGCTCCGATTTTTTCTATAAATGTATAATTTCCTATTGTTTTAATATTAGCATGTTCAAAAATAAATATAAAAAATGCTCCAAAAACGACAAATCCTAAAGTTACCTTTAATGTTATTTTTGAAGTAGTGGTAATTCTTTTATCTTTTTTTCTCAAATATTTATAAACATTAATTATAGTAGAAAATCCTAATCCTCCTACTATTATAAGTATAGGGATGACTGTATTTATTATTATACTTCCTTTAAAGGACTCCAAATTATCTGAAAACAATGAAAAGCCCGCATTACAAAATGCTGAAACTGAATGAAATACTGAATAATAGATTGCTTTCAAAAATTTAAATTTTTTGATAAACTCAAAAAATAATACAGCTGCTCCTATTAATTCTATGAATAAAACTGTAATAATTACTTTTTTTATATATTTCTGTATATTAAATACTGTTTCAGCATTTATATCTTCCTGAACTATTTTTTTAGTATAATAGCTTATTTCTTTTGAAATCAGCAATATTAACAAAGAAGAAAATGTAATAAGACCTATCCCTCCTAATTGAATTAAAACCAATATTATTGTTTTACCAATTAAATTATAAGTAGTGCTTACATCATTTACTGTTAACCCTGTTACGCAAACTGCTGAAGTTGCTGTAAATATTCCTTCTATTAAATTTGTTCCTTTTCCACTTAATGTAACAAAAGGTAAAGAAAGAATTCCACCTCCTATTAATATTACTATAAAAAAGGACATTAAAATAGTTATATAAGGTGAAAAATACACTTTCTTTTTCAACATCTTTCACTTCCTTTTAAAAAACTATAAATTCTTTTGATTTTCTTCCATTAATTCTGCGAAATTTGTAATGACTTTTGAAACTCCATCCAGATATTCCTTATCTCCTGCCATTGATTCAACCTTCTTAAAAATTTCTCCCCAGCAGGCATATACTTCAGGCATGATATTCTTTCCCTCTTTTGTCATTCTGGTAAATGACTGTTTTCCAGTCTTTATCCTCTCCACATATCCCTTTGATACAAGCTTGTCTACGAATCTTGTAACAGTAGAAGGAGCTATTGTAAGTGTTTCTGATATCTTATTAACAGATAGACCTTCTTCATCTTCCTGTAACAGAACCATCAGGAACCCATGTGTTGGACATATATCCATTTTATTAAAAGCTTCTTCAGCAACCTTGTTCACTATCCTGAATAACTTTGATATTGTAAAATATAAACATCCTTTTACTTCAGCTTCACCCTTATTGCAATTGTTCATAACCTCTCCTCTCCAAAATAATTATCCAAATATCTTTATTTTTTCAATTTTTTAAAATATGATACTTGTATAGCGTCATGTTCTTTTTTTATTTATACCACATTTTATTAAGATTTTCAATATTTGCAAATTTTTTATAATTTAAACTCAATTTTTATTTTCCTCATTTTAATTGCTTCAGTTTTGAAAAATATTTATCTTCACAAAATACCCACACAGATTTTACAATTATATATAAAGGAATTGCAATAAAAGCTCCTCCTATTCCAAACAATGCTCCTCCTATAAGAACTACAAGTAGTGTCGTAATTGGATGTATCTTAAGGGAAGCTCTTGTAAGCCATGGTTTTATTATATTTGCTTCTATAGTCTGAAGTATAGTTATACATACGACTATCATTATTACAAGCCTGAAAGACTTTGTCATTGCATACATTATTACAGGAATCAGACCTATGAACGGTCCTATAAAAGGAATAACGTTCCCTATTCCTATTATAAGGGCAAACAATGAGCTATATTCCATTCTCAGGAAGAAAAATATTACATACGAACAGATACCCACAATCATACTGTCCTTCATTGTTACTATTATATAATCACCTATCGACTTATCTATATTCCTTATTAGTCCTATCCAATCTTTAAGTCCATATTCAGTAAGCTTTTCTTCAACCTTTTTTTCAATACTGTCATAACTGAATATGAGCATTATTGTAAAAATAGGTGTCATAAAAAGCAGGCTAAACATACTGTTTAATATCGAAACACTTGAATTTAAGACTTTTAATGTATTGTTTAATATCACTTCCTTGGAATTTATTACAGTATCTCTCAAATCAATATTGTTTGATTCCAGAAAAGCAAACATATCCTTCTGCATTTTATCCTGATTTTTCAGAAAAAATTCAATCAGACTTGATAACTGTTTTGCAACTATTGGAATAAATGCAAGAATGATATATATAAAAATTGAAAAGAATATTACCATAACTAGTAAAATGGCAAGATTTCTATTCATTTTTTTACTTTTTTTCTGACTGTCCGTTATTTTAGGAACTTTCGGTTTTTCACTTAGCATATCTATAAAAGGCATAAGCGAATAAACTATAACAAAAGACAATATAAATGGAAAAATTGTACTTATTACTAACTTTAAAGGTTTCACAAAATAACTGTATACCTTAAAAAATAAAAGTATCGAAACTAGGAGCAAAACATTTACAATTAATATATTTCTTATTTTTTTTACATTTTCTTCATTATAAATCTTCATAACCAGCTCCCAAAATTAATAACTTTCATTTTTCTTATTAAATACAATATCTATTGGACACCCTTCAAATCCAAAATATTCCCTCAACTTATTTTCAATATATCTCTGATATGAAAAGTGTATAAGTTCAGGATTATTTGAGAAAAATACAAATTTTGGCGGAGCCTCGCTTACCTGTGTTGCATAATTTATTTTTACAGCTCTTCCTTTTCTCGTAGGAACCGGATTTTGAGCTATCATTTCTGACAAAATCTGATTCAGCAGTCCTGTAGTAATCTTTTTATGATATTCTTCATTTATGAATTTCGCCTGTTCCAGTATATTTATTGTTCTCTTCCCTGTCAATGCTGAAATAGTTACTATCGGAGCATAACTCAGGAATGGAAGATCCGTCTTTACAAGCTCAGTAAATTTTTTTACACTGCTGTTATCCTTTTCTATAAGATCCCATTTATTTATAGCAATTATAATAGGTTTTCTTTCTTCGTATATTAATCCTGCAACTCTTTTATCCTGCTCAGTCAGAAGCTCTGTTGCATCAAGCATAAGTACACATACATCTGCTCTCTTTATTGATTTTACCGCTCTTAAAACACTATAATATTCTATTGAATCTTCTATTTTTGACTTTTTTCTTATTCCTGCAGTATCTATTAGAGTATAAGTTTCTCCATTATACTTAAGTGAAGAATCTATAGAATCCCTTGTTGTTCCTGCAATATCACTTACAATGGATCTTTCTTCATTCAAAAGCTTATTTACAAGTGAAGATTTTCCTGCATTTGGCCTTCCAAGTACAGCTATTTTCAGTCCTTCTTCCTTACTTTTTTCTTTTCTTGTATCAAACTTTGAAATTACTGCATCAAGCAAATCTCCCAAATTTGTTTTATGTTCTCCTGAAATTCCTATTACATCTTCAAATCCCAAAGCATAAAATTCGAGTATATTTTCCTGATCTCTCATATAATTATCAATTTTATTTACTGCTACAACCACTTTTTTATCTTTTTTTCTAAGTACATTTGCTACATCTTCATCAAGTCCTGTTATCCCTGATTTCCCATCTACCAGAAATATTATAACGTCTGCTTCATCTATTGCGACCTGTGCCTGTTCTTTTATTTTATTCATCATAAAATCATCTGTCTTAGGCTCAAGCCCTCCTGTATCGACTAACAGAAACTCTTTTCCTGACCATTCTATTTCATGATAAAGCCGGTCTCTTGTAACTCCGGGCTCATTTTTCACTATGGAAATTCTGTCACCTATCAATTTATTAAACAGTGTTGATTTTCCGACATTAGGTCTTCCAACAATTGCCACTACCTGTTTCATTTTTCCTCCTTATTTTTCATAATTCAATTTTTTCCTGTACTTCTATAATTTTATTACAATCAGTCTGTTCATTTCATTTAATTTTTCTTCAATTTCACTGTCCGCCTTTATTTTCATTGTTACCCTGTTAGCGTAATTTTTTTCAGTAATTTCAATTTCATATTCTTTTTTATGTGCATTAAGAAAGCTTTCCATTTCTCCAGTGTATTCATAGTCATAATCAATTATAAATAAGGATTTTTCCTTATAATCTGTTATTCCAGCTTCATTCACTGCAATTTTTGCCGTTTTTGCATAATTTCTTATAAGTCCGCCTGCTCCAAGTTTAATACCGCCAAAATATCTGGTGGCAACTATTGCCACATTATATACATCAAGAATATTAAGTATTTCCGCCATCGGCTTTCCAGCTGTATTTGCAGGTTCACCGTCATCATTATATTTAAAGTATTCCTGTCCATTTTCTACAACTCTGTAAAGAGGAACATTATGTGTTGCATTTGAATGCATCTCTTTTATTGAACCTATAAATTTTTCAGCTTCTTCCACAGTGGAAACAGGTTTTATATATCCTATAAATTTCGATTTTTTTTCTTCAAATTCAATGACTGTTTCTTTTTCTACTGTTTTCAATATTTATTTACCCCTTTTTTTCTTAGAATTCTTTTTATTTTTTCCTTTTGAGGTGTTTTCTGGAGTTTTTTTACTTTCCTCTTTTCCATAATATTTTTGTAATATTTTCATATTTCTTGCATTTTCAAGCTGTTTAGAATACTCTTCTATTTTCTTTTCATCTCCTATCACAGAAATCAGGTACATTGTTGAAAAATATAATTCTTCTTCCTTATCCTTGTTAAAACGTATTGCATCTTCACTTGCCGTATCACTTACTACATTTTCCAGATAATATTGAACTACCTTTTCAGCTCCTTCGTTTACTCTTATATCTGACATTTCCTGTGAACGAAATTCCAGTTCAAATCCTCTAACAGAATCATCACTTATATTGAATTCCCTCTGTTTGTCATCGTTACTGAAATAAGCAGCTATCCCTTTTATTTTTTCAATTTCTTCCTTCTGCTTTTTCGCTCTTTCAATTGACATTTTAGTCAATTCTTTTATTACTTTTTTGTATTCTTCATAATCTTCCTTGTCATCTGAAGGGGCTTTTTCAGAAGTTTTTGAAACATTATCCAAAGGATGATCGCTGATTACAGGATTTTCAATAGGATTATCCAGATAAAAGTTATTTTCAAGAAAATTTTCATCCATTACTGAAAGACTGTCATCCTCATCATTACCAGTCATAACTTCTAAAAAAATATCAGCTAAATCTATAAGAGGTTTATCCTTAAATTCCTTTCTAAGTTTAGTATAAAATTTTTCAGCCTCTTTCTTTTTTCCTACTTTCCTATTGTATACTATATTATTAAAATATGAACTGAACTTGTCATTATACTTGTCACTTTTTTCAAGATAGTATTTTGCCTTTTCATAATCCTTCTTTTCATCACTTAAAATATATATTGTAAAAAGCTCATCATTAAGATCTAAATTTCTATCATCCTTTTCTAAAATTTCTTCTATCATTTTTATTTTGGTCTCTAATTCATTCTTATCCATACTAGAAAGTGATTTTCCTGCAAATTTTTCGTCAAGTTTTATTGTTTCATCAATTATTTCCTGCTTTATTCCTATCTTTGAAAGTCCTTCCTGTGTCAGTTCCTTTCTCGTAACAGCTTCTACTCCTAAACTTACTACCAAAAACAAAATTACAAATAATAATTTTTTCTTCATTTTCCTCAACTCCTATTTCTTATTTTATAATACAAGTCCTACATTTATCCCTGTCAGACTTAAAAAAAATGAAAGTACTGCTGAAAGATAGTCTGACACAAATCCTATATATGCTAAAAACAGAATTATTACAATGCCATATTTTTCAATCTGATTATAGAAATCCCTTACCTTTGTTCCAGCCATTGAATAAATAATCCTTCCTCCGTCAAGAGGTGTCACAGGAATAAGGTTGAACAATCCTAACGCCAGATTTATAATGTATATGCTCAACAGTACTGTCATCATTATTCCATTAATATCAAAATTTTTTCCAAATAACCTTATAATTATCAGTGCTATAGACACAAAAATAAAATTTACTGTAATTCCTGCTATTGCAACACAGAATAATCCAAGTCTATTAGGCTTTAATCTGGAAAAATTCACAGGTACCGGTTTTGCCCAACCTATTAAAAAGCCTGAGCCACTTAACAGCAACATAATCGGAAGTATCATTCCTGTCAAATCCAAATGTTTCAAAGGATTTAACGTTATCCTTCCTTCCCTTTTTGCCGTATCATCTCCAAATTTATATGCAACATAGGCATGCGCCACTTCATGACATGTCATTGAAAATATGAATATAATTAATCCAATAACAAATTCCCATGAAAATTCAAATTCCCTTACTCCTCTAAATAAAAGAAATCCTATCATTAAAATAATTACAAATAATTTCAATTCTGTATTTCTGGGATTTAAACTTCTGAATTTTTCATAATATTTTTTTACTATGTCCATTTTTTCCCTTTCTTTTACTTATTACAAATTCCATATTATTATATCACATTAACAGAAATTTTATATTTATTTTTTATTTGCTATATCAAAAAATAGTAACAAATTTTAAAAATTAGTCCTGTTTTATAAATTAATATTTTTCATTTAATGTTTTTACTGTTTGTTCTGCATTTTTCACATAATTTCCTGTACCATTTACAAAATCTTCTTTATTAAACGGATCTGTATCAGAATCTATATCTAATCTAAAAATTCCATTTGAATATCCTGGAACATTCTGTTTTATGTTTTCAGGCATCTGATCCATTCTGCCATATTTTTTAACAAGTTTATCATATATATCAGAATTTGCTGAATATCCTGTAATTCTGTTTCCAAAATTTGACATAAAATATTCTCTTGGTATATCCATCGTTTTATCTGTATTTATTAAAATATCTTAAAATCTGATATTATGTATTGCATAATTTTTAATTTCAATACTGTCATTATTTAAAATTTTTTTCAATTTTCTAATTTGTTCCTTATTTCTTACATATACTTTGTCAATCACAACTCTTCCATTGACTTTAATCATATTTCTTTCTATATTTTCAAAATAAACTTCTTTTATATTAATATTACCTTCAAGAATGATTTTGCCTCCTAAAGCTTTTATTCCTTCTATGTTAATTTTTTGATTCCTGTCAGAGAGCAGATGGGAATTTAATATAAGTACTGTATTTTCATATGCCTCAATATAAGTATATACATCATTATAAATATTTATTTCCCCTTCCAGTAACTGTACAGGTCCATCTATTCTAAGCTTACCATAAATATCAAGAACTCCTTTTCCTGCTTTTCTAAGTCCTGCAAGAGTTTCAATATCTTTGACATTACGATAAAAATTTTTTTCACTCGGAAGATAATTTTGAACACACATATTTTCAATCAATGCGTTTTTCTCAGCTACTGCATAAGTATATCCTGTTTCTGGATTAATAGTATCAACCAACATATTGTAACATGATTTTCCTTCAGGTTTTTGATTCATTGACCCCTGAATGTTATTATACCATTCCCATTTACTTTTTTCCGGAATTTCTGCCCAGAAAAATGGTCTTCCATCTGAACCTTTTATTTTGTCATACATACCTGTAAAAAACTTTTGCTCTTCAATAAGTCCTGCATTAAATGCAGATGGTCCTTTCTTTGCTTTTCCTATGTCTGCTATACCCCATCCAAGAATATTGTCAAGATTGTCCTCTGCCCTTGAAGCAGTAGTAAATATAAACTGTTTTAGCTGATGATACGTAATTCCTGGAAAATATTCTGAAAGTTGTTTCACTCCTCCTGCAAGTCTTGGAGATGAATATGATGTACCACTAACTATCCTAATATTTTCAAGTATTGTTCCATCATCCATTTTTTCATCATGTCCTTCTTCCATTCTCATGACCTGACCATTATCATAAATTGTATTCCCTCTTGAATAAAGAGGATAAATTGCTACATCTGTTTTTCCTATTGGGAGCACACATCTCAAATACTTTTTTCCAATATTATCAATAGGCTGACCTATACCAGCAGAAGTGTCAGTTTTAAAACCTTTTTTCATTGACCCTGTAATGAGGGAAGTAATATTTTTTACTGAATCACTATACTCTGTACTACTACAGGCATATTGCCCTACTCTTATTTTTTCTGCACGCATTAGTTTCTGTACTTCTTCTCCAAACATTCCAAAATGCATGGTTTCAAATGTTGGGAAAATAATATTTATAGATGTATCTTCAGAATTTTTTACAATCAGTTCTCTTTCAGTCATAGAAATTGGATTACCTAATGAATGTAAAATAAGATAATCATTTTTAGTTATTTCTTCTGAATAAAACCTTGGTGAAACTACGTCACCAATTGCAAGTTCATTTAAAATATTACCAAAATAAATAGAATTTTTACCAAGATAATGTCTATAATCATCCTGTATCATATATGATGATGACAGAATGCCTTTAGGAAGTATCGGAGCCTCTGCAATAAGCACAGTGGAATATAACAATTTTTCATATTTTTTCTGTCCTCCTGCTCCTAAGGAAAATGCCCTGTAAACCTCTATCAAATGATTTCCATAATCATTTCCCTTTACATTGCTATTATTCTCCCATCCATTATATACCCATAGCCTTGGGTTTGTACTATAACCTGTAAAAGTTTTTAGATTTCTAAATTCAATTGTTCCATCTGTTATACCTATCGCATCATCATAAGACACAGCCTGATCTTCATATTTGATATATTTCATATACTTTTCATCTGTTTTATTATATGTAAAAGTTTTTTTATCAGTAAATACGAGTTTTGCACCTGCTATATTTATAGAAACTGCTATTATCAAAATTAATATAATAAAATTTTTCATAATTTCTCCTCTTTTTAATCTGTTTTGTAACTAGCAGTTAGCCATTATATTTTTTCTTTAAACTATTTTATATCATTCTTTTACTTTCAAATATTGTAAAACATCATTTCTTTAAAATTATCAAAAAGAAATAGTTATTTCAAAAAAATAGTATAAATATTATACAAAAACTTTCTAATTTTTGACTAAAAGAGCAAAATAAATAGTAATTCTGAGTAAAATTTTCTCAACAAAAAAAATAAAGAGGCATACACCTCTAATAATAAATCCTAAGTATATATTGTAAAAAAATGGCGTCCCCGGTTGGACTCGAACCAACGACCCTCTGGTTAACAGCCAGATGCTCTAACCGTCTGAGCTACGGAGACGCAATTTTAAAAGTTTGGCGACGACCAATTTTCCCTGGAATACATCCAAGTATCTTAGGCGCGGGCAGACTTAACTTCCGGGTTCGGAATGTAACCGGGTGTATCCCTGCCGCCATAATCACCAAACTGTATTGACTTATCTGATAAGACAATGAGAAATAAATAGTATAAGTAAAAGAGTAATGAAGTAAGCTTACGCATTTATTAGTACCGGTCAGCTAAACATATTACTATGCTTACACCTCCAGCCTATCACCGCCTGTTCTCGACGGATGCTTAAAAGAACATTCATCTCAGGGCAGGCTTCCCGCTTAGATGCTTTCAGCGGTTATCCCTTCCGGACGTGACTACCCGGCTATGCCACTGGCGTGACAACCGGTACATCAGTGGTCCGTCCATCCCGGTCCTCTCGTACTAAGGACAGATCCCTTCAATATTCTAACGCCTGCAGTGGATAGGGACCGAACTGTCTCACGACGTTCTGAACCCAGCTCGCG
>ERZ773070.1652-NODE-1652-length-13444-cov-3.031593_pt1 | contig 13444 bp, 9 predicted proteins | sample MGYA00580618_ERZ773070 | MGnify/ENA primary metagenome ERZ773070 (study PRJEB29015, sample SAMEA2738023) | human oral metagenome | biome: human oral; feature: human-associated habitat; material: dental | place: China | collected 2019 ...
CTAATTGGGGGGTAAGCATACTGGTGTTGGGTGATGGTTGTTGGGTGTTGAGCCTTTATAAAACTATATTATTGGAGGAAATCATGCCATGTATGTAGATTAATCTCATTCTATTAACGATCTACGCTTTTAACGGAAGAACACAAAAAGAGCCGTGAATGAACACGACTCTTTTATCTACAATTAAATAATTGTTTCTATTTAAGCAAATTATTTCTCCTTCTTAAAGAACGCTTTAACCTTCGCCTTGTCCTTGTTATAAGTGTTCTTGATTTTCTGTCCGTCCTTTGCAAGACCTTGCTTAACCTTCTTTACGCCAGCCTTAACCTTTGCCTTGTCCTTACGATATGCGTTTCTTACTTTCTGCTTATCCTTAGCAACACCCTGCTTTACCTTTGCCTCATCTTTACGATAAGTATTCTTTACTTTCTGTTCATCTTTAGCAAGACCGTTCTCAGCCTTCTTTACATCAGCATTGAACTTTGCCTTATCATCCTGATAAACCTTATTTACCTTCTCCTTGTCCTTAGCAAGGTCAGCCTTAACTCTCTGCTTGTCTGCGTTGAGCTTTGCTTTCTCAGTAGTTTCAGCCTTCTTAACGGCAGCACCTACCTTCTGTGCATCAGCGTTTAACTTAGCTTTCTCCACACCTTCTGCATGTTTAACATCAGTACCTACCTTTTTTGCCAACGTGTCAACACGCTGCATGATAGTCTCATGAGGCTTTTCAGTATTGTTGGTCTGTGCTTGTGCGCTGAGAGAAGCGAGTCCTGCAAGGGCTACTAATGATAATACTAACTTACGATTCTTCATTGTCTTTAATCTTAAAAATAAATACTAATACCTATATAATATTAGAGTCGAAATACGACTCACGGCAGCAAAGATAATAAAAAACAAATCCCAAAAGCCATAAAAGACCTTTGGGATTCGCCTAATTTGATATAATTAAACTTTGATTAATCTGTAATAAGATTTTCACCTGTCATATCTGCTGGCTGTTCTAAGCCCATAATATGAAGGATTGAAGGAGCAACGTCAGCCAAACGACCATTCTTCACTGTTGCAGAATTGTTATTTGTAACATAGATGAATGGTACTGGGTTGAGTGAGTGAGCAGTGTTTGGACTGCCATCCTCATTGATTGCGTTGTCTGCATTACCATGGTCAGCAATGATGATTGTCTCATAATCGTTAGCCTTCGCAGCCTCAACAACCTCCTTAACACACTGGTCAACTGCCCATACAGCCTTTGCAATGGCATTATAAACACCTGTATGACCTACCATATCACCATTAGCAAAGTTCACTACGATGAAGTCATACTCCTGTGTATTGATAGCACCAACAAGTTTATCCTTCACCTCGAAGGCACTCATCTCTGGCTGCAAGTCATATGTCGCAACCTTTGGAGAAGGAACCAAGATACGGTCTTCACCCTCATAAGGCTGCTCACGACCACCATTGAAGAAGAAGGTTACGTGTGCATACTTCTCTGTCTCGGCTGTATGAAGCTGCTTCTTACCGAGCTTGCTGAGGTATTCACCTAATGTATCCATTACGTTCTCCTTAGGGAAGAGAACATTCACGTTCTTAAAGTTTGCATCGTATGGAGTCATACAGTAGAACTGCAGATCCTTAATTGTGTGCATACCTTCCTCTGGGAGGTCCTGCTGTGTGAGCACAGATGTCAACTCCTTAGCACGGTCGTTACGGAAGTTAATGAAGATAACTACGTCACCCTCCTCAATCTTACCATTCACAGAAGAGTTTGTGATAGGCTTGATAAACTCGTCTGTCACACCTTCTGCATAGCTTGCCTCAATCGCTTTAACCATGTCAGTAGCCTGTACGCCCTTACCCTCAACGAGCAAGTCGTATGCTTCTTTCACACGATTCCAACGCTTGTCACGGTCCATTGCATAGAAACGACCAACAACTGAAGCGATATGTGCATCATTCGCATCGCAAACCTTCTGAATCTCAGCAACGAAACCAGCACCACTCTTTGGGTCTGTATCACGTCCGTCCATAAAACAATGAACGTAAACATCCTTGAGGTTATACTCCTTACCAATCTCGATGAGTTTGAAGAGGTGATCAAGTGAAGAGTGAACACCACCCGTAGAGGTCAGACCCATCAAGTGAAGTTTCTTACCATTCTTCTGTGCATAGCTATATGCATCAATGATATCTTGGTTCTTCAAGATGTCACCGCTCTGACAAGCTTTGTTAATCTTAACGAGGTCCTGATAAACAATACGACCTGCACCTATATTCAAGTGACCAACCTCAGAGTTACCCATCTGACCATCTGGCAGACCGACATCTTCACCTGATGCCTGCAACTCAGAGTGTGCACTAACTGCATTCAAATAATCTAAGTATGGAGTTGGTGTGTTATAGATTACATCACCCTTACCATGCTTACCGTTACCCCATCCATCAAGGATCATCAATAAAGCTTTCTTTGCCATAATTATTCCTTTATTTTTGTTATTATCTTCGTTTATTACCTATTATTATTTTTGTTACTGCAAAGGTACGATAAAAGAATAAGATGGGTGCAAAAAGCCATTGGAATTTTAAAGTAGAAACTTATAGATTCTTAAGTATTGTTTCATCCTAACCTACACTGTATTACTTAAAAGCATAATCCCACTTAACAGTAGATTATAAATTATGCCGATTTCATCGGTATTATCTCCTACAACGTGGCTTTATCTCCTCACAAAAATATCTATATCCAAAAACAAGATTGCCGATTAAACTATTATTCATTCTTATCTCAACTGAAATTCTACAGCCTTTACCATCCACAAACATTTCTTCGAACTATCTCTCCATTTCCATCTTGGCATTAACTTTAAAACACGTAGAACTTCCTTGTCAATCAGTGGGTCTACAGAACGCACAATAGAAAAATGATCACACTTTCCTTTGGGGTTAATACAGAACTTTACGACCACCCTCCCTTGTATACAATTTTCCATTAAAGATGGTGGATAATGAAAGTTAGAAAAGATGAACTCATTAAAATCTCCAGGAAAGAATGGGAATTCTTTTAGGACAAAAACGGTGTCATGCCGAGCCTTTTTAGAATTTTCGGGTAAGGTAATAGCCTTCATATTAGACATATTCTCCTGTTGGAATTTCATCTGGCTACTATTCGTAGCATGAATACTACCTACCGTCATCAAGTTTAAAAAGAATATAATCAAAAACTTCTTCATCCTAATCATATACGTAAAGATTCATTTTCTTCTATATAAGTAAACAAACACCGATGAATACGCTCTATTTTAGTGATTCATTAGCGTCTTTACTATCTTCTATAACAATAACTTTCATGCCTCATTGCATGTTTTAACCAATCTATTGATGCTGCGCACATGTGGTGCTAAGCGTCAACACGAAATGTGTTAAGGGGCAACACCAAATGTGCTAAGGGTTAATAGCGATATTGATAACGATAAAACGGCTTACAAAAGGTGATGACGACATGAGCAATTTGGGCTTATAATAATCTGAAGGTGACAGGTACAAGTTGCCAAACTCCTTGCTTCGGTCGTCTTTCCCACTTCCATGCAGGCATAAGTTTGAGTACTCTGAGTGCCTCTCGGTCAAGGTATGGGTCTACAGAACGCATAACCCTAAACAGGCAGCAACAACCTGAAGGGGTCACAAAGAACTTTATTACGACTCTTCCCGAAACTGAGTTTTCTGCCAATTCAGGAGGATACTGAAGATGTGCCGCTATAAATTCTAAGATATCACCAGGGAACGAAGGTTTTAATCCCTCAACAGTTTCGAACATCTTTGCACCTAAGGTATCCACATTCAAGGTGTCATTACAAGGATCAAAGGCTGGTTCCGCACAATAAGGCTGCTCTATTTGTTCCTTTTTCTTCGTTGGCATCGTTCTTTTCTGCTTCTGTGCATTGATATTACCAACGACTACAAAACTTAAAAACAGGACTAACAACAGTTTCTTCATCATAACCGTAGACTTTTATTGTTGAACTTTTTCCTTCTCAAAATAAACTGGCAAAGCATACCAAGTACCATTTCCTTCCATAGAGCTCATATCCCATTTTGGCATTAATTTCAACACTCTTAATGCCTCAGCATCAAAAGATCGTTTCAACGAATGGAGGTTCTTAAATTGAGAACAGCTACCGTCGCGGTCTATATAGAACTTGACAATCACCTTCCCTTCAACGTTCTTGTTCTTACGACCAGCTGGCCATACAAGGTGAGTACGGAGGAATTGTTGGATATTACCTGGGAAAGATGGCATTGGAGGAATACAACAGATAATCTTCTCAGGCATTTCTTTTTTCACTTTTAAGGTATCGATTGTATCTTTTTGAACCTCATTTTCATAAGGTTTCATCGACATCTTCTCCTGTTGGGCATTAACAGTTCCTGCCATACAGATACTAAGTGATATTGCAAACAATATTCGTTTCATCGAATAAACTTTTTATTTTATTCTCCTTTACAGCTACTAAACGTAGCCTTTCGAGAGATTATTATAAACAAACTCTTTGCTTTGAAGAGTCTTTCGAACATTCTTAATTTAAAACCTGCGCCAACGCTTAAACGCAATCACGCCGCCGCAGGTTTATGAAATGCAGATGACATATATTGGAACTTATTGTCGATGCAAAGGTAAAGAAGAATATAATGCAATGCAATAGCCCCATTAGAGTTGACACATACAAAACAAGTTAACATTTGACTATCAATAATTTACGACTAACAACTTCACTTCTTTGACACAATAAAGCTTATAAAAGTTCCCTCGTTTTCGCACTTTACCAACCTTTAAGATAGCTTTTCGTCCCCTTTCCTCCCACCCTAATTTGGCAATACGCAGTAGAATGTGTATCTTTGCAAATATGGACAAAAAACCGATTTTACTACTGCTTAGCATCTTGGCTTTGCTTTCATGCAGCCAAAGAAAACTACCTAACTATCCTGCAACAGACGATGGTATTACTCGGATGAGGCTTGATAGTGCTGCTTTCTTCATGGCTAAGCATGACACAAGGAATGCGATGTATCAGCTAAAATCGGCAGAAAAGCACCTTTTCAACGTAACAGAAGACTCTTTGAAGTTTGCTACATACTATCGTATTGCTCTATTGAATGCCCAAAATGGTGCTTATAAATTGGCACTTGACTACTTCGCCCATACTGCTCGCTATGCAAATGATAGTAAGAAGAGTCACAGACTGACGGATATTTACCTCGGTAAAGCCTCTGTTTTCAACCAAATCGGACAACGTGACTCTGCCCTGCTGTACGTAAAGAAGGCTGAAGCCTTCAAGCCTCGTATTCGTAAAGACCAAGAGAAAAGTATTAATCAACTGCGAACACGCATTGAAAAACATCAGATTTTATCGGTTTCACCGGAGAAAGATATTGAGATTATACAGATACAAGACCGTTATGAAGTGGCTATCGCACAACGTAAAGCCTTGCAACTTCAACTCTATATAGCTTATCTTGTTATCATCTTGATACTCCTTACATCTGGTATCGTTGTATGGTTCCGCCGTCGTATGCGCCAACAGCTACATACCTATCGCAGACAACAAGAGATGACAGAGCAGAATATTCAGCAGTTACTCCGACGAAAAGATGCAACGATAGATGAGATGAAGGCTGAAGTTGACAGTAAAATCAATCAGTTGGAACAGTTGAAACAGAAAACTCCTACACATAATGGAGACACAAAAACTTCCGATTCCATCGAACAAACTAAATTGGGAATAGACACACTCTACACCATTCTAAAAGGTGGGAATATCTCACAGATGGGTAAACGTGAACAGCAGGCTCTCAACGCTATTATGCCTAACTTTGATTACGACCTTGCCTATATCCTCAATAATCCCCGCTATGCGTTCACTCCTAAGGAGACATTCTACTATATAATGGAACACAACGGGATGACCGACGAGCAGAAAGCCGATGCCTTCTGTTGTACGTCACAAGCCATCAGATCGATTAAAAGTAGAATGAAAAAGAAGATGGAAAAGTCACAAGAAGAACTTCCTGAAGCAGATATAGAACTTGAAGCAGAGGATAAATCAGCCTTATGATTAACAACACCTTCATCATTAAGTTATAACGATCCGATTCCGATACACAGGAGTCTATTTGATGAAGGTAGGTTTGATGGTCCTCTCTGCTTATGAGGGTTCAAGTAGAGTACTCGAACTAACAGCGGAGTAAAGTTCCTTTATTTTCGCCAATGTTCCCTCACTTTCTCCAATACTTATCAGCAAGGGAAGTCACAAGCTTTAGGAGGAGTTAGGAACAGTTTCCTACATCTTCTTTGCAGCATACTCTCCCATCGCCTTATAACCAACAGGGTTAGGATGTAACCAATCACCTATCTGCCACTCTTTACGCAAACGATCGGGTGATGAAGGGTCACGCATGAGTGCATCAAAGTCGATGAAACCATCGATTTCATGGTTTGTTCTTATCCATTCGTTCACCGTCTTACGTGCTGCGTCACGTGCCTCTGTAAAGTAACCTTTGCAGCCATTAAAAGGAGTTATCGTACCCATATAGACCTTCAAGCCACGCTGGCGAGCCTTCTTAATCATCACTTGATAGGCTTCTATCAACTGGCGAGCAGTTTCTTCTGGATTAGTTGACGTACCGATATCATTAATAGCCTCGAAGATGATTACTGCACGAAGTCCTCTTTGTCCCAATATATCACGATCGAAACGCTCCTTCCCGGGCTGTCCTAAACCCACAGAGAGGATACGATTATCCCCAATACCAAGATTCAATACACCCGTTTTCGGACTCTTCGACTCATGTTCTCCATTCAGTACGGCAGACATAAAATCAGGCCAGCGGTCTTGTGCATTTGTAACACAACCCTTTCCATCGGTAATACTATTACCAAGGATAGCCACACTGGAAGCAGAGGCATCAAGAACATCAATAGCAGAAATATTAAACCAATGGTCCTCTTTGAAAGCTGTTGAGAAATCAGTATTAGCATTTGTCACACCACGTAATATATAAGATGTAGTACGCGAACCCATGTGAACAGTAGGTTCTTTTGGTGCTTTAAGATAGTTAATCGTAATTGACAAACGCTCCAATGGTTGTAAATCGAATTTCAACGCATCTGAAAAGGCAGCCTTACCAGCAGGTATCGTTACCCGACGTTTATTATTAAAACGGAGATACTTAGCTGAATTCTTCTGTATCTCTGACCCTTCTCCAGCCTTTGCAATATAAACACTGGTAATCTCAACAGGCTCAGAAGACAGTTCATTACTCAACTGCAAACGAATAACAGGGCCACCGATACTCACCTTCACGACCTGTCGTACGGAGCGATTCGTCATTTGGTTATTATAAGGCATAAAACCCTTATCAACTGTCTGTGGCGCACAAGCCCATGTACCTACCCAACGTTCTTGCTGTGCATAAGCGTTGAATGTGATAAAAAACAATAAAACGAATAAAATCTTACGTGTAAACATTTTCCTGAATTTTAAACCTCCCAAGCCTCTCGCACTATCTCTAACTAAAAGAGAACATATTTCTATTAATGGAAGGTTGATGATAAATAATGATAGTTTGCTATGAATAATAGAACAAAGAATGAACTTCCTACTTCTGCAATAGTTGGTTTGACGAATCAATAAGACTTTCTATTTCCGCTCTCAGATATGCCTTAAAACCATCACCCTCTATGATTTCTATATCTTTAAAGAGTCCGAGAACGAAACGACCTAAACCACGATAATCGCATACTTCTATATCTAAAAGCCACGAGCCATCCGCATTCGGAGTAATATAATGCGCCCCTTGTGGATATTCTTCCTTAAAGAGATTGTGGGATAACTGTCCTAAACGTAACTTCACGCGATATCGTTCCTCACTACTAAACATAAAGATATCCGTAAACACTTGCCTATGCTTGTCTTCATGTAACCACGATGTATCCAGTATCTCCACACTCGTCATGCGGGAAATCTTAAATGTCTTATTTTGTTTTGACACCAATTCATGACAGCGTACATCCTCATTATTATGCAACAAAAGGAAAGGCTCTACAAGACGATCCTTAACAGAATGACTATGTGGACTTGAATAACCAATTAACCGAACAGTCTTCTTCTCTGCCATAGCCTTGCGTAACAGTTTCAGGTTACTCTCCATTTGGCGACGAATGGGTGACTCTGCAGACACAGAGAAATTATAAGAACTTTCCAACTTCTGCCTTAGCTGGTTCACCATCTCACTATCATTACCAGCCATTGTCAGTACACTATGTATCGTCTTCACATCCTTATCTGTAAACTGAATCGTCTGTAACAGCTGTGTGAAGAAAGGAGAGCGACGATCAATATGATAATAGCCCTGATTCTTAAATACGATAAAACCTGCATGCTTGATGAAGTCGAGTAGGTAATAGAAATTCCTACGCGACAAGTTCATCCGCTCACACAGTTCTTCAACCGTATAATTGCGTCCATCAGACAATAGAATCAACAGTTCTAACTGTTTCTTTAGTTTATCAAACCTCATTCTTACAATGAATAGAAATATAATATATAACGCAGAAACAACACTTTTATTAACCTGTGCAACGTTTTTTATCTTTGGTCATAATCTAATATAACTTAGTCCACAAACATTTCCGTCTATAATAAGAGTTTCTTCCGATATTGACAGATAAAGGCTCCTTGACAAACACAAGATTATTATGCTTTTTACAAGAATACTTTTATATTGATTTGCTGTCACTTTTAACATTTCACATAATACTACTGGTAACTAACAAGTTAGAAAAACACTTTATGTGACAGTAGTGACAGCAAAAATAAAATAAAGAATAACTGCCATATCACTTGAAAAACCAAATGAGTCTAATAAAATATAGATAACATAAAAAAGGCAGAAAGAAACACGTTCTACCTGCCTTTTTATTATTATACCAAGCTATGGTTTACTCGTTCTCCAAAAGATCATTATAGTCGATCTCGTTCTGTGGAACCACCCAAGTCCACTTATTTCCGTAGTCTACAGCGATTGTTTTTGCAACAGCTGCGTGTGCATTACCACCTTGAGCAAATGAGTGGCGAACAATAGGAATGTTCCAACGCTTGTAATCACTCCATGCAAAGCCTTCACCCCAAAGTTCAACCTCACGGTAATCCTTGATTTCCTCAAAGAGGTCATTGCCTGTCTTTGTACAAGTGTAGCTTGAGTTACGACCTGTGGTAGCATTCAGTTTTACCAATGCAGCCTGTGCATCAGCAATGTTACCCAAGAAGTAATTAGCCTCAGCCTCGATAAGAACCATCTCACTTGAACGGATGAAAGGAACATAACTAACACCTGGCTGTGCAGTTACCCAGAACTTCATCTGCCCATCCAAATAGATATAACCAGAAGCGTAAGCTGCAGAGAGACCAGCAATCTGATGCTTTTTAACGATAGAGTCGGCCTGTGCCAAAACACCTTCATCACCCAAACCTATGATGCCATAGGTCTGATTTACCTGTGCATCTTTAGTAATATCAATGCTGCGGAACTTATCTGCAGTAATAAAGAGCTGCTTACGAGCATCGTTATTAGGAATACGAGTAATCAACTCATGACCAATAGTACCAGCACCAGTACTCTGCGTACTTGCATAGTGACCATTACAAGCACCCTGTACACCAAATGCCCAATACCAGTTCTGTTCACTTGCATCACCATAACTACCGAGAATCCACTCATCGTTTGGCTTATAAAAACCAGCTGCGTATGCATCACCTGTCATCAAAGGACGGTTAATCTGTGCCAACTTAGCCTGTGCCAAAGCAGTAGCATAATCCTGACGAGTCAATGCTGCACGTGCATAAACAGCGTGGGCAGTATTAATATCAGGAATCCAACACTCGGCTGTTGAACGCATCACACCACTCTCAGTGAAGAGTGCAATAGCATCCTGACAGTCCTTATAAATCTGAGCATAAGTCTCAGCAAGCGTAGAAGCCTTCAATTTACCCGTAGAAGTGTCAAGGCGCAATGGCAATCCCTGAGAAGTACCATTGTTACTATCCTGCCAACGATAGCAGTAATAGTGTGCCAACTTCTCAAATGCGTATGCACGGAAGGTCAATGCAGAAGCCTTGATAAACTTTCTATCAGCCTCACTACCCGTAGCATTATCAATGTTTGCAAGAAGAGCATTTGCATTGTTAATGATTTGATAGTAATAAGTCCACGCATAAGAATCATAAATACTTGTTGAACGGAAGTGGAATGTCTGATTATGGATAGGAGCCCAACCTGAAGCATAACGGTTATAGTTATAATTCTGACTTGGAAGGTTCTCATAGAGACGCATTATCGCATTTTCACCTGCGAACCCTTGACTATAGTAGTACTGCGGTACGGTCATCGACTTAGCAATACCATTCAAGGTATTACGTGCATTGCTTGTATTAGCATATGCTGCAGAAGGCTCAGCCGACTCTGCTGGTGATACATTGAGATAATCACTGGAGCAAGATGCTGTCATAGCAGCCACAGCAATTAAAGCCCCTGCCGTGAATTTATTTATTGAATATTTCATATTATTCCTTTTTTAAATTCTACAATATTAGAGATCCACTGTCAAACCGAAGTTGAACACACGTGCAGATACATAAGTATTATCACTATCACCATTAAAGCTATACTGTGGGTTCATACCCTTACGACCTGTGAGCGTGAAGAGATTCTCAACACCAGCCTTAACAGAAACACCTCCGAGACCCCACTTCGTTACCAACACCTTTGGCAAACGATAACTGAGCATGATATTCTTCATAATCAAATAAGAAGAACTTGTCAACCAACGGTCACTAACAGCATTGTTATCAGTGCTACCATTGAAATCAAGGATAGGTGTACCATTAGGATCGATACGGTTAGGAGAAGTAGCTGTCATACCCTCAGGAACGCCGTTCCAAGAATTAAGAACATCCTTATGAAGCGCAGCTGCTGAAGAAGCCGAACCCGTAGACATCAAAGATCTATAAGAGCTATCCATTGTCTTACCACCAAGGCTATAAGTCATCAATACTGACAAACTCAAGTCTTTCCAACGAAGATTAGAGCCGAATGAGCCATAAACAGATGGAAGAGCTGTACCAGCCCACTTACGTAGTGCCTGAGAAGTTGATGTAGTATATTTTGTTCCATTAATCTCAACGAGGTCACCAGCAGCTTGAGCAGCAGCCTCCTGTTTAGGATCGAGGTCATAGAGAGACTTACCAGTCATCTGGTCAACACCTACGAAGTGATAGGTGTACCACTCATAAGCAGAGTGCCCCTCAGAATAGTTCTGCTGACCATGTAAGATATCCTCACCCTTAGGCAACTTGAGTACCTTATTCTTCAATGTAGTAGCATCGAATGAGAGGTTCCATGTCCAATCCTTTGAACGTACAACATCACCACTCAACATGATTTCGAAGCCACGGTTAGAGATAGTACCGATATTCTGATACTGTGTAAGGTTCTCAATAGCATCGTTTCCAAAGAATGAACCTGCTGACAATGGGAAACGAACCTCGAAGAGCAAGTCCTTAGAACGCTTATCGAAGTAGCCCAAGCTAAAGTTCAAACGATCAAAGAGCGTACCCTCAACGCCAAAGTCGAAAGTCTGAGTTGTCTCCCACTTCAAGTCGAGAGCAGCCAACTTCTGACGTACCAAAGCAGGGTTACCACCATTCTTAGTAATGTAATAAAGTGCCTGATAACCATAGAAGTTAACAGCAGCATCATTACCAACCTCACCGTATGAAGCACGAGCGCGTAAAGCATCAACCCACTTCACATCCTTCATGAAGTTTTCTTTCTTAATGTTCCAGTTTACACCAGCTGAGAAGAAGTTACCCCAACGCTTATCTTTATGGAACTTAGAAGAACCATCGCGGCGGAAAGAGAAGTCTAAGAAGTACTTCTCATCATAGTTGTAACGCAGACGACCAAGATAAGACTCAGTTCTATAATCTTCAAAATAGCCTTCCGTATCAGAGTTTAAGACGAAGTTACTCAACGCACGCAAACCTTCGATAGCTGCGTTCGTGTTCATGACACGTGCATACTTACGATTCCAGCTATAATTCTCATGACCGAGGAGGACATCAACATGATGGAGATCAAAGTTATGATCCCAGTTCAAGAGTTCCTGTCCTGTATAGGAGATATACTGGTAAGAACGCTCAGTCAGACGACCATTGTTAGAAGCACCATCACCAATAACAGGGTTGTTATAGGTCTGACGGTTTTCATTAGCATGGTTCAAGTCTACTTTTCCTGTCAAAGAGAAACCATATGGCAAACTGATTTTTGTATACAACAAACCATCCAATACGTTTCTACGTGTGCGGTCCATATCCATCGTCATCTCGTAAGGGAGGTTACGGTTGTCAAGATACTCAGACGTAGTATCATACTGCTTGTTACCATTTGCATCCAAAGCATAAGTACCATCAGCATTATGCAAATAAACAGGATAAACCGGAGCCATGTAACGAGTTACATAGAATGGATTAGCATAGAAAGTTTCTTTAGCACTTGAATTATAGCTTCTTACAGAAGAAGTACCAGAGAGGTTCAAACCTAATTCGAGCCACTTGTTGGCTGTATATTGTGTATTAATACGACCAGTAAAACGCTCATAGCCTGAGTTCAAAGTATAACCCTGCTCATTCAGATAACCAGCAGAAGAATAGATATTATACTTATCACTTGCTACAGCTGCAGAGAGGTTATATTCCTGACGGTGACCAGTGCGCTCAACAGCCTTCTGCCAGTCAAGGTCATCATAGCCAGAACGCATTTTAGCTGTCAACTTACCATTTGCATCAAAGAGAGCATTATCAGCTCCATCATAGATATTACGCTTTACAAAATCAGGCACCAAGTGCTGGGTTGCATAAGTTCCAGCTGCAGCATCTGTTGAAGCGATACCACCTGAGAGAGCATAATTCTTCATCGCCCTCCAAGAAGCCTCCATCCACTCATTCGGACCTAAACGGTCATACTCTGCAATACCACGTCTGTAGACACCCTGATCCATCTTCAAAGTAATGTTTGGCTTAGTAGTAAACTTAGCCTTCTTTGTTGTAATCAAGACAACACCATTAGCCGCACGGTTACCATAGAGAGCTGCAGAAGAAGCGTCCTTCAAAACAGACATAGACTCGATGTCGCTTGGATTTAACTCAGCAATATTACCTTCAAATGGAGTACCATCAACGATATAAAGAGGCTGATCAGCATCTTTAACTAACGTTCCCACACCACGAATGTGAATCTTTGGCGTAGTACCAGGCTCGCCATAAGAGTTATTTACCTGTACACCAGGGGCAGAACCTTCCAATGCACCCGTTACCGTAGTACTAATACG
>ERZ773070.1654-NODE-1654-length-13439-cov-6.688060_pt1 | contig 13439 bp, 9 predicted proteins | sample MGYA00580618_ERZ773070 | MGnify/ENA primary metagenome ERZ773070 (study PRJEB29015, sample SAMEA2738023) | human oral metagenome | biome: human oral; feature: human-associated habitat; material: dental | place: China | collected 2019 ...
ATACTATTCTTGCAATAGCATAAATACCATTATCTTTTAATTTTTTTATTACAGGTTCAATATCTTTTATTATCGGACTTTTATTTGCAGACTTTGTGTATTTATTTATTTCATCTGACATAGGGAAAGTTAATTCTCCATAATCTCCTTTTACATCAATGACAAATGCATTAATATTATTCTTTTTTGCAAGTTCTATAAGTTCATCTAACCTACCTTTAAGTGCAACAGAGTGTGCTGAAACATATAGTCCTCTTACTTTAACTCTTTTATTATCTTTATATTCTTTTTTCACTTTTTCTGTGAAATCTAAATTTTTAAATCTTTGATCAACTGCTTCATTTAATGTTGATGCTAAATAACCATCTTCTATCCAAGCAACTTTTGTTTTATTTACATCTTTATATGTAATCTTTTTCATAATAATTGTTATATCAATTTCTTTTCCTTGTTTATTTTTAATTTTTTTTGTAATCTTCTTTGTCTCATAAACATTTACACGAGTTCCTTTTATTAAAGTTCCAATATTTTCCTTTTTATTTTCATCTGAATAAATTTTAATTTTTTCTGTCACATAATTATAATCTGTTTTTGATTTTTTTTCTTTTGAGTAAGTTTCTTTTGAATAAAAAATTCCTAGAAACATAATTGTAATAAGTGATAATAACTTTTTTGTAAATTTCATTTCTTTAAATCTCCTATAAATTTTATCTGTATTTATTATTATATCATTTTTTTCAATCAAAAAGACACTAAAAACTTTTTTATCTTTAGTGCCTTTCTTTGTTAATTAATTTTGTAAATATTAGTAGTTAACTGCTCTTCTTTTGAATTTAGCTTTTTCTGCTCCACAAACAGGACATTTACCTGGTGCATCATTACCATAGTGAAGATGTCCACAGTCCATACATTCCCAAACTACTTTTTCTTCTGAATGAAAAACTTCTCCATTTTTTATATTAGCTAATAATTTTCTGTATCTTTCTTCATGTTCTTTTTCAATTTTTCCAACCATTTCAAATTGTTTAGCAAGTTTTAAAAATCCTTCTTCTTTTGCTTCTTCTGCAAATTTAGCATACATATCTGTCCATTCATAGTTTTCACCAGCTGCTGCATCTGCAAGATTTGTTAAAGTATCAGGAATAGTATCTCCATGTAATGCTTTAAACCAAAGTTTAGCATGTTCTTTTTCATTATTAGCTGTAATATCAAATAATTCTGCTATTTGTTCATATCCTTCTTCTTTAGCAATTTTAGCATAAAAATTATATTTATTTCTTGCTTGTGATTCTCCAGCAAATGCTGTCATTAAATTTTTTTCTGTTTTACTTCCTTTTAAATCCATATTGTATCTTTCTCCTTTTTTCAAAATAAAATTTACTTTTAAAAATACTAAATTATAGTTTAAAGTATTTTATCACTTATAAAATAATATGTCAAATAAAATTACTTTGAAAAAAATAAAAAATACTATAAAATAATGAAAAAGAAACTATCATAAATACAATAGTTTCTTTTTATTTTAATATATTATTTATTTTTTAATATAATCCAGAAGTTCCTTCTTCTAAATCAATTAAGATATTTTTCATTTGTGTATAGTGTTCTAAGATAACTTTGTGAGTTTCTCTACCTATACCAGATTTTTTATATCCACCAAATGGAGCATGTTCAGGAATTTGGTTATAAGTATTTACCCATACTCTACCTGTTTGAATTTCTCTTGCAAGTCTTAAAGCTCTATTGATATTTTTTGTAAATACTGCTCCTCCAAGTCCATATTCACTATCGTTTGCTTGGGCAATAACTTCATCATCTGTTTTAAACTTAATTACAACAGCCACTGGTCCAAAAATTTCTTCTTGAGAAACACGACAACCATTATTAACATTTGTTATTAAAGTAGGTCTTACAAAGTTTCCTTTATCACAACCATTTTCAGTATATTTTACTCCACCTGTTAAAACAACTCCACCTTCTTGTTTAGCTATTTCAACATATTCTAAAATAGTTTTTACTTGTTTTGCATCTATTTGACTTCCCATTACAGTTGTAGGATCTAATGGATTTCCTATTTTAATATTTTCAAATTTCTTTACAAGTTTTGATATAAATTCATCATATATTCCTTCTTGTACAAATATTCTTGAACCTGCACAACAAACTTGTCCTTGGTTAAATAGTATTCCAAGTTGAGCTCCTTCAAGAGCTTTTTCCATATCAGCATCATCTAAAATAATATTTGCTGATTTTCCTCCTAATTCAAGAGTAGCAGGTATTAATTTTTCTGCTGCTGCAAGAGCTATATCTCTACCAACTGCTGTTGAACCTGTGAAAGCTAATTTATCTAAATCAGGATGATTCTTTAAGAATTCTCCCGCTGTACTTCCTTTTCCTGTAATTAAGTTTACCACTCCTTTTGGAATTACATCTTGAATAAGTTCCATTAAAACTAATAAGCTTAATGTTGTTGTACTAGATGGTTTTAAAACTACTGTATCTCCTGCTGCAAGAGCTGGTGCTAACTTCCAAGCTGCCATTAAGAATGGGAAGTTCCAAGGTATAATTTGCCCAACAACTCCTATAGGTTCTCTTAAAATTAAACTTAAAAACTTTTCATCTAAAACAGTTGCTTGTCCTTCATCTGCTAAAATACATCCTGCGAAGTATCTAAAATGAGTTGCTGCTAATGGAATATCAACTAACTTTGTTTCTCTTATTGGTTTACCATTATCCATAGTTTCAACTGTTGCTAATAAATCTTTATTTTCATCTATAATATCAGCAATTTTATTTAAAATTCTTGCTCTTTCTTTTACTGTTGTTTTTCTCCAAGTTTTAAAAGCTTCTTTTGCACTTTTAACTGCTAAATCTACATCACTTTCACTTGCATCAGGAAATTCTGATAATAATTCATTATTATAAGGAGCATAAGTCTTTACCATAACCCCATTACTTGAATTTACCCATTCCCCATTTATAAACATTTTATATGATTTTTTTAATATATTTTCCATACTGTCCTCCTCTTTTTAATTTCAATTCTTTACTAATTTTGTCATAATTGATTATAGCATATATCTAAAAAAAATAAAAGAGAGATTTTGGCTGTAACTCATCATAATCTCTCTCTAATATTATTCATTATTCAAATTGGCTTTTATAAAATTTCCCTGCCTTATCACTAAGCTTTCTTAAATAACGATAAATTTTTTCATGTTCATCTCCTAAAAATATAACAGGATTTAATTTATCTGAATTCAATTTCCCATCTTCAATTAAATTAGAATTTACAACACGCTTTTTAATACTTGCAATTACATTTGCAGTTTCTCCATACATAACAATATTTTCAACTTTACATTCAATAGAAATAGGACAAGCAGTAAATAGTGGGGCATCAACAAATTCTCCTATTTCATATTCTAATTTACTTAAAGGGATTTTATCTACTTTATGAAAAAATCCTCCTACTTCAATTTCATTCATTAAATCTTCACCAGGTACATTTACAGTAAATTCTTTAAAATTCATAATTTGTTTAGCTGCATTGCTTCTTGAATGAAAACCTATAACCATCATATCTCCAAGTGTGTATGATGAACTATTAGTTGTAAAATTATATTTAAAATTAGCATCCTTATATCCAAGTAAAATTACTGGAAAACCATAATATAGTTTTGAAGTTTCATAATTTTGTCTCATTCTATTCTCCTTCACTTTTTAAATACTTTTTGTATATTCTTTTAAAAATTCTTTTTCTTTTTTATTTAAATATGGACTTAATTTTTTATAAACTTCTGAATGATATTCATTTAATTGTTGTTTTTCTTCTTTTGTTAAAAGAGTTTTTACAATTCCATCTAAATCAATAGGAGCATAAGTTATAGTTTCAAATTCTAAAAATTTTCCATGTTCAGTCTCACATGCTTCTTTTACTAGAAGTTCATTTTCAATTCTTATTCCATGACTACCTTCTATATATGCACCTGGTTCATTAGTAACTATCATACCAACTTCCAATCTTTGAGGATTATATTGAAATCTAATACCATGAGGTCCTTCATGTACATTTAAAATATGTCCTACTCCATGTCCTGTTCCACATTTATAGTCTATTCCAACATTCCATAAAAATTGTCTAGCTAATACATCTAGGTTTGTTCCAGTTGCTCCAAACAAAAATTTTGCTCTTGATAATGCTAACATTCCCTTTAAAACTAAGGTATTATCAGTTTTTTCTTGTTTGCCAACTTTTCCTAAAAAGAAAGTTCTTGTTATATCAGTAGTCCCTTTTAAATATGTTCCTCCAGAATCAAGTAAATATACTCCATCTTCTATTTTAGTTGAATTTTTTTCAGGTGCAGAATAGTGCATCATAGCTGCATTTTTTCCAAAAGCAGAAATAGTTGAGAAACTTAAATCTATATATCCTTCTATTTTTTCTCTTAGAGAATTAATTTTTTCTTCAGCAGAAAATTCTGTGATATTTTCTTTTTTATAGTTATTTTTAAGCCAATACATAAATTTAACTATAGCAACTCCATCTTGTATATGAATATCTTTTGTGTTAGCTATTTCAGTTTCATTTTTATGTGCCTTTAAATATGTACTAGGGTTCATAGAATTGATTAATTTATTCTTAGTGATAGCTTCATAAATAGCATAACTAATCTTATTAAAATCAACTAAAATATTTCCTTTTAATTTTTTTATATCTTCAAAAAATTCAAAATATTCTTTGATTTCAACTTTATTATCTTTAAAATATTTTTGAGTTTTATCATCTAATTTATTTTTATCTATATATAGAATTGAATTTTTTTCAGAAATTATTGTAAATGATAAAGCTACAGGATTATGTTGAACATCATCACCTCTAAAATTATATATCCAAGCAATATCATCTAAACTTGAAATAATATTATAGTCTGCATTCTTTTCTTTTAAGCTTGCTCTTATTTCTTCTACTTTTTCTTTATATGATTTTCCAGTATATTTATCTTCTAAAATAAATATTTTTCCATCAGGTAATTTTTTTCTTTTATCCCAAATTTCTGCTAATAAATCAAAATCAACTATCTTGTATTTTTTCTTTGAAAGAATCTCATTGACATCAGAAGACAAAAGAATTTTTGCATCTATACCAATTTTAGAATTTTCAGCTAATTTAGAAATTATATATTCTTTATAAGTAGGAACTCCAAGATTACCTTGTTTAAATAATTTTACTTCACTACCTTTTAGTTGTTTTTCTGCTTGAATATGATATCTTCCATCTGTCCATAGACAAGCTTCATCTTTGAATATAACTAACACTCCAGCTGAGCCTGTGAAACCTGATAAATATTCTCTACCTTTAAAATAATCATCAATATATTCACTTTGGTGATAATCAGAACTTGTTACTATATAAGCATCAACCTTATACTTTTTCATAACTTTTCTAGCTTCTTCAATTCTCTTATTGATTTCCATTTTAGACTTCCTCCACTTTAATGGGCTTTATTTTATTCCACTGTTACAGATTTTGCAAGATTTCTTGGTTTATCAACATCAAAACCTTTTTCCAAAGAAGTGTAATATGCTAAATATTGTAAACCTACAACTGCAAGTACAGGTGTTAATAGCTCTCCACTGTCTTTAACTTGAATTACATCATCTACAACTTCTGGGACTAAGCTTCCTTCTTTGCAAACTCCAATAACATAAGCTCCTCTTGCCTTAACTTCTTTTATGTTTGATACAACTTTTTCATCCATTTCTAAATTAGTTGAAATAGCAACAACTAAAACTCCTTTTTCTATAAGGGCAATACTTCCATGTTTTAATTCTCCAGCAGGCAGTGCCTCAGTATGAATATAGTTAATTTCTTTCATCTTCAAGCTACCTTCTCTAGCTACTTTTTCATCTATTCCTCTTCCAAGATAGAAACCATTTTTTATATCTTTTATTTTTTTAGCAATATCATGAATTTTTTCTTTTTCACTGATTAATTTTACTACATTTTCTTTTAATAAACTAATGTCAGAAATATATTTTTGATAATCTTTTTCTTCAATTTTTTCAAGTTTAGCTCCCATATATAGTGATAATAGATACATAACTAAAACTTGTGAACTGTATGCCTTAGTTGACGCAACTGAAATTTCAGGTCCTGCTAGAGTATAAATAACATTATCTGCTTCTCTTGTTATTGTAGAACCTAAAACATTAGATATAGCAAGAGTTCTTGCTCCTTTTTCTTTTGCATACTTCATTGACATTAAAGTATCAATAGTTTCTCCTGATTGACTTACAAAAATAGCCAATGTTTTATTTGTTATTACAGGGTCATTATATCTAAATTCAGAAGCTATATCTGTAAATACATCTATACCCAATAATTTTTTCATAAAATATTGTCCTTGTAAACCTGCATAGTAAGCAGTTCCACAAGCTACCACATATATTCTATCTATATCATGGAAATTTATTCCTTCTAATTGTTCATCAAATTTTACATTTTTCTCTTTATCTGTATATACATTTAAAGTTTTTTCAATAATTTCAGGTTGCTCTTCAATTTCTTTTATCATAAAGTGAGCATACCCACCTTTTGAAGCTTGTTCAAAATTCCATTCAACCTTTTTTACTTCTCTTTTCACTTGTTTTTCATCTTTATCATAGACAGTAACATTATCTTTAGTTACTAAAACAACATCTCCATCTTCAAGATAAATAATATCTCTTGTATATTTTAAAATTGCTGAAACATCAGAAGCAATAAAGTTTTGATGATCTCCAAGTCCAACAATTAAAGGACTGTGATTTCTACAACAAATCATTCTATCAGGAAAATCTTTATGAATTATAGCAAAGGCATAAGTTCCTCTTATTCTTTTTAAAACTTTTTTAAAAAAATATAGAGAAAGAAGGAAGGTTCAGGAATGGAATTTTTAGTTGGATTAGTGCCAATAGTTGTATTTTTGATATTGCTGACATTTTTAAAAAAATCAGCAATGTTTAGTGCGTATGCCAGTTTAGTAGTGGCAATTATTTTAAATTTTGTTATGCCAGGATGGAGAATGCCGATTCAAGGGGTTTTTGCTTCAATTATTGAAGGATTTGCAACAGCATGGATGCCTATCGGTTTTGTAGTATTTGCAGCACTATTTGCTTACGATTTATCAGTAAAAACTGGTAAAATTGAAACAATCAAATCAATGTTAGGAAGCATCTCAACAGATAAAAGAGCTCAAGCATTGATATTAGCTTGGGGATTTGGTGGATTTATAGAAGGTATTGCAGGATATGGGACAGCAGTTGCAATTCCAGCAGCAATCATGGTTTCATTAGGATTTACTCCGCTAAGTGCAGCTTTAATTTGTCTTATTGCAAACTCAACACCAACAGCGTTTGGAACAGTTGGACTGCCAGTTACAACAATGATTTCAAACTTTAAATTGAATGCTGGGGAAACAGCATTTTATACATCATTATTGTTGTTAGTTTTGACATGTATTATACCATTTATCTTGGTAATAATGGCTAATAAAGAAATTGATGGTGGAAAAAATGCAGCATTTGGAAGAGGAATTTTACCTGTAGTTATTGCTTCAATTATTGGTTATTTAACACAACCATTTATCGCAAAAGCAATGGGTGCTGAATTGCCAACAATTTTATCAAGTTTATTTGCAATGATCTTAATGATAGTTGCTACTAAAATCTTTATTAAAGAAGATGAAAGTGCAAAATCTAATAAAGGTCAAGCTATTACTGGAAAAGATGCATTTATGGCTTGGGTTCCATATATTTTAATGATAATCTTAATTATTGGAACAAGTCCAGTTGTAGAAGCTGTTCATAAAGCTTTAGAACCAACGACTACACATTTCAATTTTGCTTTGGGGCATGAAGCTACATGGTTTAAGGATAAAGGAGATCCGAGTGTAATATTCAAATGGATTTTAGCACCAGCTGCACCATTATTTGTTGCAACTGTTATAGCAGGATTTATTCAAGGTGTAAAACCAAAAGTTATGGCTGAAACATTAAAAGAAACAATTTTAAGTAAATTACCTTCAGTTGTGGTAATTATGGGAATTGTGGCATTATCAGTAGTAATGAAACATAGTGGGATGATTGAAAGTATAGCAAAAGGATTTGCTGCAACAGGTAAATTCTTCCCAGTAATTTCGCCATTCTTAGGAACTATCGGTACATTCGTAACAGGAAGTGACTTGGCATCTAACTTGTTATTCGGTGGAGTTCAAGTAAATATAGCAGGATCAAACGAAGCATTGAAAGCATTGTATATCGCTGCTGGTACAGGTGGAGCGACAGGAGGAAAAATGATTTCTCCGCAAAATATTGCAATTGCCGCTTCAACAGTTGGATTAATGGGTAAAGAAGGAGATATGCTTAAATTCACTGTTAAATATTCAATAGCTTATGCAGCTGTTTTAGGTATTTTAACATTCATTGGAGCAGGAATGCTTCATTAAAAATTTAAAACTAAAAATTATGAAGTTTAAAAAAAGTAAATGCAATGGTTAATGAAAAGGAGAATACTGAAGTTAGAAAAATTTTGGTATCTCCTTATTTGTATATTTAAGGATATTTAAGCTAGAGTTATTTAAAAATGTAAAGAATTATGATATAATAAAAAACATAAAAAAAAAGTCAGTTTTTAGAAAAATATAGGAGGAAATAATGTCAGAAAATCAAAATATTGAGAAGGTAGATTATGCAAAAACACTGAATTTACCAAAAACAAGTTTTAAAATGAAAGCTAATTTGGCACAAAAAGAGCCATTGACTTTAAGAGATTGGACAAAATCAAATATTTATGAAAAGTCATTAAGAGAAGGTCATCCATTCTTTATTTTGCATGATGGACCGCCGTATGCAAACGGAAACATTCACATTGGACATGCAATGAATAAAGTGTTAAAAGATATAATTTTGAAATATAAAAGATTAAGAGGGTATGATGCACCGTATATTCCTGGCTGGGATACTCACGGACTTCCAATCGAGTGGAAAATCATGGAAGAATTGGGAGAAAAAGCAAAAGCAATGACTCCACTTCAAATTAGACAGGAATGTAAAAAGTATGCCTTGAAATGGGTAGAAAAACAAAAGAAAGAGTTTGTAAGACTTGGAATTTTAGGAAATTGGGATAATCCTTATGTTACACTAAAACCTGAATTTGAAGCAGAACAATTAAAAGTATTTAAAGAAATTTATGAGAATGGCTATATTTATAAAGGGCTAAAACCGGTGTACTGGTCACCGACTACTGAAACTGCACTTGCAGAAGCAGAAATTGAATATAAAGATGTAACTTCTCATTCAATTTATGTGAAATTTGAAGGGGAAAAAGATTTGGCTGATAAATTAGGTGTGGATAAAGCAAGTATTTTAATTTGGACAACAACACCTTGGACATTACCAGCAAATTTGGGAGTATTTTTGCATCCTGAATTTGATTACGGGTTGTATAAAACTGAAAAAGGAAATTTGATTGTTGCAAAAAAATTAGCTGAAGATGTATTCAAAACATTGGACTTGTCGTATGAATTATTAAAAGAATTTAAAGGGACAGATTTGGAATACACTCATTACAAGCATCCGTTCTTAGATAGAAAAGGATTGGTAATGAATGCTGATTATGTAACAGTAGATGCAGGTACAGGAGCAGTTCATACAGCGCCTGGACATGGGGCAGATGACTATAATTATTCATTGAAATATAACATTGGAATTTTGTCGCCAGTAGATGATAAAGGGCATATGACTAAAGAAGCGGGAAAATATGAAGGAATGTTCTATGCAAAAGCAAGTAAGGCGATTGTTGAAGACTTGACTGAAAGCGGACATATGTTGTATCACACAACTTTCGTTCACTCGTACCCGCACGATTGGAGAAGTAAAAAACCAGTTATTTTCAGAGCGACTGAACAATGGTTCATTAGCGTAGATGAAAGTGACATCAGACAAAATGCGTTAGATGTGTTGAAAAAAGTAGAATTCGTGCCAGAATGGGGTAAAAATAGAATTAACGCGATGATTGAAACAAGACCAGACTGGACAATTTCAAGACAAAGAGTTTGGGGAGTACCAATTCCATTATTCTACAACAAAGAAACAAATGAAGTGATTTACGATTCTGAAATCATGGACAGAGTTATCGAATTAGTGAAAAAAGAAGGAACTGATATTTGGTGGAAATATGAAGCTAAAGAAATCATCGGTGAAGAATTATTGGAAAAATTAAACTTGAAAGATGTAGAAATTAGAAAAGAAAGAAGTATCATGGACGTTTGGTTTGATTCTGGAGTTTCCCACAGAGGAGTTTTAGCACCAAGAAACTTGCCAAGACCAGCTGATTTATACTTGGAAGGAAGCGATCAGCACAGAGGTTGGTTCCAATCATCGCTTTTAACTTCAATTGCAAGTACAAAAGATGCACCATACAAAAGAGTTTTAACTCACGGATTCGTAATGGACGGACAAGGCAGAAAAATGTCTAAATCGCTTGGAAATACAATTGTTCCAAAAGATATTATTGAAAAGTACGGAGCAGATATTTTAAGACTTTGGGTATCTTCAGTAGATTACAGAGAAGATGTGAGAATTTCTGAAAATATTTTGCAGCAAATGTCAGATGCGTATAGAAGAATTAGAAATACAGCAAGATTTTTGATGGGTAACTTGAATGATTTTGATTACAAAACTGAAAAAGTTGACTACAACGATATGTTTGAAATTGATAAATGGGCAATGCACAAATTGGAAGAATTAAAAGAAAAAACAACTGAATACTACGATAAATATGAATTTTATAATTTATTCCAAGAAATTACATATTTCTGCTCAATTGAAATGTCATCGTTTTATCTTGACATAGTAAAAGATAGACTTTACTGCGAAGCGCCAAAATCACTTACAAGAAGAAGTGCTCAAACTGTGTTGACAGAAGTGTTAAAAGTGTTGGTAAGAATTATTTCGCCAGTGTTGTCATTTACAGCTGAAGAAATTTGGGAAAGAATTCCTGCATCATTGAAAGATGAAGAAAGTGTACATTTATCATCTTGGATTGAACCAAATCCAGCTTACAAAAATGAAGAACTAGCGAAAAAATGGGAAAAAATCGCTCATTTAAGAAAAGAAGTGAACAAAAAAATTGAAAGCTTGAGACAAGAAGGATTAATTGGACACTCGCTTGATGCAAGAATTCTTTTAAATATCACAAATGATGATTATTCATTCTTAAAAGATTATACAGAAGATGAAGTTTCTGACTTATTTATCGTATCTCAAGTTAAATTTGTAAATGATAGTTTGGAAGAAAGTGAAATTAGTGGAATAGGCATTGCTGTGGAAAAAGCGTCTGGAGAAAAATGCGAAAGATGTTGGAAATATGGTGAAGAAATTGGACATGACCACAATCATTCGGATGTATGTCCAAGATGTGCAAAAGTTCTTGACGAATTGAAAGGTAAAAATTAATTTATGAATTATATAATGATAATATTGGGATTGACTTTATTTGACCAAGTTACAAAATATATAATTTATCGAGTTGCAGAAGGTCAAGCGGGTTTTTCAATCCCAATTATAAAAAATTTTTTTCATATTACTTATGTTGAAAATCACGGTATGATTTTTGGACTGGCACAGGGTAAAATAAATGTGGTTACGATATTTAGCGTACTTCTAATTATTTTCATAATTTTTAGCGAATACAAAAATTTTAAGAATTATTCAAAATGGACAAAAGTCGGAATTTCAATTATAGCAGCTGGAGCATTGGGAAATATGATTGACAGAATTGCCAGAAATTTTGTCATAGATATGATAGATTTTCGTGGAATCTGGAATTTTGTGTTCAACGTTGCAGATATGTATGTTCATATTGGTATTTATATTATTGCGATTGATTATTTAGTGAGAAAATATAAAATAAAAAGAGGTAAATAGCGTGATTTTTGCTGCTGTTTATGGATTTTCTCTTATTTTTCTTGTAGCATTAATATTTGTTGTATTTTTGACTATTATTTATTTTTCTAAAAATAAGGTATTGGCAGAACTAATTATTTGCGGATTTATATTGGTTTTTACTATTAATTTTTTCTATATCTGGTTTCCAATTAAAGAAAATACAGAATTGAAAATAGGAAATTATTTACTTGCAACCGATTATAATGCGGCTGTTCCTGAAGTAAGTTTTTCTTTAGAAAATAAAGGATATTTAAAAAAATTAAATAAAATAAAAGATAACTGGATTGGTTATATTTATGATTTTGATGAAGCAATATCTAAATTTTTAGATGAAGAAAAAATTGGAAAAGAAAAAATAGAATACAATAAGAATTCAGGTTATTTTATAATAAATTCGCAAAATCAGCTGTTTCATTTGACAGAAGAACAGGCAGAGTCTTATATGAGAAATATTAATCTCCATGAAAGAGACGGACGTTTTAGAAAAAACAATCATTTTTATTCTTACCGTGTGACAAAAATGAATCCATCTGGCCGCTATTTGGTTGTTGTCTTGGATGCTACTCGTTTTTTTGCTGATCGTTCCGAATTAATTAATTTGTCTATTCAAATGTCCTTTTATAGTTTGCTCTTTTTTATTTTAGTTGTTTCTGTTTTTTCAGGCTATGCTATTAAGCCTTACCTTGAAAATTATGAGAAGCAAAAACGCTTTATTACTAATGCTGGACATGAATTAAAAACCCCTTTATCCATTATTTCTGCTAATAATGAATTGCAAGAATTAATGACTGGCGAAACAGAATGGACCAAAAGTACCAAGGATCAAGTTGAACGCTTGACCCATTTAATCAATCAATTAGTTACTTTGGCTAGGTTAGAAGAGCAGCCGAATATTGTTCTTGAAAGAGTTTGTTTTTCGGAAATTGTGCAAGATGCAGCAGAAGACTTTAAAGCTCCCATCATTAAAGATGGTAAAACGTTTGAGATGCAGATTGCTTCTGATATTTATGTCAAAGCAGAAGAAAAATCCCTCTTTGAATTGGTCACTCTTTTAGTAGATAATGCTAATAAATATTGTGATGATAAGGGGACAGTAAGTGTCAAACTTAGCAGAACCAGTGGTCTTAAAAAGGCAAGACTAGAGGTTTCAAATACCTTTAAAGAAGGTACTGAAATTGATTATAGCCGTTTCTTTGACCGCTTTTATCGCGAAGATGAATCGCATAATAATCAGACATCAGGTTATGGCATCGGATTGTCAATGGCTCAGAGTATTGTTAAAATTTTTAAAGGAAAAATTTCGGTCTCCTATAAGAATGATGCCATTACTTTTAAGGTTATTTTATAATTTTGATATAAAAAATGAGGTTAGGATATTTTTATCCTGACCTCATTTTTAACCTATTAAAAGAGATAAAGCAGTGCTGCGATAATGGCTAACCCTCCCT
>ERZ773070.1655-NODE-1655-length-13439-cov-3.932233_pt1 | contig 13439 bp, 22 predicted proteins | sample MGYA00580618_ERZ773070 | MGnify/ENA primary metagenome ERZ773070 (study PRJEB29015, sample SAMEA2738023) | human oral metagenome | biome: human oral; feature: human-associated habitat; material: dental | place: China | collected 2019 ...
ATTCTTCTTTATCCTTTATATTAGATACACTTTCTGTTTCTATATAATCTTTTTCATTTGTCTGAACTTTTATAATCCTTGTAGGTTCAATTTTTTGCATCCCTAACCTATATTTTGCATCTTGTTCAATCTTTACTAAACTTGCTTGATTTTGCAAGTTTAATGCAAGCTGTTCATTTTCTTTTCTTTGTTCTTCTATCTGTAATTTTAAATTATTTACACTTGTAAAAAGCTCATCAGATTCTGCAGATTTAAATATTATATATAATGGCATAGATATAAGTAATATACCAAATATTAGAAAAAGAAAAAACTTTGTTCTAACATCTCTTTGTTTTACTTTTTTTATTTTTATATATTCCTCATATGCCCTACTTCTTTCTTGCATTCTAATATTTTTTCTATCCATACCTTTTTCTTTTTTATTATTTTTTCTCTCAAAATTATTCACATTCCTTATATTATTTGAGCTTTTCTCTCTATTTAAAAATACACTAAATATATTAGTAAACCTTATTTTCTTCTTATTTGTTTCCATATATATTTTAGTAATATCAAAATTATTTTCCATATTTTTCTACTCTTTCAAATACTCTTAATTTAGCACTTTTGGCTCTTGTATTTTCCTCCAATTCCTTATTGCTAGGAAGTATTGCTTTTTTACTTATATTTCTTCCAAAACTCTTATACCCACATACACATACAGGTAAATCACTTGGGCATGAACATCTTCCTTCTTTTTCTTTAAATACTTTCTTTACTGCTTTATCTTCTAAAGAATGGAATGTTATAATAGCTATTCTTCCTTTATCAGAAAGGCAATCTATCATATTACTTATTGCTTTTTCTAAATTAACAATTTCTTTGTTTACTTCTATTCTTAATGCTTGAAATATTTGTTTTGATTTATGTCCTTTTTTAGAATATGGTTTTACCTTGTCTATAATCCTATTTAAATCAAATGTTGTACAAATATTATTTTTTTTTCTTTCTTCTATTATTTCATTTGCAATCTTAGTTGCAAACTTTTCTTCTCCATATTCTTTAAATATTCTAATTAATTCTTCTTTACTGTATTTGTTTACAATATCTTTAGCTGTAATTCCGAGAAGTATTATCCATTCTCATATCAAGCATCCCATCATGCATATATGAAAAACCTCTTTCTCCATTATCTATCTGATATGATGATACTCCGAAGATCAAGTAATATTCCGGTTAACTTTTTCTATTCCTAAAAGTTCTAAAACTTCTGGTATATTTTCATGATTTTCTTGTACTAGTATAACCCTATTATTCTTTTCATATTCTTTTAATGTTTCTTTTGTTTTGTAAATTGCTTCAATATCTCTGTCTATACATATAATTGTTCCACCATTTAGTCTTTTTAATATTTCTTTACTATGTCCTCCGACCACCTGCTGTACCATCTACATATATACCATTTTCTATAATATTAAGATTTTCTATTACTTCTTTTAATAATACCGAAGTATGTTTAAACTCCATCTATTTTCTCCAAACATTTAATATATATTTCTTTAAGTTTTGATATATCTACAATAGAAAATATACTTGCCTCAATATAATCTACTACTTTTATTCTACTATAATTCATGTTATATCCAATATATAATGCCATCTGCCTTATATATTCTCTTATTGTCCTTCCATTTCCTTCTCTAAATGGGTGAAGTACATTTAATTCTGCACTGTAATATGCAAGTTTTTCTGCTAATATATCTTTTGAAACTTTCTTTTCTATTAAATCTTTATCTTTTAAAATCTTTTCAAATATTTTAACTATTTCATCATTAATATACCTATAATCTGCAAATCTAAAAGAACCTTTTGCTATATTTTCTTTTCTAAATTCACCTGCAAAAAAATACACATCTCCAAAAAGTTTTTTATGAATATTAATAAAATGCTTTAAAGAAAAATCACCTGTTATTCCAGATATATGTAATTCTAGTAATCTTACTGCAACTATCTTTTTCTCATATTCTTTTAAAAGCTTATTTTCCCTTATCCCGAATCTTATTTATTAAGACATTTGTACCCTTATACATATATATTGAATTTTCCATAAACTTTTCCTTACCATTATAGATATAATTCTCTAATTTATCATTATTATATCAATTAACAATACATAAAATAAAGAGCTAAGACATAAAAAATAGACAACTACTAAATTTAATTACTAATTGCCTATTCCATATATTCCTTTTTAATACTATTTAATGTATCTTCTAAAGTATTTTTACCTTCTAAAATATTATTTAACATTTCTTTATCTTTTATGTCTAAAGCTTGGTTTTCTATTTCCATTGTTTTAGATAAGTTTTCTAATATTATTTCATTTTCAAACATAACCCCCTCCTTATTTACAATATTATTATACCACAAAAACAGAAAATAATAAACCTATAAAAAAACTTAACATAATTCATAAAAAAGTATTGCATAACTTTAAAATCCATGTTATAATTTAATTACAATAAATTTAAATGAGCTAGGAAACTTTATGGCTCAAAATAAAAAAGAATTGGAGATGATTCATTATGAGAAAATTATTCAAAAACAGTCGGATATTGTTTATTATATCCTTTTTATTGATTTCTAGCATTAGTGTATCCAAGGTACACATTAAAGGAAACCTTGACATTTGGATTGGGAATTCTTCAAGGTCTAAACCCACTAAATCAGTGGGCAATATGGACGATAATAGATTCCTAGAAAAGCCCTTTTTAATTAACAATAAGGGCTATGCATTCTTAAATGATTCGTATGGTAACAAATACTTGTTGAGAGTTATATTTGATTCTCGAGGTAATCTCATACAAGAAGATATTTACGAAACATATCGGTATACAGAAAATTGTCTTGCGGTCAAAGGGCAAGATAAGTTCTGTTTCACAATTACTTCTGATGGATATCCAGCCATTTGGAACCGATATCAATCTAGATATAGTTATTACGGAAAATTTCTGAATAACATCAAAATCAATAATCCTTTTAACACTAGATATGACAACTATTTTGATGACATTTTTGACTAAATTTAAAAAACTACTAACAATTTGTTGGTAGTTTTTTTGTTTTTATATTACCTTAATTATAAATCTATCCCCCAATATTTTAAATTTACTTTTTTCATTTTTTTTATAAAAAGTTGTTGACATTTATTTTTAGTTCTTGTATAATTTATTTATGCTGAGATGCGGGTGTAGTTTAATGGTAGAACTCCAGCCTTCCAAGCTGATAGTGAGGGTTCGATTCCCTCCACCCGCTCCAATTATAACTTTTAGAAAGCCTTGATAATTCAAGGTTTTTCTTTTATTAATTTGTAATAGACAGTAAGCAGACAGTAATTAATATTATTTTTTAGCACAAAAAAATAAGGGAGCTTTTTATTGCTCCCTTTAATCTATCCATGATATTTTACAAATCCTACTTTTTTATTATTTGTTCCATCTATATTATATTTTATAATATATACTCCGTTTTCTTCACCTATACATACACATTCTTCCCACTTATTAAGTGATCCTATTTTAGTTGTACAGTTGCTATCTTGATATACTGTTTCTATTGTACTTCCGTTTCTATATGCTCTCATTTCATATCCTCCTTCATTGCTTGCTTTTTCTACTTCTTTTATATTTTCTTGATTTTTAGGTCTTAAGAAATATAATTCACCATCAACTTTATAGCCTCTAACTTCTCTAGTTAGTTTTCTATCTCCTCTTCTGTTTTGTTCTAGTGTTTTAAATTCATGTAGTGTACCTCTTTCAGTTACTATTCCTACATGTCCCCATTTACCACCAGTGATAACAAATACATCACCTTTTTCTGGTATAAAATCAGGTGTATTCTTATATACTGTAAAAAACCTTGTATTATCTTCAGTAGTTACAATATCTTTTGCTCTCGCACAACCTGTTTCTCCTTTTTGTGTACCAAGTACCATTCTACAGTAATAATTGTATAAGTCCATACATTGTTTACCATAGTATCCATCATTATCTATACCATCTATAGATATAACATGATTAATAAATTCATTAAATTTCATCTTTTCCTCTTTCTCCTTGAAAATCAAGGTATATATTTATACTATTTCATTTTTTTATCGCCTTAAAATCGATTCTCATTAGTCGTTTTTCTTTGATATTTCAGCATTTTCTGATTCTATACTCTTTAATTGCTTAAGTACACTTTTTACTTTATCAGGTATTGGAATTTCTAAAAGTGATGCATTTTCTAATATAGATATTCCTTCATTTGATATGAATCCAAATATAACTAAGTTTCTTATATAATTTGTGTTACCTAACATTGAATCAAGTTTTACTGCTATAACTACAATAACTAAATAACCTAGTTTCTTAACTATACCTTTAGCTCCTATTTGACTATTTAACTGTTTTAGTCTTATAGCTTTAAGTACTCCTGTTATATAATCCATTATCATAAATGTAACAAGTGTTACTAGTATAGTATCAAATCCTCCTAATATATATGCTATCCCTCCAATTATTCCTAAGAATATTTGTGTAATATGTTTTTCCACTATATCACCTCCTTTCTATATTTCTAATAATGTGAAATTATTATTTGCATATCCACCTCTTACTGTTAAGGGATTTCCTTCAGATTGAGATATATCAATAAACAATGTATCATCTTTTTGAAAATCATGTATTATTCCTGCTACATTTAATGCTTTAAACGAACTTGTAGCGTTAAAAAGTGTATCAGATAAAGTTGTAAGTTGAGTCCCTCTATATGTATATATATAAGCTCTTACATACCCTGAAACACAATCTACAAATAAATTATAACTTATGGCTACTGTACAATTCTTTTTAAATTTTAAAGATCCATCTGCCTGTAAGTTTGCTATCCCTCCTATGTCTTTTTTTATAGAATTGAAAACTATTTTTCTCCCATTCGGATCTTTTGCATTTATAGCTTGACCATTATTTCCATAAACACTTAATACACCTTTTTTTACATAATTGTTTTTTATTGATTCAACATTATTCTTTATTGATTCAACTTCTGTTTTTGTTGCTTTATTACTGTCAACATATTCTTTAGTAACTTTTTTGTTGATTTCCTCTTCAATATTTTGTTGTAATAAATTTAAATTAGATGCAGAAATTGGTGTTTCTTTACTTGGTTTATTTTTAAAATTAATCTTTTTCATTAATTACCTCCCATATCTTTGTAATACCCCATAACTATAAACTGCGGAGTTAATATTCCTTGAAAAGGTAATACATCATTTCTAATAGTATTAGGAAACCATTGAGTTGCTCCTTGTGCTAATCTAGCTCCAACCCTATATCTCGGTGAACGTGGTGCAACAACTACTTTAACATTTCTAATTTTTGTTGTATCTTTGTCATAAACTAAATCATTTATTAAATTTTTCGATATAACTGTTTGGTATCCATTAAAATCCACATATTCTTTATCTCCAAATCCTTTTTTTATCTGATCATCAGTATTTAATATCAAATAATCATCTCCTCTTTCAAAAGCTTTATAATCGAAAGTATTATAATCGCCTTTTGAATATAAACAAGCTCCTTTTGTATTTCCTACACAGATAAAGTCACCAGATAATCTATCATACCATTTTTTAGGTTTGTGACTTAATTGTACTCTCATATCAGTAGGAGTAAATCCAGCTGGCATAATAACTTCTAAATGCAATCCATTTGTTAACATTATTCTATCTTGTGCTACATTTGTTCCATCTGGTTCTGGTGATATTTCTCTTTCATATAAAAAATCTATACTACAAAAGTCACAATCATATAGTTGCATTTGTTGAGTATCATTTGCTTTTACACTTTTTCTATACCCTGGAGATGTTAAAATAGTGAAAGATCCTCTTTCATCAAATATTCCCTTAGCTTTTATGTAGCCGTTTTCATCTATACTAACATTATTATTAGCTGTAACCATACCTTCAAATTTTATTTTACTAGCTTTTAATTTTATTTCTTCAGGTGATTGATTAATCCTTGATATTATTTCGTCTTTTCCAACTTTCTTGCTTACTTCTTGCATAATACCTTGATTATTTATTTGTATTTTATTTTTTATTTCTACACCCATTGCTTTTGTATATGGATTTTCTATTATATATATTATTTCTGTTTGACTTCTCTTTGTGTCTATCTCAATAACATTTATACCTTCATATAATGAAAAGTCTTCTATTTTTCCTGTTTCTATTTTCTTTTCTATTGTGTATCCGCCATATTCATTAATATGTATCCATCTTTCTATTGTGTATTCACCTTTTTCATTTACACTCATAAAATCATTATACTTTTCAAAACTCTTTAATTTATCATTATTAAGGTTATAAGTTTTAAATTCAGAACTTGTATTACTTCCTTTATATACTTTTATAGTTATCATTCTATTTCCTCCATTCCTACCTTTTCAGGCATGAATAAATCTTCTGATGGGAATAAATCTTCTGATGGATATAATCCTTCTATATATCTATAAACAGTCCCACCTTCTGCTTGATATTTAACTATATTAAAATCTTCAGCTTCTTTTGTTGTAATTGTCCCTCTGCCTTTTCTATGGTCTGTAAGATCTATTTGTGCTTCCTTCCATAATTTAAGACCTTCAATATCTGCTTGAAACTTTGTAAGTTCATTTGCTTTTTCTGTTACTTTAGCAATTTCCGCTGTTATCTCATCTTTAATATGATTAACCTTTAAGCTTACACGTTTCAGGTCTTCTTTCACAGATCCTGCTATTGTATATTCTTTTTTCTTACTTTCTTCAATTTTACAATACACTTTACTTCTAAATGTTCCTGGATTTTCTATTCCTAATACTACTATATCGGTGATATTATCATCATTCCCTTTTATTCTTATTTTATCGTTTAGTTCCAAAAAACAATCATCAAGAAATCCCTTTATTTCAAATTCTGTAATATCTATATCTTTAAGATTTTCTAATATTTTATTTGCCATTTCATCTCTATACAAATCACAATATGGATTATTTTCAATACTATGAGTTATATATCCTTCTTTTTCTGTTCCTGCCAAATAATCATCTTCATATCCTTCAACTCCTAAAGATATTCTACTTATTTTTCCTTTTGGTTTTTCTAATGAATAATCTATTCTATGTTTTTTCTCTACTAAAATATCTTTATTTGTTTGTTTTTTTATTTTCAATTTACCTTCATTTGTAATAATTGCTATAGCTCCACAGATTTCTGCCATTTTTGAAATTACTTCTCTATAGGAAATGTTAAATTTAAAATTAGGTCTTAAAAAGCTATGATTCTCAAATGTGAAATTTCCATCTAATTCAATTCCTACTTTTTTTAATATTTCATCTATTATCTCTTTTCCTGTATGTCTATTCTCCCAATTCAGATCACTTTTATATTTATCATTAAATAAATATGTTCTGTCTTCTCCTGTACAGTTAATAGTTTTTGCACTTTTGTCTGAAATTATATCTGTAATCTTAAAATAACCTGTTTTGAACCAAACTATATCATCATCAATTTTATGACCTATTTCCAATAAAATCTCTTTGTTTTTTATAGTTATATTCTCATCATGGTCATAAATAATAAATTCACAAGTCTTACTTGGAAATCCTCCTATATATTTATTAGAAATATGTTTAAAAGATGGGAAACTTTTAAATATCCCATCTTCGTAAACCTTATTTCCAATTGTAATTCTATGTTGTGTTATTATAACATCATTATTTGCAAGCTTATTCCAATATTCAATCATATAACATCCTTCCCTATTTGTGTGAAACTAATATCTAATGGTTTTGCATACTCTATTCCTGAAATTTTTATAATGTTGATTTTTTCACATTTAACACTTACTTTCATTTGTCTTCTTTTTCCTTCCATCGGATTATATATATCAATAGTAACTATAGGTGTTCTACTAAGCTTTCTTATAATATTCAGTTGTTCTCCATAAGGATAATTTAATTTACAAGTAAACTTATTTATCCCTCCTAAGATTTCTCTATACATAGTAAGATCTTCCCCACGACCTGATGCTTTTGAATCCTGAATTGCAAATTCTGGATTTATTTCATCTACTTTTAATCTGTCATTTCCTATAACTACAATATAATCTTTTTCCATGTAAAACCTCCTACTGTATTAATAATACTTCTCCTTCTTCTTTAGTAACATCATTTATTTTCTTTATAATTCTTCTTCCATCTTCATATCTTACATCTAATACTATTACATACTCTTTAGGTGATCCATTTCCTATATTAGCTCTTTCAATACCTCTTGCTACCGCTTGATCAATTTTACTTTCAGGTGCTACTATTTCACCTTCTCGTTTATTATCACCTATAATAACAGGTTGAGGACTATTTGCTCTTACATAACCACCATTTGCAAGTAAAGGAAGTCTTGGCATATGAAAACCTCTTCCTCCAATACCAGGAACCCAATCAGGTATTTTTATGTGATTTATTCCAGCTAAAAAGCTATTTATCCCTGTAATAATAAGATTAATAGGTGCTTTTACCAATGCTCCTATTGAACCAAATATACCTCCGAACATATCTCTTATACCTTCCCATGCTCTTCTCCAATTACCAGTAAATACTCCTGATATAAAATCAATCAATCCACTAAAATATCTTGAAGCTGAGCTGATTAAATCTCCTATTAACCTAAATGTTGTATTGACTACACCTCCTATTATAGTAAAAACTTGTCTAAATATAGGAGCAAGTTGATCTCTTAAATATCCCATTATAGGTACTATAAAACCATTATATAATTGTAATGCTCCTTGAATAAGTTTTCCTATAAAATTCATAACATTATCAACTGCAGGTTTTAAAGATTCATCCCAAGCTCTTTTAAATTCTTCTAAGAAAGGTTTTATAACTGGCTCTAAAATATCTGTCCATATCTTTTTAAAATGATCTGTAATGTTAACTATAAATTTTCCAATTTCATCACTAATGCCTTTACCATATTTATCCCATGTATCCCTAATACTTCTTGTAAAATCATTCCACATTTGACCTACAATAGAACTTATTTGACTAAATGTACTAATGAAACCATCTTTAAGCACATTAAGGTTACCCATAATGTCAGGCATATGAGTTGCTACCCCTGTTAAAACATCTGTAATAAAATTAGTTACAGTTATTCCTAAATCACTGAATCCCAATTTAAAGTCTTCTGTAAATTGATCAATAGGTATTGATATTTCTTGAAATGTTTTACCAATAAATTCAACTAATGGTAGCATTATATCGGAAAAACTATTAGTAAGTTCTGGTGCCTTTTCTTTTAGTGCAATATCTACTCCACTAAAGAATCCTTCAAACGGTGCAACTAAAAGCTTAATCCTGCTATTAATAATATCACCTGCACCTATTATTAATTCTGAAAAGGCATTATCAAATTCTGGGGCTCTATCTTTTATAGTATCAGTCCAAGCATCACCTAAAGATGTAAAAATCCCTTTAAATGAACTAAAGAAGCTTTTTCCTTTATCAAGTATTGTATTAAATACTTTTTCACCAGATGTAATCATAGATTTCCAAACATTGGTATTTGCTATAGCATTAAATATATCCTCCATTTGTGACTTAAATTTAACTGCCCAACCTGATAATTCATCTGCTCCTTTAGGATCAATCCCTAAGTTTCCTATGCCTGATCCGTGCTCCTGCATCTACCCCTGAATTTCCACCACCTACATTTGAGTTTGTTTCAGGTTTATCAGGTAGTTTAAAAACATTAAGATCATCAACACTAGCAAAAGCATTATTAATTTCTTTTGCTGTTTTTTTTGCTTGTTTTCCTGCTCCCTTCATTCCTTCTGTAGCTTTACCTAATCCTGAAGAGATTCCACTAATGGCATTTTTTGTTTCTCCTTGTATAACTTTAGGAAACTTTATACCAAATACTGCCAGCAATTGACCTATTCCATTAAAAAATCTAGTAACTGCATTAAATGCCATAGTAAGCACAGGTATAAACATTTGAGCAATTGGAGCAATAATATTACCAACTGAAGTTTTCAAGTTTACAAATGCACTATTAAGTTGTGCCATTCTACCTGCATAAGTCTCAGTATATGCCTTAGCATCTCCCATTTGGAATTTACTTTCTTCTATAATTCCATTTACTTCAGCTTGCCTTTTTTGTGCTAAAGTAAGATTATTTGCTGTAGTTCCTATACTTTTAGCATATTCGTCCCACATTTTAGCAACATTCTTAGTTACCCCAACATTATCAACCAATACTGAATTTTCATTTTTTAAACCTTCAGCTGCTGATTGTATAGCTTCACCCATTGAATAATTTGACTGTCTTCCAAAAGCAGCTGTATTTTTAAATACATTCATTATATTTTCAATCTGTGATGTATCATAACCTCTACTTAATAAATTCTTATAAGTAGTTACTGCATTATTAAGGGGAACCAATCCATCAGAAATATAATCATTTATGAAACTTTGAGCTTTAGAAAAACTTTTGTTCTGTCCTGATATTATTGAATTTAAACCTGTCCATGCAGATTGACTTTCATTTGCTGCATCAACACTTGCTTTTCCAAATGCTAAAATAGATCCTACTGCAAATGCTTTTGTTATATATCCACTTATTTTATTCATAGTGTTACTAGCAAAGTTCTCAGATTGCTTCATAGTATTATTTAATACTCGAGAAAATTCTTTATCATCTAATGTCAGATCAATGCTTACCTCACCTACACTTTTACTCATATACTTCCCCCTATATTAGTCATTGTTACTTGCTAACATTTTGAAGATATACATTGCTTTTTCTAATTTATCGTTGCTTTCTTCCTCAGTCATATTTTTGACTCTGAAATTTTCCCATTCTTCTCTAATTCTAAGTTCATGTTCTGACATATTTTTTATTATATTCTCATCTTTTTCTGCTCGTATCGAAATAATTCTTCCGAAGTGCTGTGTTAGGTGATATTCCAGTTATTAACATATTATATTTTTCAACAGTAATAGTGTCATACTCTTCTAGCAAATCTATATTATATTGTTCCAAAAAACTTGATACTATTAAATTCCAATCATATTTATCATCGTAATAATAGTCATAATTTACTTTTTTTCTGTTGTTTGTTCTATTTCTTCTAGTTTTTGACCTGTAGCAGCTGCAACTACAACATTCACTAAATTTTTATATTCTTCATTACTTATATCTAAATCTAATATTTCCTTAAGTGCTTTTTTACCTAACAGTAGTTCTAACAATGTGTCTTGTTTTTCTAATACTGATATTTCTGTATTCTTTTCTAATTCATAAAGTTTATCATATGTCTTTTTAGTATTATCTACCTCATATAGCTTATCCAAAACTTTTATGCTTGGTTTTTCTCTTTTCTCCTTTGGTAAAATTTTTGTATCTAATATTCTCATTTTTTCTTTCTCCTTATAATAAAAAATAGGGGAATGATATTTCCCCTTTTTAAAAAATTAAGCTCCTACTGTATATTTAGGCTTTCCATGTGATATTAAATCAGCAGATAGAGGTGCTACATTTGTAGAATCTCCGTCCCATAAAATCTTTAACATCAGCAACTGCCTCCATTTCAAAAACATCTTTGTTAGGAAATGTTATTTTAAGTGCAGTATAAGCATCCACTCCATTTTTTAAAGCAAGACTTGCTAAATGATCATTTCCTGGATCTCCCAGATGTCTCTTACCTGCTAAATTGAAAGTAACTTTCTTTGCTGTAGCAAGTGCACTTTGCCATCCTTCATTTTCCATTGCAGTCCATGTTTCAATACCAGTTTCAATTGATATATTCCCTTTTTCCATTTCTGCAACTTTAACATATGTCCATACATCACCTGTCTTTTTTGTACCTAATTCTATTATGCAATTATTTACTGGAAATACTCCAGACTTAATAACTTTTGGTTCTGGCATATTAATTCTCCTTCCTTTCATTTTCTATTAAATCTATTTCAAATGAAAATTCATAATTTCCTTTATCATCTGCTCCTAATTCTATAGGTTCAGAATACAAAAGATTTGAATATATTTGATAGTTATCTATATTGAAATTTCTAAAATTCCAAAAATCTTGTATTTTAGTAGCTTCTTCTGAAGCTTCTTTGTAATTAGTTCCATATTTTAATAAAATAGTTATTGGTTTTATTTTTGTTTTTTTATTATTTATAAATCCTTCATTCTTCATTATTCTTTTAGAATTATAAAAGGTTATCATTTTTTCTTTATTATTATCTATCTTTCCTATAGAGATAGGATGTTGCCATTTGTAATTTTCTTTAAAATAATCTCTATATTTATCTAATAACATTATATTTTTCCTTTCATAAATTTTTTAAATAATTCATTAGCATAGTTTTTCTTATCTCCTGATATATAAGTTTCAAACCACATACCTTGAGCATTAGGATTTTTATTTTTTTTGAAGTTGTACTCTGGATGAAAATAAACTCTTCTAGCATATGGCGTATCTACTCCAATAATTGCTTTTCCTTTTTCAATATGAGTATCATCTACAAAGATACTTTCTTCTAGTATTCCGTGTATCAAAAGGTATTGTTTGAGAGTCTAATAAATCAGATTGGATTGAATCCGCTGTTTCTAGTAAGGCATCAAGTGCATAAGTATTAATTTCATCAACAACATTTTGTTTAATTTTTTTACTAATTTTCATATTATCTCCAATTTTGTATGATTGACTGTTCCATCTGGATTAAAAATTCTATACCCTTTATGTATTGTATATTCTTTACTTTCTATTTTTACTTTACCTATAGATAAAGTTTTTATATTTGAGTCCAAATCTCCCTTGATTAATATGATTCCATTCAGTATAATTTCTTTTCCATTAGGTTCTAGTCTCTTCTCTGTTTTTTCTTGATAAATACATGGCTTATTAGCACTTAATACTTTATTGAAACCTCCATCTTCAGATATTTCATCACTATATATTGTAATTTCACATTCTTTATTTGCTAAAAAATCCAAGAATCCTAGTTTTTTTATTTTCTCTACCATTTAAAACCTCTTCTCATTAATCCTGTTTTCTTTAAATTACTGTAAGCTAAGTAAGGTATCTTATATTTTTTAATCTCTGTTATTATTTGTTCATTTATTTCAGAAGTAACTGATATATCCCCTACACTATAGCTCTTTAAATTCATTGTTTGTTCATATAGTTCTTTATTATTAAAATAAAATTCAATACTTACAAACATACATTTTTTTAAACATTCTTTTTGAAAATCAGTTAAATTATCATATCCTATATAAACTATTCTATTAAATGTTAAATCATCAATTATATCTTTTATTGTTTCAAAAATATAAGGAGGTATCTCAAGTTTACCTCCTCTATTTT
>ERZ773070.1656-NODE-1656-length-13438-cov-7.552716_pt1 | contig 13438 bp, 12 predicted proteins | sample MGYA00580618_ERZ773070 | MGnify/ENA primary metagenome ERZ773070 (study PRJEB29015, sample SAMEA2738023) | human oral metagenome | biome: human oral; feature: human-associated habitat; material: dental | place: China | collected 2019 ...
TTGACGGCAATGTCACCGAAGCCACACGGCTCCAGATCGCATACGCCGATCTCATCGACGCGCTTTTCTGCGAGGTCAACCCGATCCCCGTCAAAACCGCGATGCGGATGCTGGGCTACAATACGGGCACGCTCCGTATGCCTCTCTCGGAACCGGAGCCTGCACATACGGCGCAGATCGAGGCTGCGCTGCGCGCACACAATCTCATTTAACAGCATAGGAAACGATAGAGAGCATCAACGTGCCGGACACGAGGATGCTCTTTTTGTTATATTGATTCACGAAAAATTCTTTCTGTTGACACGGTGCATAATTTCATGTAATATATGTAAAACATATTTAGTATATATGAAATGGAGATGATTTATCGTGATATTATCAAAATACATTGTGCCGCTCCTCTTCGGCACTGCGGTCATTTTTGCTGCGGCGGGATGCGGCGGTACAAATGAGGCATCGGAGCAGGGCGGAAAATGGCGCGTCGGTACGGATGCGAGCTATGCACCGTTTGGATTTCAGGATGAGAAGACGCATGCCTATGTAGGCTATGACATCGACATCATCCGTGCGATTGCCGCAGCGCAGGGGCATGAGGTCGAGATCAAGAATCTCAATTTTGACGGTCTGATCCCCGCGCTCCAGACAGGTGATCTCGACATCGCCATCTCGGACATGACGATCAACGAAGAACGGGCAAGGACGGTGGATTTCACAGATTCCTACTACAAGGCAGGTCTAAGCATGGTCGTCCGCGCGGATGAGACGCGCATTAACAGCTTTGATGATCTGAAGGGACTGCGTGTCGGCGTGACGATCGGCTCGACGGGCGCAGAGGTTGCACGCGGCATTCCGAATGCCGATCTGCACGAGTTCAGCACGATCTCGGATGCCTTCCTCGATCTCTATAACGGCGGCGTTGATGTCGTTGTGAATGATACGCCCGTCGATGAGTACTATGTTGAGAACAAGGGCAAGGGAATTGCAAAGGTTGTGCCTGCGCAGATCAATCAGGAGGATCTCGGCATCGCAGTCAAGAAGGGAAACGCAGAGTTGTTGGGGCAGTTGAATGCAGGGCTGCGTAAGATCAAGGAGAATGGAAAGTATGACGAAATCTACCGTAAGTGGTTCGGCAAGGAACCACCGAAAGAATAACAACGGATGAAGAAGGAGGGGACGGATGAATGTGATCGAGGAGCGCCTTGCGGTGCAGGATGTGATTGTATTGGATGGTGCGTTTGCAACGGAGCTTGAGGCGCGCGGATTTTCCGTGAACGATGCACTCTGGTCGGCGAAGGCGCTCTTTGAGCGTCCCGATCTTGTGCGTGAGGTTCACATGGACTACCTGCGCGCAGGAGCGGATGTCGTGACGAGCGCGAGTTATCAGGCGACGGTGGAGGGCTTTATGAAGCGCGGCTTCTCTAAAGAGGAGGCTGCTGCACTCATACAGAAGTCCATTCAGTTGGCGCAGGAGGCGCGTGATCTGTATCTTGCAGAGCGCGAGGGAAACGGGCGGGTGCCGTTCGTGGCGGCATCGGTTGGACCATACGGAGCATATCTTGCTGACGGCTCTGAGTATCGTGGCGACTATGGTATCGACGAGGATGCACTTGTCGCATTCCATGCGGAGCGACTTGCACTGCTTGCAGCGGAAAAGCCTGACCTGCTCGCATGTGAGACGCTGCCGTGTCTGGTGGAGGCACGTGCGATTGTACGCGCGCTGCGCGAAAGAGAGATACGGATTCCCGCGTGGTTCTCGTTCTCCTGCCGCGATGCTGCGCACATCAGTGACGGCATGGAGATTGCGGTATGTGCGCGGTGGCTGGACACTGTGCCGGAGGCTGCGGCGATCGGGCTGAACTGTACGGCACCGCAGTACGTAGAATCGTTGATTGGCGAGATCCGAAGGGAAACGACAAAGCCCATCGTCGTTTATCCGAACTCCGGTGAGACGTATGATGCCTCAGATAAATCATGGCATGGTGCGGCAGAGGATTTCGGTACGATAGCCCGCCGCTGGCGCACGGCAGGAGCGCGCCTCATCGGCGGCTGCTGCAGGACGACGCCGCGCGAGATCGCAGACATAGCTGCATGGGCAAAGAATTGAACAAGGTGAGGTGACGGAGCGATGGAGGAAGCATGCACGACGGTCGACCTCGCGCGTGCAGAGCGCGCCATGCGCGAATTTCTCACGGCGGTCGGGGTTAATCTCGCTGCACGGGGGATGGAGGAAACACCCACGCGCGTGGCACAGCTCTATGGGGAACTGTTCGCGGGGCTCCGTGCGGATACAAGCAAGCTCTGGGCAGATGTGCTGACGGAGAAGACGGATGGTCTGATTGCCGTGCGTGCGATTCCCGTTTATTCCATCTGCGAACATCATTTGCTTCCGTTCTTCGGGACGGTACATATTGTCTATCGCCCGCACGCAGGACGCGTGGCGGGTTTTGGCGTTTTCACGCGGCTGGTCGAATGTATGGCGCGCCGCCCGCAGCTGCAGGAGCGACTGACGGCAGACATTGCCTCTGAAATCGAGCAGGGGCTTGGCGCGGAGGGCGTGCTTGTCGTTCTTGACGCACAGCAGCTCTGTATGACGATGCGCGGCGCACGCGCGCATGGAACGCGGACAACGACCTCGGCGTGTAGGGGAATCTTTCGCGAAGATAAGGCAATGGAACTGCAGGCATGGAAAATGTTAGGTGAATGGGATGACGGCAGAGAGAACATATCGCTTTCGTGACGGGAAAAAGCTGACGCTCGGCGGGCGAACGCTCGTCATGGGCATTCTGAATGTGACGCCCGATTCGTTTTCGGACGGTGGCAGGTGGAACACGCGCGATAGCGCGCTGCGCCATATGGAGGAGATGGTGCGGGACGGTGCGGACATCATCGATATCGGTGCGGAGTCGAGCCGTCCCGGATTCGTTCCCATGAGCGCGGCGGAGGAGATGGAGCGGCTGCTGCCGTTTCTTGAAACGATTCTGGCAGAATGTCCCGTGCCCGTTTCTGTGGACACGTTTAAGGCAGAGACGGCACGCGCGGCTCTGAGCGCGGGCACGCATATGCTGAATGATATCTGGGGACTGCAATATGCGGAGGAGCCGGGTGCGATGGCGCGTGTCGCGGCGGAGGCGGATGCGCCCGTTGTCGTGATGCACAATCAGAACGGGACGGCATACAGCGGAGACATCATCGGCGAAATGCGCACGTTCTTTGCATGCGCGTTTGCGCACGCGGATGCGGCGGGGCTTGCACGCGAAAATCTCATCCTCGACCCCGGCATTGGTTTCGGTAAGACGGCGGAGCAGAATATGCATGTTCTGCGGCGCATGGATGAACTTATCTCATACGATGGCACGGACTATCCCGTGCTCCTCGGGGCGAGCCGCAAGAGCTTTATCGGGGCGGCACTCGATCTGCCCGTAGAGGAACGCATGGAGGCGACGGGGGCGGCGTGCGTCATGGGGATTGAGCGCGGCGCATCGATTGTGCGCGTGCATGATGTGAAGCCGATTGTGCGTATGTGTCGCATGACGGATGCGATTCTGGGAGCATAAGTATGGATCGGATTTTTCTGTGCGGGATGCGCTTTATGGCTTGTCACGGTGTCCTACCACACGAGCGGGAGATTCCGCAGCCGTTCGAGGCGGATGTGGAGCTCGGGCTTGATCTGCGTGCGGCGGGGGAGAGCGATAACATCGAGGATACGGTGAACTATGCTAAGGTCTATGATATTGTATCCACAGATCTGACCGTCACATCGAAGAAGCTGATCGAAGCTCTTGCAGAGGAGATTGCAGAGGATCTGCTGAACGCCTTCGCACGGGTTCGTTGGGTGCGCGTTACCCTGCATAAGCCTGCCGCGCCGATTGACGGCATATTCTCGGATGTTGGCGTGACGATCCTGCGCCGCAGGAAAGACCTCGTATGCTGACGGCATATATCGGACTTGGGGCAAATCTCGGGGCGCGTGGAGAGACGATGCGTGCGGCACTGCGACAGTTATCAGAAACGCGCAGCGTGCGTGTGGAGCAGGTGTCGCACTTCTATGAAACGCCGCCGTGGGGCAAGACCGATCAGCCTGCGTTTCTGAATGCAGCAGCGCGTATCTCGTTTGATGGTGCTCCCTATGACTTGCTGCGAAATCTCCAACGGATTGAACACGCGCTTGGGCGTGTGCGCCATGAACACTGGGGGGCACGGACGATAGACCTCGATATTCTGTATGTTGAGGATGTGACACTGTCGGATAAGGCGTTGACTCTGCCGCATCCCTATCTCACGGAGCGTGCTTTTGTGCTCGTGCCGCTCGCTGAGATTGCATCTGCTCTGATGGTGAACGGAAAGCGTATTGATGAATGGCTCTCTGAAATTGACGCGGCGGGCATTGTGCATGCGCCCGAACTCTGTGCTCCATACCCGCTCGAACTCATCGCCGCCTGTGACGAGGCGGGCGGCATCGGGCGTGATGGTCAGTTGCTTGCATATGTTCCGGAGGATCTGGCGCATTTTCGCCGGACGACGATGGGCGGGATCGTTGTCATGGGGCGGCGCACGATGGAAAGCCTGCCCGCACGCCGACCACTCGCGGGACGTGAGAATGTTGTCCTTTCGCGGACGGTGGAGCGCGCCGAGGGCTTTCATATCGTGCATGATCTTGCGGCGCTGTGGGCGCTGCTCGGTGAGATGACGCAGGATGCGCCGCGCCCGATCTTCACCATCGGCGGTGCGGCGTGTTACCGCCTCCTCCTGCCCTATGTGCGGCGTGCCCATGTGACACGTCTCACGGGCACGTATGGAGCAGATGTGTTCTTGCCGCCGCTGGAAGGCTTTGCGTTGACAAACAGTCGGCGCGGAGAAAACGGTATGTTTGAGATTTACGAGAGAGTTTAGCATGGCAAAGGAAATCTTTCACAACGATTGGCAGGAGCTCCTTGCGGATGAGATGGCACAGCCCTACTATCGCGAGTTGCGCGCGTTTCTCATCGAGGAGTATCGTACGAAGCGCATCTATCCGGATATGTTTGCGATCTTCAACGCGCTCCACTATACGAGCTTTGCGGATACGAAGGTCGTGATCCTCGGGCAGGATCCGTATCACGGCGACGGGCAGGCGCACGGGCTCTCGTTCTCCGTGCAGGTCGGCATCGATCCGCCGCCGTCGCTGCTCAACATCTACAAGGAGCTGCAGGATGATCTTGGGATCACACCGCCCACACATGGCTGTCTCATCCCGTGGGCAAGGCAAGGCGTGCTCCTCCTCAACACCGTACTCACCGTGCGCGCTCATGCGGCGGCATCTCATCAGGGGCATGGATGGGAGCGCTTCACCGATCACATTATCCGGCTGCTCGGTGCGCGCGAGCGTCCGCTTGCCTTTATCCTCTGGGGCAGCCCTGCACGGAAGAAGCGCAGCCTCATCACGAATCCGCATCACCTCATCGTCGAGTCGCCGCACCCGAGTCCGCTCTCGGCACATCGCGGCTTCTTCGGCAGCCGCCCTTTCTCGCGCGTCAATAATTTTCTCACGGCGGCGGGTGAGACGCCGATCGTATGGCAGCTGCCTCCGGCGGATGAAATCGAAGCATAAATTTTTAGAAAAGAATAGAAAGAAGAACACATGAAAATTTTATCACTGCGCAATATCTGCGCGCTTGGCATCCTAGCTTGCCTCGGCGGCTGCGGTTCGCCCGCAGTCTCCTCTGCGGAGATGCCGCATGAAATCGTACAGAAAAATATGCCGCTGGATGGGCAGAAGGAAATCTACCTTGCGGGCGGCTGTTTCTGGGGGACGGAGCTCTATTTGGGACTTGTGCACGGTGTGATCTCCGTGGAGAGTGGTTATGCGAACGGCTCGACTTCACATCCCTCCTATCGTGAGGTGTGCAGTGGAAGCGGTCACGCGGAGACGGTGCACGTCGTCTATGATCCGCAGATTGTTTCTCTCGACGAGATACTGACGGATTTTTACGATTCCATCGACCCGACAGCGAAGGATCGGCAGGGCAATGATATCGGGCGGCAGTATCGTTCCGGCATCTACTACGTACCGAATGCGGACGGCAGTGAGAGTACCGACGCAAGCGTGATTCGCGCCTCACTCGATAATTTGCAGAAGCGTATCGGCAAACCGATCGCGATCGAGATGGGGGAGATTATGAACTTCTACCGCGCCGAGGAGGATCATCAGGAGTATCTCGAGAAGAATCCGAACGGCTACTGCCATATTTCGCCGGCGCTTATCGCCAGAATGCGGGAGAAGCGCGCGGCGGCAGAGCGTGCAGAGGAAACGAAGTCAACGCGCACCTACACGAAGCCTTCGGATGCCGAACTCAAGGCACGCCTGACGGATCTGCAGTATGCCGTCACGCAGGAGAAGGCGACCGAGCGACCGTTCTTCAACGAGTACGACCATGAATTCCGCGAGGGCATCTACTGCGATATCACGACAGGTGAGCCGCTCTTCATCTCGACAGATAAATACGATTCGGGCTGCGGCTGGCCGGCGTTCTCGCGTCCGATTGACAGTACACTGATCGCGGAGCATGAGGATCGCTCGCACGGCATGGTGCGCACGGAGGTCACGGCGGCGACCAGCGGCGCGCATTTGGGGCACGTCTTCAACGACGGTCCTGCCGCGACAGGTGGTCTGCGCTACTGCATCAACAGTGCCTCCCTGCGTTTTATCCCGAAGGAGGATATGGAGCGAGAGGGGTATGGAGACTATCTCTATCTGCTGGAAAAGTAGATTTGAAAAGTTCTCATGTGTTGAGAGAATTTATGAAATATTTCTTTTGCGTATTGACAAGCACTTCATCCAATGTTATCTTTATCGAAGTGTTTTAGGAAGCATTGATCAGTTCAGCACTTCCATTATGAAAACTTTATAGCCATTGGATCAGGTGTTACAACACTTAATAGAAAATCCGGTAAAGGAAGTAATGTCCACAAAGCCGGAGCGGTCCCGCCACTGTATCAGTGAGCAAACCTGCAAGAAAATACGAATGGTATTTTCGATCATGTCACTGGGGGTATCCCTGGGAAGGCGCAGGTGAGCAACGAACTGAAGCCAGGAGAACTGCCTGATTGACAATCGCCGTTTGACCTGCGAGTGATGGGGATGGGGATTTAGATCCTTTAATTGTGTGTAAGTGCGCCCTTTTCTGCTGTTGCAGGAAAGGGCCTTTTACTTGCTAAAGTTTTCCGAAATATGAACACAACGCATGGAAAGCGCTGAAAGAAAGGTGACAAAGGATTATGACGAGAGAGAAGAAATGGACACTGGCGGTACTTGCGGCATTTGCTGGAGTGAGCTTTGCGGGGACAGGATATGCTGCGGAACAGACAACGGCAGAACAGGCGGAGGCGCATGCCCTGACCGATACCGTGGTAACGGCGCAGCGCCGTGAGAAGCGCGATCTCGATACGCCCGCGACGACGACGGTCATCACGGCAAAGGAGATCGAGAAGGCGGGCTACCGCAACGTATTCGAGGCAATCGATCAGCAGGTCGGCTCGACGAGCACGTCGTATGGTGAGGCGGGACAGGACTTTGGTTTTGCGGCCGGGCGTATCACCTTGCGCGGCTACGATCGCGGCACGCTCGTCATGGTCAACGGCGTACCAATGAATCTCAAGAACTATCCGAGCACGGAGAATATTCCGGCGTCCATGGTCGAGCGCATCGAGATCGTCAAGGGAGCGGCATCAACCCTTTACGGAGCTGAGGCGATGGGCGGCGTTGTCAACATCATCCTGAAGAAACCGGCGGAGGGAGAATCTGAATTCAAGCTCAGCCAGACGGTTGGAAATTATTTCAAAAAGAGCGAGGCAACCTATACAGGGGAGCGTATCATCGTCGATGTGAGCCGCGAGTGGTTGAAGGATTTGCCGCACTCCAACGGATTTGGCATGGATAAGATCTCTTGGGTGGACTGGTGGGTTGGCAAAGGGAAAAGAAGCCGCGTGGGCATTATCGCCCAGCTAACCGATGAGGTCTCTCTCGACTATAACTATATGGAGGGAGACATTACGCGCGGTGGGACTCAATACCGCAAAACGGGGAATAGACTTGTTCCGACGGGAACGAGATATAACTACCGCTATAATGACCTTCGCCATACGGCGAGTCTCGTCTATCAGGGCAAGGACAACGGCATTCATGCTGTTCTCGGCTATAATTATCGCAAGGTCAATGGATTTGACTATCTTGCGAATAAGAAGAATGACAGTAATGCCACGATGGACGGTCAAATCCTCGATGTACAGAAAAACTGGAAGCTTGGGACGGACTCGATGGTGGTCGGATACTCCTATAAGCGTGAGGCAATCGACACCCCGGCACGGCATCGCAGCGCGTCCCGTACAGCGAACTCTCTCTATGCGTCTTACAGCAAGCAGTTTACGCCGAAATTCAACGTTACACTTGGTCTGCGCGGTGAGTTCATCAATGACCCGGAGGAGGATCAGCGTGTCTTTGTGCCGCAGTTCCAGACAGAATATAAATTTGACCGCAATACGGCATGGTATATCAATGTCGGTAAGGCGTTCCAGATGCCGACCATCGATGACAGCTTCCGCTATACCAATTTCAATCCAAACGGGCTAAAGCCCGAGAGCGGTTGGACATATGAGACGGGAGTCAAGATTCGCCGCGGAAATGACACATGGAAAGCCGCTGTCTACCATATGGATATGAAGAATAAGATTGGTTGGAGACTCGACGTGCCGACACAGCAACACTATGCGGTCAATACGGGGCAATTCCGCAATACGGGAGTTGAACTCGAATATGCGAAGCGTTTCAATGATGCGTGGAGTTTGACGCTCGGCGGTTCCGTATCCAATCCGGAGGTACAGAATCCGGCGGGAACGAACAAGGCGTGGGTGCAGGATGCAGCACGGCTTGAGGGCCTTATTCGCCTTGACTATCAGATGGCAAAGTGGCAGGGCAATCTCAACCTGAAATATCTCGGTGACCGTGAATATACTGCACAGCGATATGGCGCCCCGCAGGATGTACCCGACAAGATCCAGCTCAATATGAATGTGATCTATACGGCGGGCAAGGATGATGTCGTGTCGCTCGGCCTCTACAATCTGCTGAACCGTGAGAACTACTCCAACCGCTACGGCAATATCGATCTCGGGCGCAACTTCCGCCTGACCTATACGCATGCGTTCTAAGATGATACAGCTCTGCGCACTCTCCTTCCTCCTCATCACAGCCGCCATCATCGGCGGTTGTGGTGTGGAGGAAAAGGAGAATGCGACAGAGCCATCTGTGTTTTATCGCGGCACGGATGGCATGGGCGTCGAGGTCGTGCTGCGCGAGAAGCCGCAGCGCATTGTGTCACTCGGCCTTGCAACCGATGAGATCCTGCTCGCGATTGCGCCGCCGGAGCAGATCGCGGCACTCACATCGTACGCGGATGATCCGGGACTCTCATCCATGACAGAGCAGGCGAAGGCGGTTTCCGTCAAACTCAAGGACAAGAGCCCTGAGCGTGTGCTTGCACTCAACCCCGATCTCGTCTTTACAACGGACGGCGTGCCAAAGGAACTCGTGGAGAGTCTGCGCGACCTCGGACTGACGGTTTATGCCTCGCGTACCCCGAAGCGCATCGAGGGCATCTTTACGCGCATCGAGGAGATCGGCAGGCTGATCGGGCAGGAGGAGAATGCCGCAGCGCTCATCGCTGAAAAGCGTGCACGCCTTGCCGATGTAGAGCGTCGTGTCGGAGGTATCCCCGAGGAGGAGCGTCCGATTATCGTGGCGTTTGCATTCAGCGGCGTGTTCGGACAAAAGGACGGTCTATTTGACGATATGTGTCGTCATGCATCCCTGCGCAACGGTGCCGCCATGGTCGGGCTGACGGCAGACACACCCGTTTCCATGGAGCAGATCGTTGCGCTTGATCCCGATGTGTTCCTCCTGCCCACATGGAGCGCAGAGGGCGAAAAGACCGAGGATTTTCGCCAAAAGCTTCGGAGTGATCCCCTGTTTATGCACGTCAAGGCGGTGCGGGAGAATCATCTTTACACCGTACCCGATACCTATCGTTACAGTGCGGGACAGAACGCAATCGAGTGCGTTCATGAGCTGGCGCGCGTGGTGTATCCCGAGCGCTTTGCCGATGAGAAGTGAGAAAACGAGAATGACTCCGCTGCGGATGATGGTACTGAGCCTCACCGGGAACTGCAACCTTGCGTGTCGCTACTGCTACGCCTCGGAGCAGGATCGGAACACGATGACATGGGAGACGGCGCGGCGTGCGATCGATCTTGCGGCGGCGAGTGGTGCTCCCTTTATCCTCCAGTTCTCGGGCGGGGAGCCGCTGCTCGCCCTGCCGCTCCTGCATCAGATCGTGGACTACATACGCACGAATCGTATACGGGCACGCATGGATCTGCAGACCAACGGAACATTGCTGACGGAGGAGACGGCTGCTTTCCTGCGGTGTGCGCGCATCGGCATCGGCGTCAGCCTTGACGGCAGACCTGCCGAACATGATGCGCACCGCTGTTATCCGGACGGGCGCGGCTCATCAATGGATGTGATTGCAGGGATTCAGTGCCTCGGTCGGCGTGGCATTGCGATCGGTCTGACATGCGTTGTCACAGCGGAGAATGTTGCGGAGCTCTCCGGCGTTATCGAGATGGCGTACTATCTCGGCAATGTGCGCCGCATCGGCTTTGATCTCCTACGCGCACAGGGGCGCGGCTCTGCTGTCCGCCCTGCGCGGGAGGAGGATATGGTGCGGGCGATGGAGCAGGTCTTTGCACTTTGCAGGAAATTTGAGAAGCTGACCGGACGCCATATTTCCATTGCGCAGGAGGAGCAGGCGGCGTGCCTCCTACAGCGCACGAGCGATGGTTTTTCCCACTGCCACGCGATGAGCGGGGCGGGCGTGCACATCGATGCTGCGGGACGTATCTACGCCTGCGCTTCCTTTGTGGGGGATGCGCGCTTCCTGCTCGGCGACGTGGAGCACGGCATCGACGTTCGGCGGCAGGAGACGGTGGCGCATGAGATGCAGCGTGCCATGGCGTTTTGCAGGGCGTGTGCGGACTTTGCAGGATGCGGCGGCGCGTGCTATGCACGCAGGGCAGGGCAGGGACACGCTGCAACATCCGATGCCGAATGTGCGCTGAAGCGCGCCGCGATGAGAGCAGTTGAATGATATACGACTCGAAATGATGAAGGGACACACGAATGAAAACAAAAGCGGTTTATCCGTTTACAGCCATTGTTGGGCAGGAGGAAATGAAGACGGCACTTCTTCTCAGCATCGTTATGCCGTCTCTTGGCGGTGTCCTCATCAAGGGCGAGAAGGGGACGGCAAAATCCACAGCCGTCCGTGCTGCCGCCGCGCTCCTGCCGGATCTGGAGGTTGTGCGCAACTGTGCCTGTCACTGCGACCCTGCACTGCCGGATCTTTACTGTGATGACTGCCGCACGCGGCAGGAGGCGGGAGAGACGCTTCCCACAGAGGCGATTCCGATGCGCGTGGTGGAGCTGCCCGTCAGCGCGACAGAGGATCGCGTGGTCGGAACGCTTGATATGGAGGTGGCCATCCGGCACGGGCGCAAGGAGTTTGAGCCGGGGATCTTAGCAGCGGCGAACCGCAATATTCTCTACGTGGATGAGATCAACCTGCTTGAGGATCACATTGTCGACATTCTGCTCGACTCTGCGGCGATGGGCGTCAACACGGTTGAGCGTGAGGGCATCTCCTATGCACATCCGGCGCGTTTTGTTCTCATCGGTACGATGAATCCGGAGGAGGGGGATATTCGTCCGCAGCTCCTCGATCGCTTTGCACTTTCGGTTATCGTTGCGGGGGAGTGCGATGCTGAGAGCCGTGTCGAGGTCATTCGCCGTCGGATTGCTTACGAGCGTGATCCGGATGCGTTTGCGGCAACGTATGCGGCGGAACAGGAGCGCCTGCGCACGCAGATCGTTGCGGCGCGCAAACGCATCGCCTGTGTGGAGGTGTCCGATGCGATCCTCGATCAGACGGCACGGATCTCGTTGGCGCTCGGCGTCGACGGGCACCGCGCGGATATCACACTCATCAAGGCGGGCATTGCCCACGCGGCGTTTGCAGGACGCAGCGCCGTCACGACAGAGGATCTGCAGCGTGTCAGCCGGCTCGTCCTCGCACACCGCATGCGTCGCCGCCCGTTCGAGGAGGGCGCGGTCGACTGGAGTGCGGTGGACGCGATTTTGGGCGGAGCCGCATGAATCATTTCGGAGGAAAAATTTGGATACTCCGCGTTATCCGCTGACTGCTATTGTCGGTCAGGAGCGTGCACGACGTGCACTTTCGATTGCACTCATCAATCCGCAGGTGGGCGGTCTTCTGATCTCCGGCACACGCGGTACGGCAAAATCCGTTCTCGTTCGTGCGGCGGCACCCTTTACACCGACGGGACAAATTATGGAGCTGCCGCTTGGAGCCTCGGAGGACATGATCTTCGGCACAATTGATATGGAGACGGCACTCCAAAAAGGGGAGCGGTGCCTGCGGCATGGGCTTTTGTACCGTGCCAAGAATACGGTTCTCTATATGGATGAAGTCAATCTTCTCAGGGAGGATCTTCTCACCGCCGTATTGAGATCTGCGGCAGACGGGCGCTTTTGCCTTGAGCGAGATGGGCTTTCGTTTACCGAGGATGTTTCCTATACGCCTGTCGGGACAATGGATCCTGAGGAAGGTACGCTTCGCTCTGCCGTGCTGGATTCGTTCGGGATGTTTGCAGCGATGGAGGAGATCGAAGACGCTGCGCAGCGCAGGGAGATTGCGGCGCGTGTCCTTGCCTATGAGCGCGACTCGGCAGTATTTCGTGCCTCCTACGCCGCACAGGAGGAGGCATTCGGGACGATGATCTGCCGCGCACACGAGATGCTGCCGAGAGTGGAGGCATCGTCTCCCATCCTGCACTTTGCGGCGGCATGCGTCTTGCGTGCGTGCTGCGCCGGAAACCATGCGGAGATCTATCTGATCGAGGCGGCGCGTGCGATTGCGGCGCTGGCGGGCAGGGACTATGTCATGCCTCGCGACGTGGAGGAGGCGGCGGAGTTCGTGCTCGTCCATCGAATGAGCCATCCGCAGGAGGAGCAGGAGAATATGCCGCAGCCGTCTGTCGATCTGCCGCAGGAGCGCGATGCACCACAGGCAGATATGCCACAGCATGAGGGGGGTGCAGGGCAAAGCGATACACAAGATGGAACAGGCGATGCATCTCTGCCGTCGGATGAGGAAAAACATGGCGGTGATGAGGATCGGGTCGCCGCTCCGCTTGAGAATGTCATGGCGCGGCTCTCGCTGCTCCATATGACAATGCGTGCGCAGGGCGGCAAGAGCGGCAGGCGTGACATCGTTCAGATTCATACGGCGGACGGGCGTGGTCTGCGTACGGATCTGCCGCGGCGCGG
>ERZ773070.1657-NODE-1657-length-13432-cov-3.795395_pt1 | contig 13432 bp, 9 predicted proteins | sample MGYA00580618_ERZ773070 | MGnify/ENA primary metagenome ERZ773070 (study PRJEB29015, sample SAMEA2738023) | human oral metagenome | biome: human oral; feature: human-associated habitat; material: dental | place: China | collected 2019 ...
GTCTGCGACGCCCCCGCCTCGCAGACGGGCCAGGAGCGGTGCCGGTACGGGGACCGTGGAACCCAGCACGGTCGACGCCGCCCAGCCGCGTCCGCACGCTCCCGTAGCCGCCACACCGGAAGGAGTTGAAGATGTCCGCCAGCAACGCAGTCAGGGCCACCCGCCCCGCACCGCGTCACACCTCACGAGCCACCGCCTCCTGGGAGGGGGCCGGTCAGGCCCGTCCTTCACGCCCGCGGCGCGGTGAGCCCCGCCGCGCCGAGCGCTCCGAGGCCACCACCCGCCCGCGCCTGTCCGTGGTCCAGGGCCTCGCGGCCTCGCGCTCCACGCTGCCCTTCCTCCTGGGTGTCGTCTTCATCCTGGTGGCCGTCCTGGTCAGCTCCATGGCCCTGAACGCCGCCATGGCGGACACCGCCTACCGTATGCAGGCCGCCCAGGTCCAGCTCGGTGTGGCCAACGACCACGTCGCCACCCTTGCCGACCAGGTCCAGAAGGCCTCCTCGCCCTCCAGCCTGACCCAGGCCGCCCAGCGTCTGGGCATGGTCCCCTCCGGGGCCCCGGGGGTCGTGGACCTGACCACCTCCACCGTCTCGGGCGGGACGCCCGCCGCGGAGAAGTAGGCCTGTGGACCTGAGCCGCCGTCGGATGATGCAGCTGGCCGGAGCCGTCGGGTTCACCGCCCTGGCGGGCAGGACGGCCTGGATCCAGGTCGTCCAGGGCCCGGAGCTGGCCGCCAGGGCCAAGGCCGAGCGCACCGTCTCCTGGGTCAACCGCGCCCCGCGCGGCCAGATCCTGGGGCGTGACGGCACGGTCCTGGCCTCCTCCGTGGTGTCCTACGACGTCGGCGTCAACCAGGTCCTGGTCTCCCAGTACGAGCGCCGCGAGAAGAGGACCGACCCCACCACCGGCGCGGAGGAGGAGGTCGTCGTGGGCTACGGCGCCCTGGCCGCTGCCGAGCTGCTCGCCCCGGTCCTGGGCGTGGACGTCAACGAGCTCGGCGGCGCCATGGTGGGCGACTCCACCTACGTCATTGTCGCCGAGGCGGTCACCCCCGACACCTGGCGCCAGGTCAAGGCCCTGGACATCCAGGGCATCGAGCCCGACCAGCGCAGTCGGCGCACCTACCCGGCCGGCAGGACGGCCGGCAACGTCGTGGGCTACACCAGTGAGAAGGAGCACCGGGTCCTCACCGGTGCCGCCGGCCTGGAGTACAGCCAGAACGACCTGCTGTCGGGGACCGACGGTGAGGGCAGCGTCGAGATCGGTCGCAGCGGCGTCATTATCCCCACCGGTGAGCAGCAGGACACCCCGGCCACCGCCGGGACCACCGTGCGCACCACCATCAACCCCGACCTCCAGGCCCTGGCCCAGGAGGTGATCGACGCCGCCGTGGACTCCCAGAGCGCGGACTGGGGCTCCATCGTGGTCATGGAGCCCTCCACCGGCAAGATCCTGGTCATGGCGGACTCCCACACGGTGGATCCCTCCGACCCCGTCGCCAGCGCCGCGCAGGACCGCGGGGCCCGGGTGGTCCAGGCCGTCTTCGAGCCCGGCAGCGTGGGCAAGGTCGTCACCTTCGCCAGCGCCCTGGAGCAGGGGGCCGTCACCCCGACGACCCCCTGGACCGTCCCCTACAGCTGGGTGTCCCCCGACGGGGAGGAGTTCCACGACTCCCACGAGCACCCTGACCAGTACCTCACCAGCGCCCAGATCCTGGCGGAGTCCTCCAACGTGGGCACCGTCCAGGTCGGTGACACCGTCAGCGACCAGAGCCGCTACGAGCTCATGAAGCGGTTCGGCTGGGGCACCCTGAGCGGGATCGAGCTGCCGGGGGAGTCCTCCGGGCTCCTCTACCCCCCCGACTCCTGGGACGGCCGGACCCGCTACACCACCATGTTCGGCCAGGGCGTGGCCGTCACCGCCCTCCAGGCCGTCCAGGTCCTGGCCGCCATCGCCAACAAGGGCGTGCGCATGCCCCCCCGGGTCATCGACGCCTGGATCGGGGCGGACGGCAAGGAGATCCCCCAGACCCAGCCCGAGGGCGTCCAGGTCATCTCCGAGGCCACCGCCGCCACCCTGACCGACATGCTCATCGGGGTCACCCAGGAGGGGGGCACCGCCGAGACCGCCTCCCTGGACGGCTACCTGGTGGCGGGCAAGACCGGCACCACCGAGATCCTCACCGGGGAGGGCGGGACGGTGGCCTCCTTCGTGGGCTTCACCCCGGCCCGGGCCCCGGCCATCGCGGTCTCGGTGGTCCTGTACCGTCCCGAGGGCGTCTACGGCGGGACCGTCTCGGGCCCCGTCTTCCGCAAGATCGCCACCGCCGCCATGCACGCCCTGGGGATCGCCCCGGATCCCACGGTGGTGGCCGCCCAGGCCGCCGCCCGCGCCGACGCCGAGACCTCCGCACCCCCCGGCCACTCACCGGACGGCGGCTGACACCTCAGTCCTCGCACGTCACACTCCTTCTCCGGGCGAGCCCGACGCCCGTTCCCCGACCCCGAGATAGATTGAGGAGCTATGAGTAACGCCTATGAGTCGGCTGCGGCCCTGCGCCCCCACCACCTGGAGCCCACCGATCTGAGGCAGCTGGTGCGGTCCTTCTCACTGGTCCCGGCGCCAGGCACCAGCCAGGAGGACACGGCCGGCGTCATGGTCACCGGCGTGAGCGTGGACTCCGGTGACGTCGCCCCCGGGGAGCTGTTCGTGGGCCTTCCCGGCTTCAAGGTCCACGGCGCCTCCTTCGCCGCCCAGGCCGTGGAGGCCGGGGCCGTGGCCGTGGTCACCGACAGCCAGGGGGCCCACCTGGCCGCCGGCCTCCTCGGCACCCCGGTCCTGGTCCACGAGGACCCCCGGGCCCTGGTCGGCCCCCTGTCCCAGGAGGTCTACCACCACCCCGCCGAGCACCTGACCACCACCGCGGTGACCGGTACCAACGGCAAGACCACCACCAGCTACTTCCTGGACGCCATGCTCGCGGCCCACCTGGGCGGCTGCATGGTGGCCGGGACCGTCGAGCTGCGCGTGGGAGGCACCTCGGTGGAGTCCCCGCGCACCACCGTGGAGGCCCCGGTCCTGGCCCGCATGATGGCCCTGGCCGTCGAGGAGGGCGTGGGCGCCGCCTCCCTGGAGGCCTCCAGCCACGCCATTGTGCTGCACCGCCTGGACGGCGTCATCTTCGACGTCGTGGGCTTCACCAACCTCCAGCGCGACCACCTGGACTTCCACAAGACCATGGAGGGGTACCTGGAGGCCAAGTCCCGCCTGTTCACCCCCGACCACGCCCGCAGCGCCGTGGTCTGCGTGGACGACAGGTGGGGGGCGTCCCTGGCCCGTACCGCCTCCGCCGCCGGCCTGGAGGTGGAGCGGGTGCGCGCCTACCCCGGTGACGCCGAGTGCGACTGGTGGGTGTCTGACGCCGCGGTCTCCCTGGCGGAGGCGGCCACCACCTTCACCCTCCACGGGCCCGGTGCCCAGGAGATCAGCGCCTCCTGCCCGCTGCCGGGCCTGGTCAACGTCCAGAACGCCGCCCTGGCCCTGGTCATGGCTATCCGGGCGGGCGTCCCCGCGCCCACCGGCCTCAGCCGGGGCGCTGCCGACCGTCACCGGGGCGGGCTCGTAGCCCCTGACCCGCTCCTCCCACGCGGCCAGCTCGGAGCCGTTGAGGACCCCGGCCCGCCCCGCGCCCTGCTGCCAGGGCTGCACGAGGTAGACGGCGGGGGCGTCCCTGACCCTCTCCCAGCTGGGGTGGGGCAGGGACGGCTCGGAGTCCCGCCCGAGGACGGGGCCCATGGTGACCACGTCGAGCACGTCCAGGAACCGCTCGACCTGGCCGTCCGGCGTCGTCCGCCCGGTGGGCATGAGCTCCCAGGGGACCTGTCCGCACGACGGCGGCGGGTTCACGGCCAGGAGCACCCGCTGGCCGGGCGTGTCCACCGCCTCCAGCAGGGAGGCCAGGAAGCCCGGGGGGACGAGGACCTGGGCCAGGTCACGCATGAGCTCCAGCTCGCGCTCCGGGTCGCCTGCCAGGGCCCCGTCGACCACCCGCAGGAAGTGCCCCACCTCCAGCGGGTCCGGGGTGGCGGTGGAGGCCGTCTCGTCCTCGTCGTCATCGTCGAAGAAACGGGCCATCTCGTCATCGTCGTCCTCAGGGCCGGTGGCGGCGTCGGGCTGGGCGGGCAGGGGCGGGTAGTCCCGCTCAAGACGCTCGACCTGGGCCCCGGTGACCTGGTCGTCGTCGTCCATGTAGTCAGGCAGGGACCGGCGCAGCGCCTGTGTCACCCGGACGAGCTCCTTACGGTCCAGGACGACGAACGCCGGCGGGCAGTCCTCGCTCTCCCAGGCCACGTAGGTCCCCGACGTCGTATCGACGCCGTGGAAGACGAACTCGAGCTGCTTGGTCACATCCACTCCTCGGAGGCAGTCGGGACGGCGCCCTTCTCGGGGCACCGGGGGAACCGGGCGGGTCAGCACCTGAACTGGGCCAGGAGCTCGGCGACCCACAACTGGGACTGCTTCAGGCTGGTCCGCACGAGCCGGCGCGCCATGCTCCGCCGCTGTTGGATGGCCTTGTGCGCGGTCCGCTGGCGGCTCCGGACCCACTTGTCAGCCCGCTTCTGCTCCTCCAGGAGCCGGTCCCGGTCGCTGCCGCGCACGGGCCGGGAGGGGCGGGGCACGGAGACCACGTCGACCAGCTCGATCTCCTGCCCCTCCCCCAGGGGCGCCGCACCACTCACCTCCCCGGGGGCGGTGGCGCACAGGTGGACCAGGACCGGCAGGATCTCCCCGTAGACGTAGACGCGGGCCATCCCCACGTCACTGTCCCGGGGCAGCTCGCAGGCGGTGCGGACGGTCACGGTCACGCGCCGGTCCCGTCCGGTGCCCGCGACCCGCCAGGCCCCGGCGCCGGGGGAGGTGTCAAAGAGCCCCTGCACGTTCTGGCCCCAGTCAATGGTGAAGGTGCCTCGCGTCTTCCCGGCGCCCGCCACGAGGGCGACGGCGTCCTGGGACAGGCGCCCTCCCAGCAAGGCGGCCAGCTCGTCGTGCTGTCGTCCCCCGCCCGCCCCGGCTCGTTCCTCCACGGCGTCCAGGAGCTCCTCCAGGGCAGCGGCCTCCTCCTCGTCGCCCTCGTCCTCAGCCGCGTCGAGCAGGCCCTCCAGGCAGCTGGCGATCACCAGCCCCCAGGCGCGCCGCACCGTCTCGTCGACACCGTTATCAATGAAGTCCCGCGCCCGGTCCCTGACCTCCTGCGCCATGGGGGTGAGCAGGAGGGCGCCCACGCCCCCGTCCGCGGCGAGGCACAGGGGGACGTTACCCTCCTGGCTGAGTGCTATCAGCTCCATGTCCAGCGCGACCCGGTCGAGCTGCCTGACGCTGCCGTCGGCGGGGGACGGCCAGTAACGGCGCATCCACAGGCCCTGGGCGATCCTGCACAGCACCCTGGCGGTCATCGTCGGCGCGCTGTGCCAGGTGGTGGGGACCTCACGGGCCAGGCGCAGCTGGCGGCTGTCCTCGGCGTCCTCGACCTCGGTGAGAAGCTGCTGCGCCGCGAGGACGACGTCGTAGCCGTAGACGAGCTCGACCCACAGCGGCACGGTGGTGGTGAGGAAACCGCCCGCCACGGACACGGGGTCCTCCTTGTCGATACCGAGGTCGACGACGACCCAGCCTCCCTCCAGTGGGACGAGGGGGCGCAGGAAGCCCTCCCTCGCGGCCTGCCCGTCGGGGGGCCCACCAGGAGCCCCGGCGGGGGACCCGCCGAGGGCCTCGTCAGGGGTCCCGGCAGAGGTCCCGCCGGGGACAATGAGAACCGTGTCCCCGTCCCATGACACCGTCACCCGGTCCAACGGGTCGGCGGGCTCTGCCGTCCTGGGAGTGGTCTGATCAGTCATCTGTGCTCACATCCTGTTCAGGCAGTCGAGGATGTCGGTGATATCGACTCCGTCGAGCAGCGGGCCGACCTGCGGGTCCTCGTAAAGGCGGTCCAGCTCTCCCATGAGCTCCAGTGCCACCCTGCCCCGCTTGACGTCGACGGCGTCCCTCTCCGCGAGACGCAGCGCCTCCCGCGGTACGTCGTCCCTCAGCTCCCGGCTGCGCCCCGGGATGGTCCCGGGGCCGTCGTCCCCGTCCTCCGGGTTCCTGTACTGCCGCATGAGACTGTAGACGGAGGCGTAGGGCTCGTCAGTCCGCAGCTCCTGGATCTTCATAATGAAGGGGAGGGCCCGGTGAGCCGACCCACTACCCTGCGGTCCCTGCCGGAGCGACGAGCGCGGTCTGGTCCTCAGCACCTTCCCCGCGTCAATGCACGCCTGCTTCACGGCGAAGTAGATCCTCTCCTGGACGGTCTCCACCGAGAAGCCGTCCCTCTTGTCCTCAAGGCCGAAGAACTCGTACCGGTGCCACTGGTACCACAGCGAGCACGCGGCGTGGGAGGCCACCTTGCCCATAAAGTCCCTGACCGGGTCGTCCTTGAGCTGACGCTCCCCCGCCGCCCAGCTGACGGTCCCGTCCTGGCACATCGATGCCGACGCGGAGCGCGCGGGCCGGAACGCTATCTGCACCGCGGTCCGCTCCTTGAGCATCTGCTCCCGCACGGCCCGGTGGACGAGACTGCGCGAGTGCCACTGCAGGAGCTGGCCGACGTCGTCCTTGTCCGGCCTCGGGGAGAGGACCCGCTCAGTCTCCTGGAGCACGAACTCCACCACGAGCGCCGCCATGGTGATGACCAGCCGGGACTGCACCCAGGCCAGGCCCGTACAGTGGGCGCAGCGCCGCGCCTCATCCACCAGGGCCTCGGGCAGGCGGTCCTGGAGGAAGTCCTCCGACACCACGTTATTGAATACGTGAAGGACCCGGGGGACGTAGCCCAGGTCGAGCGGGGGCTCACGCAGGGGCTCCTTGACACGGGGCTCGGGCTCATCCGCAGCACGATCCCGCCCCGACCGCCTGGGGAGCCTGTCCCACTGCGGTGCGGGCCGACGCCGGAGCGATGAGCGCTCCACGTCACGAGTCAGCCTCAGGGGCTTAGACCTTCTCACCAGCTCCCAGACGTCGGAGCCGTCCTTCCCGCACTGGCGCACCACGGCCTGGAGCAGCTCGTCAACCGGGGCCTGCTCGCACCGAATCGCCTGGCACAGGGTCTCGTCGTCATTCTCCGCCATCATGCGCGCCCCGGCGACTTTCATGGTGAGGTCGTCAAGTCCCACGCCGGTTGCCGGCCTGGTCGTCGGGGCCGGCTCCCAGAGCCTGTCGATCTCCCCCTCGACGCGCTGGCGGATCCTGGGCTCAGCAAGGATCCTGCGGCACGCAGCCGTGTTCGCACGCTGGGCTGCCTCGGTCCGCTCGACGAGGATCCTGTCCAGGAACGCGGTCTGGTCCTTCGGCGAGGCCTTCCCGAGATCCACCAGGCCACCTCCCTCAGCCTCCCTCCACACGGCCTCAAGAATGGTATTCGTGAGGTTGACCCGCAGGAACGTGTTGTCGGCGTTGACGAAGTACCTGTCAGACGTCCTCCGTATCTCGTCATTGTTCTCGTACAGTGCGCGGAGCCTGGTCGCCCAGTCCAGCGCGCGGACGATGCGCTGCGCCTCCCGCCCCAGCGTCTCATCCAGGACGGCGACCTGCACCGGGGTGAGGACGACGCTACCCGGTTTACCGACGAACTTGCTGAGCATGTCCTTAAAGGCCGGCCCCCTGAGAAGCGCGTTGAGGATCTTGCGGCGCACCGGCTCCTGCGGGAGACCCTGGCTGCCGTTCTGGCCCCTCCGCCCTGGCCGCCGTCGTGCCCCGGTCGTCCACTCGTTCACGACGTCCGGGGCGAGGTCCCTGACGTGCCCCCATGCGTCGCGCAGGGCGTCAGTGCCCTTGGTGCACCGGGAGAAGGGGACGGGCGCGGCCTCGTGGGCGGGACGGGACCGGCCACCGGCAGCACCGTCCTTGCGCACGTCCGCGACGCCCGTCTGGTCCATGGCTCCCCCTCGTCCTCATGCGGTGCCTCAGGCGGCAACGGGCTCATGGTAGAGGACGGGTGCCCGCTTTAAGGGCACGATTTCGAACCCCAGTTCCTGCCGTCCTGCCTGCAGCTCCCCCACCAGCGGATTCTTGCCGGACGGCCCACAGAGAGCAGACACGCCGGGAGGCCGATACCCGGCAGCTCGGTCTGCCACGGCGGTACCGACATCAGCTGAGTCAGGCCCCGGCAGCCCGGGTCCTGGTGAACGCCGTCGTGCCAGGACGGCGAGTCTCACCCCGCTGCCCAGGATGTACTGGGATACTGCTGTCCCCGACGGAGGAGGCGGTCATGGCGGACTCAGCTACGGAGGAGCTCTCCTCCGAGGACGTCCAAGGAAGGGCTCAGGAGGCGTTCAGCGAGGGGCTCCGGATGCTCGAGGTCGAGCACCCGGCAGAGGCGGTCACGGCCTTCACCCGGGCCCTGGAGGCCTACCGCACCCTGCCCGAGGCCCAGCGGGACCAGGCCAGCTGCCTGAACGGCATAGGCAACGCCCAGCGCACGGCAGGTCACTACGAGGAGGCCCTGGACGCCTACCGCCAGGCCCTGGAGATCTACCGCGCCCTGCCTGAAGCCCGGCGCGGGCAGGCCAGCTGCCTGTACAACATCGGCTTCACCCTGGGGCAGACGGGTTGCTACGAGGAGGCCCTGGACGCCTACCGCCAGGCCACGGACCTGTACACCCAGGTAGCGGGCACCTGGCAGAACCAGGTCGACTGCCTGTACTGCACCGGCATTATCCTCAACGAGCTGGAGCGCTACGAGGAGGCACTGACCACCTTCCAGCAGATCCTGGACCTGTACACCCAGGTAACGGGAACCGGCCACCAGCAGGCCGACTGCCTGTACTGCACCGCCTTCATCCTGCGCACGCTGGGCCGCTACCCCGAGGCGCTGGACGCCTACAGCCAGGCCACGGACCTGTACACCCAGGTAGCGGGCACCGACCACCAGCAGGCCGACTGCCTACACAACACCGGCAACGTCCTGCGCAGGCAGGGGCGCGACGAGGAGGCCCTGGAGGCCTACCAGCGGGCCATGGACCTCTACACCCAGGTAGCGGGAACCGAGCAGGACCAGGCTGACTGCCTGCTCAGTACCGGCGGCACGCTGCGCACGACAGGCTGGCACGAGGAGGCGCTAACCGCCTACCGCCAGGCCCTGGATCTGTACACCCAGGTAGCAGGCACCGGCCACCAGCAGGCCATCTGCCTGTACAACATTGGTAACACCCTGGACGACACGGGGATGTCTAAGGAGGCGCTGGACGCCTACCAGCGGGCCATGGACATCTACCGCACCCTGCCCGACACCCAGCAGGACCAGGCCAACTGCCTGCACAACACCGCCAGTACGCTGCGTGAGGCGACGGACCGCCACGAGGAGGCGCTGGACACCTACCGCCAGGCCCTGAGCCTCTACCAGCAGGTGACCGGCACCGGTTTCCAGCAGGCCAACTGCCTGAGCAACACCGGGCGCGTCCTGGACGACATAGGCCGGTACGAGGAGGCACTGGACGCCTACCGCCAGGCCCTGGACCTCTACCGCCAGGTCACGGGCACCGAGCAGGACCAGGCTGACTGCCTGAACAGCATGAGCCTCACCCTGCGCAAGGCGGGTCGGCCCGAGGAGGCCGACGCCGCCTACCAGCAGGCCCTGGACCTGGGCCTCCCGGCGGACCCGCCCACCGAGCCCGAGGAGCCACCCGAGCCTGGGGCGTCTACCGAGCTCGAGGCGCCCAATGAGCTCACGGATCCCGGGGAGCTCGAAGCACCCGGGGATCCCGGGGAGCTCGAGGAACCCACCGAGCCCAAGGATCCCGAGGAGTTCGAGGAGCCCACCGGTCCCGAGGCCCCCTAGCACCTTGGGACCACCGTCCCGGTCTCCGTAAGGCCTCACCGGGCGACGGGCTCATCCGCCCAGGGGCCTGCGCGTGGCCGACCCGCCATCGCCTCACCGCCCGCCGGGCGACGGGCCCCTGCGACCGGCACAGGCCCGTCGCGCTACCGACGGCAGGGCACGTCTCAGGAGGTACTCGTCCCGGGGACCGGGAGGACGAGCCCTGGGGTCTGGCACAGTAGCGGCGTGGAGTCGCCGCCGAACCGGTAGTCGTAGGTGCTCCCACCCGCCTTCACCACGATCCGCCAGCCGTCCACGAGCGCCTGGGTGTACGACATCCCCGGTTCGGGGCAGCCCAGGGAGGCGTCGTTCCAGGTGGTCCACGTGGCCTCCACCACCTCGGCCGAGGCACCGGAGACGCCACGGGAGTCCAGGTCCGCCCTAATGGCGGCGACCAGCTCCGCGGGCGCGGTAACGGACGGCGCACCGGTGGGTGCCGTACCGGTGGGGGCCGCACCGGGCGCACCGGGCGCACCGGTAGGACCGGCGCCGGAGGGGGCCGTGGCGGGCGCGCCGGTGGAATCGGTGGAATCGGTGGCAGAGGGGTTAGAGGGTGCGTTGGGGTTCATGCTCGGCTCGACGGTGGGAGAGGGGGATGTGGTGCTGAGCTGCGTCGTCCCAGGCGGGCTAGCCGGGACGTCCGGACTGCCCGAGACGCCCGGGGTGACCGATGAGCAGGCGGCTAGCAGCAGGATCCCTAACGGACCAGCAGCTACGGACAACGGTTTCGTCATGACCCGACTCTAGCCCGGTAGCCGCCGCCGTACCCCTGAAACGCCGCCCCTCATCCAGGAGGTGAGGTCGCGGGCGTCGCCTGACCTATGACACGGGAATACCGCCCCCATACAGGGGGTGGGAGTCCCTGAACAACCCTTGAGCAACACGCCCCTGACCTGGCAGCCACCCGTCAGAGGCACCCAAGACGCCCGTGGATAACCCTATAGACGACTCAGACCTCAGTGGTCCTGGGAGCCGTCGTCAGGGGTCCGGGGCTCTTGGTCCGTGCCTGCTGAGTAGGTCACGAAGGCGCGGGTGAGCTGCAGGGCCACTTCGTCAATGAGTTCTACAATGACGTCCATAATGACGTCCTCGTAGTCGGGGCGGTGGAGCTGGAGCCAGGTCGTGACCTCCTCGTCGGTCGCTGAGTCGGCCAGGTCGCTGAACTCCTCCAGCTCGGCGTCACTGAGACCCTCCGAGAGGCGTTCGCCGACGCGCATCTCCATCGCGGAGCAGACGCGGGTCAGGGCCTCCTGGAAGCCTTCGGGGCCAATGGCCTCCAGGACGGGATCAGGGATGGTCTCACGGAGCCTGTCGGCAATGGCCTCATGCAGGTCGTTGTCCATGGCCACCATCATCCCCCCTGCCCCACCGGACCCAGCCCTGTCGGCAGGTGCGGTCCCTCACGCAGCCCGACAGCCCCGGCGCTATCCCGCCTCAATGGCGCCTATGGCCTCCAGGCAGTCGGCCTGCTCCTCCTCAGAGTCCTCGAGGCGGGCATAGGCCTCCAGCGCCTGGCGGAACAGGGGCAGGGCCTGGCCTCCTCTCCCCAGCTCCCTGAGCATATTGGCGACGTTGTACAGGCAGTCGGCCTGGTCCTCCTGGCACCCCTCCACCTGACCGAAGAGCTCCAGCGCCTGATGGTAGGCGTCCAATGCCTCCTCGCGCCGATCCAGGTAGCCGTAGACGACCCCCATGGCACGCAGGCAGCTCGCCTGCTCCTCCGTGCTCCCCTCTACCTGCCGGAAAAGTGCCAGGGCCTCCTTGTAGGCGTCCAGGGACTCCTCGTAACTCCCCATTTTCCGCAGGGAGATAGCCATATTGTACCGGCAGTACGCCTGCTCGTTCTGGGTGCCCTCCACCTGACCGAAGAGCTCCAGCGCCTCGTCCCCGGCAGCCAGGGCCTCCTCGTAGTCGCCCAGGTCCCCGCGGACCGCGCCAATACCGTGCAGGCAGTCCCCCTGGTCCTTCTCACTCCCCTCTACCTGCCGAAAAAGCTCCAAAAACTCCTTAAAAGCGTCAAGAGTCTCCTTAAACCGACCCTGCCGGTGCAGTCGGCGTCCGGCGTCGTAGGCGTAACCGGCCCGTCCCGCAACACCCTGGTCGGTCCGCTTAGCCTGCTGGACGGGGGTGTACACCTTGCGGGCAAGATCCTGGTCCTTGCTGGCCTCGGCCCGGGGGCCACGCCCCGGCCCGGTGGGCGCTGAGGCGGGCCTGGGCTCTTTCCCCAAGAACCTGCGTACCATATTCAGCAGCTTGGTCGCCTTGCGCCCGTACACTCGCGCCTCCTAAACGCCCCGGAGAGGTCAGTACCTCCTGGCGGGCACCCGGTCACATTGTGCACGTCCGGGCGGACCAGCACCACCGGCCTACGTATCCGACACCACCGCCCCGCCCCCGCCCCGCTGCCCTGCCCCGGCGCCGGGGGCGGGCGCCGTAGGCTGAGGCCATGAGCTTCCTGGAGGTCCTGCAGATCGTCTGCGCGACCACGGTCCTGGTCACCACCGTCATCGGGGTGGGGGTCTTTGCCCGCGCCTGCGTGACCATTGTCCACCGCGCCAGCGTGGGCCGGACGGTGGAACGCTCCCGTCTGCACCCGGTGGGACGGCGCCTGTGGCTGACCCTCTCCAGCGTCCTGACCCACGAGGCCTTCAGGAACCGCCCCTGGGTGCGGGCGGCGCACTGGCTGGTCATGGTCAGCTTCCCCCTGCTGTTCCTCACCCTGGTCACCGGCTACGGGCAGGTCCTGGGGGGCGCGGACTTCGCCCTGCCGCTGCTGGGGCACGCCGCCTGGTGGTCCTGGACGGTGGAGCTCATCGCCTACCTGAGCCTGGCCGGCATCGTCCACCTCATGGTGCTGCGCCGCCGGACCAACCGGGGCGGGCGCGCCACCGCCCCCTACCCGCAGGACTCGGACGGCGGCACCCGGCCACGCACCTCCCGCTTCGCCGGCTCGACGGCGGCCCAGGCCCGCTTCGTGGAGCTGGTCGTCACCGGCGTCGTCCTGTGCGTCCTGGCCCTGCGCATGGAGGAGCAGGCGCTGCTGGCCTCCAGCTCGGACCCCACCGCCCGCCACCTGGGCTCCTGGGTGTACTTCCCCCTGACCTCCTGGGCCTCCCCCCTCCTGGAGCCCCTGGGGCCGACGGCGCTGACCGCCGCCGTCCTGGTGACGGCCACCCTCAAGATCGTCATCTCCATGTGCTGGTTCGTGGTGGTGGGCCTGGCCCCATCCATGGGCGTGGCCTGGCACCGGTTCCTGGCGTTCGTCAATATCTACGCCCGCCGTGAGACCGACGGCTCCAAGTCCCTGGGCCCGCTGAGGCCGCTGGTGGTGGACGGCACCCCCCTGACCGCCGCCACCATGGACGCCCTGGACGAGGCCATGGAGGCGGCCGACTCCGGGCAGGGCCCCGAGGTCCGCCTGGGGGTGGGGCGCATCCAGGACTTCACCTGGAAGGGCCTGCTGGACTTCGCCACCTGCACCGAGTGCGGGCGCTGCCAGGACCTGTGCCCGGCGTGGAACAC
>ERZ773070.1660-NODE-1660-length-13420-cov-14.963113_pt1 | contig 13420 bp, 11 predicted proteins | sample MGYA00580618_ERZ773070 | MGnify/ENA primary metagenome ERZ773070 (study PRJEB29015, sample SAMEA2738023) | human oral metagenome | biome: human oral; feature: human-associated habitat; material: dental | place: China | collected 2019 ...
CGCCGCCGGGGTGGTCCTTGCCGCGGAAGAAGTGGTTGAAGCCGACCTCGTAGAGCGTGGCCGTGGAGGCGTAGGAGGAGATGTGCCCGCCCACGCCGACGCCGGGGCGCTGGGCGCGCGTGACCATGACGGCGGCGTTCCAGCGCAGCCAGCGGCGGTAGGTGCGCTCGGCGTCCTCGTCGCCGGGGAAGTAGGGCTCGTCCTCGACCGTGATGGTGTTGACGTAGGGGGTGGTGGTCTGAGCCGGAAGGCTGACGTTCTTCTTACGGGCCTCGGCCAGCATCGACAGCAGGATGTAGCGGGCACGCGGGCCGCCCTTGTCCTGGATGAGGGCCTCGAGAGACTCGAGCCACTCCCTGGTCTCCTCGGGGTCGTTATCGGTGACCTTGGTCAGGAGGCCGTCGATCAGCGGCGTGGCGTCACTGGTGGGGCTCACGGAATCCTCTTTCCTCGCGTCTGTGCGGTCGGTGGTGGGCCGACGGCGGTGGCTCCGGACGGCTCTTGGACGGCTGGTGGTCGATCGAGCCGGTGGGCTCATGCCGGGTCCGCCTGAGTCTGTACGATCCTAAACCTAGGGCCTCTGAGCCTCCGTAGCCGTTCCTCGGAGGGAAGAAAGTCCCAAGTCACGTGTGATGTGGGTCATGTTATTTCTGGTGGAAGGCGTGGAGCCGCCCCATGTGCGGGCATTCGTCGGGTTCTCGTGTGCGTGTTCGCTTGCGCAGTCCCGCCCTCGTGCGATGGGCTAGGCCTCGCGGCCTCGACGGCGGGGCCGACGAAGGGGCGCAACGCCCGGGAAGGGAGCAGACAATAGTGACGAGCACAGCGGGTGGGGCCTTCGGCTTCGCCTCGGGCCTCATCATCCAGGAGTTCGGGTACGACGACGACGTCGACGAGGCGCTCCGGCGGGCTGCGGAGGCCGAGACCGGGACCGGGCTCGTGGATGAGGACTACGAGGACGTAGCCGACTCTGCGCTCATCTGGTGGCGCCACGACGACGGCGATGTGGACGACCTGACCGACCTGCTCGTGGATGCGCAGGCCAACCTCGACGGCGATGGGCTGCTGTGGCTGCTGACGCCCAAGGCGCGCACTACGGGGGCGGTCCCCGCCTCTGAGATCGAGGAGGCGGCCGGGACCGCCGGCATGCACGCGACGTCGGCGGCCTCAATGGGGGAGCACTGGAGCGGCATCCGCATCTCCAGCCGCCGGCGCTGACCGGTCAGGGGCGGCGGCCGCGCCTGGTACCGTTCTTCCACGGCCCCTCACGGGCTGCGGACCTGTAGCTCAGCTGGTAGAGCAGCGCGTTTACACCGCGGAGGTCGTCGGTTCGAGTCCGGCCGGGTCCACCACAAGCTCCGTATACGAACCCTTGGCCTGAGTAACAGGGGTAGGGGCCAAATCAGTATCTGAATTGCATCGACGGCGCCCGTCCACATAGTGGACGGGCGTTTTTGTTGTGGGTGCTGCGCAGTCTGCCGTCTGGCCGGGTGCTGCGCCCATCGCCGCTCGCCGTAGCTGCTGGCTACCGAGTTGGTCGAAGGGCGGAGCCAGCTCTCCAGTGGCGGCGGTGTGGCTGGCGGGGTCGATAATGGAGATGGTGCTGCGGTGCACCGTATGCATCGAGCCTGGCTGCGCTTCACCGTAGCCACTCTGAGATGCCGAGCCGCCCGACTGGCCGCCAGCACCCTCGCCACGAGAAGAGGTCGCGCTCTCCGCTGTCTTCTCGCCACCCTGCGTGGCGGTCATCCTCTCGCCAGCCTTAGTCCCACCAGCGCCCCTTCGTCGCCCCGCCTTCAGGCTCGTCTGCAGCGCCGGTGGTGGGATGATGGGGCGGCCGTCTTCATCCGCCGCTGGATTGACCAAGATGCGCTCAAAGAACACTTGGTTGAGCAGCTTCTTCAGATGAGCGGGCGCTGCCGCATACAACCGTGAGCAGTCCTCCAGCAGGTCGAGCGCCTGGGTGAGATGCTGCTCCACCAGAGCGGCGTCGGCCGTGTAGCCGTCTAGTTCGCGCTGGATGGCAAGGATGCTGCTGGTTAGTTGGTCTTGTTCCTTTTTGAGCAGGTCAAGGGGGATGGCTCCCTCATAGTGGGCTTCGAGCAGCTTGTGGCGCTGGTCTTCCAACTGTTGCTGCCGCGTAGTCAGGCGCTGGATGTCTTGCTGGCGGTTGGCCTGGATATGTTCGAACTCCGCGCGCAGGTAGCGCTCGATCTCGCGGCGATCATCGCTACTGAGCCGTATCTGTTGGTAGAGCTCGGCCACGCGGGCTTCCACCTCGTCGATGAGCACCGCCTTGAAGGTGCAGTCGTGTACCCGATGGCGGCGGGCGCAGACGAAGTAGTGGTAGGTGCCGCTGGCGCGCGAGGTGGCGTGCTGCACGAGCAGGCGGGCACCGCACAGGCCGCAGACGATGGTGCTCTTGAGATGATGATTGTGCATGCGCTGGCGCTCCCCATAGCGCCGTGAGGCCAGGATGGTCTGCACGGTCTGCCAGGTGGCGGCGTCCACGAGGGGCTCGTGCGCCCCGGCGTACTCGACGCCCTGGAAGGAGATAACGCCCTTGTAGTAGGGGTTTCGCAGCAGCGTCTGTAAGAGTCTGACCGAGACAGGGTTGGTCGGTTTGCGGGCGGTTGGCGGGATGGTGAGGCCGCGGTTGTTGAGGTGCTCCGCCAACCCCCGCACCGTCCAGTTACCCGTCGCATACTCGGTAAACGCCAGCCTGACAAGCGGTGCCCGCTCCTCATCCAGGGCGATGGTGCGGACTTCTCGGCCGTTCTCATCCCTGGCGCGGACGTTCATGTAGCCGAGCGGTGCTTTACCCAGCGTCCCGCCGTTCCTGGCTTTCTCGCCCATCCCCTTGATGACCTCGTTAGCGAGGTTACGGGAGTAGAACTCAGCGATGCTGCTCATAATGCCGTGCAGCAGCATGCCGCCAGGCGTCTGGTCGATGTTCTCACTGGTCGATACCAGCCGGACGCCGGCATCCTCGAAGGCCCGGTTTATCTCCACATCGTCCGCCCGGTTTCTCGCTAACCGATCCAGCTTATGGACGATGACGTAGTCGATCCCGCCGTCTTCTTTGAGGTAGGCCAGCATCTTCTGCAGCTCGGGCCGGTTCGCAGACCTGGCCGACTCACCGCGGTCGGCGAACTCCTTAACCACCAGCGCACCCATCGACTGGGCTTTGCGCTTGTTGGCCTCCCGCTGAGCCGGCAGGGAGAAGCCCTCCTCACTACCACCACGCTGGGCCTGCTCACGGGTGGAGACACGGATGTAGGAGATGGCGCGCTTAGGAGTGAGCTGGGCAGCCATAGCCGCAAACGGGTCAGCTCCGACTGCCGCTGCACCGCCTTGTGTTGATCCTGCTTCCATACACGCATCCTCCTTTCGCATATCCATTTGTCCAGACATACCAGCCACAACGACCAGCATCTCTTTCCATTGACGCTCAGAATGCACGAGAAGTCCAGTGCGAAGTACGGCGAAATGGAACCGACCACAGATAGGAGAGGAGGCAGCACGGGCTGCGAAGTTCGCCAGGCAGGTGGTGCAGCGCTGACGCCCCAGCCGGCTCCATCACCTGCCTGAGCAGAGGCGAAGCAACCGGAGGACAGTGGCCACCCCTGACGGCGTGGGTAGTGGAGGAGGGAGCCCAGTAGGGGCTATCAGTCGCCGCCACAAAGCAGCGCCAAACCGCTAGATTGCGCGGGAAAGTGGGAGTGCTTAAGTGCAGCGATGCGTCTGGCGAAGCGTCCACCGATGCGTCGCCGCGGTTCGATGATTCGCTGGCCAACCGCACCTTCCACGCCCGCTCGCTGCTGGCCACCATCCAGGTGCGCTTCGTCGGGGAGGTGCCAGCCAGCATCTGGCAGTTCACCGGGGCAAGCCCCTTCGCCCGCCCCCAGGCAGCCAACCAGTACAACCGCACCCACCTGGATGCGCACGGCCAGGCCACCCTCACCCAGCGCGACGTGCATGGCGGGCTGTTCGGCGGGTTCGGGTGGGAGTGGGAAGAGTGCGAGGCCACATGAGGCCGGTAACAGGAATTTAGCAGAGCAAAGCCACCCGTAAGCGACAATCCACACACTAACCCATCACGTTCAAGCACCAAGACAACAGTAATAGGAAAACATACGAAATATTGATCCTACAACCATATCGAGTTATCCGACCACTCGTTGTAGATGTGCTACAAATCAAAGTCTAGACAATGAGAGAAATACGAGGAGATATCGCGCAAAATGTGAAATATGACATAATTGACCAGGACTTGTAATGATCGCTACAAAATGCTATCATGCAGGCATGACTAATTCACACCCCAACAAACTAAAAACAGCAGTCGTTACAGGTGCTAGTCGCGGCATTGGTCGCGCCATCGCCCTCAGGCTCGGCCGTGATGGATATACGGTGGCAGTCCATTATGGATCGAACGAGCAGGCAGCACTCGACGTGGTTTCTGAAATTACAGCGCATGACGGTATTGCATTCGCCTTTGGCTGTGACTTATCCGTAGATAATGTGGGACCCACATTCTGGCGACAGTATAACCAGGCGGCTCAGCGGGCGGGTTTTAGCACAGCGGTTCATGTGTTGGTCAATAACGCTGGGGTGACGCTACGCGGTGTTATCGAGGAGTTCTCGGATACGGACTTCATTCTGCAGCAGAAAATCAACACTAACGCCCCGTATTTCATCATTCGTGACGGACTGAAACGTCTGATCGATGGTGGACGGATCATCAACATTTCCTCAGGGGCAACACGAATCGCCTTCCCTGAGATTATTGGCTACGCACTGACCAAAGGAGCAATTGACACATTAACACTGACGCTGGCTCAGCACCTCGGCGCACGTCGTATCACCGTCAACGCTGTCGCTCCTGGTGTGGTTGATACCGACATCAATGCTGGCTGGCTGCGGAACAACCAAGAGGCCATGGCAGCAGTAGCTGAGGATGTGGCTCTAGGACGCGTCGGAGACCCCAACGACGTGGCAAATGTGGTCAGTTTTCTCGCGTCAGATGATGCCTCGTGGGTGACTGGGCAGGTCATAGACGCGACAGGCGGTACGCATTTGTAAATAAGTTACTGTGTTAGCATTTAAAAACGATGCACTTCAAACCAGGTGCTCGACGAGGCAAATATGGTCAGTTCTAAAGTGCGGTCAGGTGAGTCTCCATGAATCCCCCAAGTCCACAGTCCACTAGAAGGCGCACATTCTCAAAGGTGTAAGGCAATGCCGCATTCAATCACACTAGGGATCGACCATTTTGGCCTAACGGTCAACAAATGCTCAGAAGTAATATCAATGCTTTACAAGCTTGGTCTAGCAGGAATATGCTATGTTGAGGGCCCTGTAATTGACGCCTATCCTGGCTGGATGCGAGAAAAACTCGGGGCTCGCGAGCAAGATTCTCTATTCGTGCATGCGTTACGAATAAAGAACTTAAATCTCGAGTTATTCAGGTACGGCAAGCCTTCGCCTCCACCACAATTCACCCCTCCGCATATCGCAGGATTATTTGGGTTATTAATACGATCAAACAATGGCTGAGTTGGTTCGGGCACTAATTCGGGGTGTGTAGGGTTGGTGGGTGACGCCTTCGATCAACACTTATGTGACGTCTTCCGGGGCGACGGCGGTCAAGGTCGTGTTCAAGAGCCGCGGTAGGCGCATGGTTAAGCACGTTGGCTCGGCTCATGATGAGGCCGAGCTCGCCGTCCTGATGGAAAAGGCTCGCCAGATCGCTCAGGCGGGCCAGACGAGCTTGGACCTGGAAGCCCTGGTCGGCGCGCCCAAGCCGATCGTGTCGGGCAGCGCCCTGATGGGCGCTACGACGAGCGCGCTGCTGATCCAGGTCCTGTCTCATGCCTGGGAGGTCCTTGGTCTGGGCGAGGCGGTCGACGGCGATGAGGGCTTTAAGCAGATGGTCTTCGCACGGCTGGTGGAGCCCACCAGCAAGGCGCAGGTTCCGCGGGTGCTGGGCGAGATCGGGGTTCAGCCGCTGACGGTCCGTACGCTCTACCGGTCGCTGGCCAGTTGCGTCGACAATGACTGGAGGAGCAGTATCCAGGCCGCCCTCTACAAGCGTGTCAACGCTTGCGGTGACCTCTCACTGGTCTTATACGACGTGACCACGTTGTACTTCGAGACGGAGACGGAGGATGACCTGCGCAAGGTCGGTTTCTCCAAAGAGCGCAGGGTAGATCCGCAGATCACGGTCGGCATGCTCGTCGATAGAGGCGGCTTCCCCCTCCAGGTGGGGTGCTGGGAAGGAAACCACGCCGAGACCAAGACCATCGTACCCACGGTCCAAGGCTTCCTGGACGCCCATGGTGTCGATCCGGCAGACCTGGTGGTGGTGGCGGATGCCGGCATGATGTCCTACACGAACCTGACCGCCTTGGATAAGGCTGGTTTGTCGTTCATCGTCGGGTCCAAGACCACCAAGGTGCCCTGGGACCTGGCCGAGCACACGCATTTCCACGGTGAGGCCTATACCGATGGCCAGATCATCGAGACCACCACTCCCAGGAAGGGAATCAAGTCTCTCAAGGGCAGGTCGAAGGTCAGGAGCCGCCCGGCCTGGACGCCGCAGGACAACCCGGAGTCGTGGCGGGTCGTGTGGCACTACAGCGCCAAGCGCTTCGCCCACGACAACACGACCCTGACGGCGCAGGAGAATAAGGCCAAGGCTGTGATCGACGGCGAGAAGACTGCCCGCCGCCCCAGGTTCGTGAAGGGATCCGCAGACCACTTGTCACTTGATGAGGCATCCCTCAAGCGGGCCCGCGCAACAGCGGGCCTGAAGGGCTATGTCACCAATATGACAAGTAAGCGCATGAATGCTGCTGAGGTCGTCAGCTCCTACCGGAGCCTGTGGCACGTGGAGCAGTCATGGCGAATGAGCAAGCACGACCTGCGCGCCCGCCCGATCTTCCACCACCGCAAAGACTCCATCGAAGCGCACTTGACCATGGTGATCACCGCTCTCGCCGTCGCCCGCTACCTCCAAGACACCACCGGCACATCAATCAAGAAGATCATCCATACACTCAAACCAATCCAGACCGCCCAGATCCACCTAGCCGGCCAGACGATCACCGCTAGCCACCCACTCACGCCCCAAGCCCAGACCATCCTCAACGCGCTAGACATCGCCCCCGAGATCTGACACCCCAAACGGGCACTAAACTGTCAGGACTCAGGTTCGACGCTGTATCTGCAGGCACGTTCTAGCGATACACAGATCGTCGCGCCATTCGTTGCGGCGCTGGTCGGCTCACTGGTGACTCAGTGGCGCACCATAGCAGCAGAAGAGCGCCCAACCGGGTGCATGCTGGCGCTGGACGAGGTGGCGAACATGCCCCCACCCAACCCTGCCCGAGATCATGTCTACAGCCGGCGGCGACGGCATCACAGTCGTCCTTGGCATCCAAGACGTCCGGCGCATGAACGCGATCTGGCCTGGCCAGGGCTACAGCATCGTTGAGAGAGGCAGCCAGTTGCTCCTGCCTGGCTACCGCGATTCGGCCTATCTGCAACGCATCTCCGAGCTCACACCTCTGGTCAACCGCTACCACACGAACGTCACGGTCGATCATGAACCGCTCAAAAGCATCCCACATCGTTGCGTTACGACGACCGACCTGATCGAGTCGGCGATACGGCGAGCACAGACAGAGCGTCGAGCGTGTCGATCCACGCCTCCGTGGCCTGTGCGACCAGAACTTTCTTCGCATGGAACGCGCCAACATGCTGTTGAAGGGGCAACAGATCGGCGAAATCGGCGACTCATTCGAAGAGTGGGCGCAGCACTACAACAGTGTCGTGTCGGTCGACCACGTCGGTACCCTGCGCCATGCCCTTGAGCCACACGAGCTCTTCGAGTTGCCAGACGGCGAAGCGCTCGCCATCTCCGGCACGAACATGACCATGCTCAAACTACCCGGCTGGTGGGAGTCGCCCTTGTGGCGGGAGGTGCTTGGGAGGAAAGAGTAGGCAGCACCCCTGTGACGCAAGCAAAATAATCGCGATCATTACCTGACGTAGTGGAATTTTAATCACGAATCTTCACTGAACACCGTAAAATCCAGTCGCTTAATCGCTCTATCTAACAGGGTTTTGTCCTCTTGGGCTAGTTTATACAGCTCCACGAAGAGGTCGGTGAGCGTTTCGTTAGCCGTAGGGTCGACAAGTGAATAATACCAGGGATCGCTTTCAGAGTCACATGCTATTTTTTGCTCGTACTCAAGTAAGCCAGCAGACTCTAGTACATCTCCACGTTTTTTTAAATCTAACTCACTGAAACCACTAGCCGCAACAAGATCGATGGGCAGTGCGCGCACTCTTGTTGACGCCCACTCTTCGCATTTACCACGCTTTAGAATTAACCAAATAAGGTCCCGAACCTCCTCCCCTTGATTGGCGACTTGCTCGAAGAACTCCCTGGACATTGCTAGCGAAGTGACAAAATCGTCGTCTAGTTCGTTTTCAAAAGATTGAATCTTTCTGAAATTGGTTGGAAGTATGGCGTCATCCCGATCAGTCCAGTCAATCAAACGGTCAAGCTCTTTAAACGCCTTTAGAAATTTTGCTTCATGCTCTGCCTTAATCTGACGTAGACGCGAGACTGTATACTCTTCGTTATCCTTGTTATCTATGATGCTATGACAGTTGCGGCAGACTAGCATAAGGTTTGATGGATCTCGCAGTTGGTCGTTAGTTAAATCGTGTTGTCCGCGCGCAGCCCCTTCTCCCACGCCATAAATATGGGCGATCGAACCAACATACCCCTTTTCACTAAAATTCGCACTGAGCACCCCGGAAGAGCGCATTCATTTCCAGAAAGCAGATAAAGTTGCCGCTTTGTGGGGTCTAGTATGTCTTTTCGTATGCGTGAACTTATCGTCATGCCAGAATAATATCAAATGATATCGGAGGGGGCAACTGATACATATCGAAGATACTTACGCACGTCAACGATTATCACGGAACCAGTTCAAGATGCCACGACCGTCCGTGATCTCATCAGTGTCTGTCCATTCGGTACCGTCATCGTCCTGAATATGTGTCTCACGACGGATGCCAACGCCGTCTTCCATAAAGGTATCGGTCGTCGTTTCTGTCCGCCGGTAGTACCCGTCTGATGACCAGTCCTTCCAGGAGCGTTCCCGAGTCGTGCTGATACCCGCATAGCTGTCGTAGTCATCGACAAAGTCGCTCAGCTCCTGGGCTTCGTCGTCACTGAGCTTCGTAGACGTGATGTCGATGCTCTGCGAGATCTTATCACGAAGCCGTTTTTTCTTACCGCGATCCATTAATCGCTCCTACCTTTCGCATGTAACCAAGCCAGACGTTGTGACCTGGCGAGAAGTACGTTGATTATAGTAGCACCGCGCGACACATCTCTACTTCGCCGGCCGAAGCGCATTACAAATGCTTTGTTCCGATGGAGTTCATAGTAAAATTGCTCCCAGTTTATCTACCTACCATCCGGCGACTTTGTGTTTACCTTCCATCGGTTGACTTCACGTCCTCTGAATCACCTGTCTGCGATAGCCCTCCAATCCACATCCGTAAGCCAGTCATGGATCTGTTGACGATCCCTCTTCACAACAGGAAAGAGGTTAGCCAGAAAACGTGACTGCTGCTTTCTGCGCTTTGAGTCATAGTCGTCCGGCACGATATCGCTCGAAGTCACCAGCATCCCATGGCGTGCTCTGGAGAGCATGACAGCAAGTGTCCGCGCTTCCTCATCCATCATGGCGGAATTATCACCAGCTTGTATTGCCTGGTAACTCGGCAGGTAATCTTCCTCAAGACCGACGACTACCATCCAATCAAACTGTTGACCCTTGCCAGCGTGTCCAGTGAGCAGGTGCACTCCGCTGCGGGTTATGAGAGAGTCGTTGTCACTGATCTGAATACGTTTTTCGACCTCAGTCGGACTAAGGTTTTCTTGTAAGAGATCAAAGCACCAGTCGACCGCACTAGATAGCGCGGTTCGCTCGTCAGGGTCTTGTTCATTGTCGAGAGAGACAGTTTGACGAAGGAGTCCCCGCGGATCATCTGCGTTACGGAACTCAGACAGCGAGAGTCCTCTCAGCATGCCCCGAATTTTTTGTGCCACGGATTTGTCGAGTACGCCGTCGTCCCAGATGCAGTAAGGGAGACCACTACCCGCGATCGCTTCATCGACAAACTGCCGTCGCCGCTTAGTGCGTGCAGAAATGCCGATTCGTTGCTGAGGAGCCTGCTCTTGAGATAAGATCCAGGAGCAAAGACTTTTGATGTAGATGGCTTCATTCTGTGCATGGTCGAATTGTCGGTAGGCTGCCAGCCCACCACCTGGCCACGAAACTGGGTCAGCCGCCGTCAGCGTCTGCCCACCAGTCAGACTATTGAGCGAGTTAACCGCCGTCAGCACAGCTGGCGACGAGCGGAATGACTCGGCAAACTCGATGGTTTCAGAGCATTCAGTTTCTAGTTCTTTCTTGACATACTCAGGCTGAGCGCCGGCAAAGGCGTAGATCCCCTGAGCTAGGTCGCCGGCATAGGTGGTCTTCTTATAGCCAATGCGTTGGACGATCCGCAGTTGCTGTGGTGTCAAGTCCTGGAACTCATCGACGATGATCGCTCCAAAGTGCCGCTGGTAGAGCGCTGCTACCTCGTCGTTGGCGAGGATCAACTCAGCGAGCCGCGGCAGATCATCGTAGGTCAAGCGGCCCTCGTCTTGGCGCTGTTTCTCAATCATCAATGTATACTGGTTACCCGAACGCTGAAGTTCTACCAGAACTTCCTTATCAGTCAGTCCTTGGCGCTTCGCGGAGCTAATATCGCTCTTTACGTTGTTACTCAATCCTTTAAGATTTAATGCACGACAACGTTCACCTACCCAATCGCTCTGCGGCATCGTCAACGTCTTCGGGTCAAGACCAATAACATTGCTATGAGCTTGGATAATCCTCGCGGAGAGCCCATGGAAGTTGCACACGGTGACCGCCTCACGCATCTCGCGTGGCGTGAGGTAGCGACGCAAACGGTCGTGCATGTTGTCGCGCGCACGATTAGTGAAGGTCGTTACCAAAATACGCCGCGGCGCCTCAATGGCTTGTCGATCGAGCAGGCCTTTCACGCGTAATGCCAAGGTCTCCGTCTTACCACAACCAGCAGGCGCGATGATCAGGAGCGAGAGCCCAGGATGCTCTCGGACTTGCGCTTGTTTTGGCGTTATGTCCAGCATTTCAGGCGCTCTCAATATCGTTGAGTAAGTCCATGATGCTTTTTATTCTTGATGCAGAACAATCATCAAGAAGTTGTCTTACAATTGAAGCGGCGGCCACTTTATGATTTGGGTGTCGTTTTGGTTTAAATCGACAGAATTCAGCGATATCTTCATCGGTGATGACGCCATTCTTAAACTTACTTTCTAGTTCCTGTTGCTTTTTTGTTTCAAACATGTTTGAGGACAATAACTCATGTACGAAAGCGTTGCGGTCAAGTGCTTGTACATATTCATCTTCGAGATCTTTTAGCGAAACCCAGACCGAGTTTCGCTCGAATTCATCCTGTTGAATATTGAGGTACTTGGGTACGTCAGGAATTGCATCTTCATCAATGAGTATCGAGGCAGGTATATCAAATCCATTTTTTCCAAATAGGCTCCACACGTGCTTCATATTCTTGCACCCACCTACCTCCATGATCGTCACTCCAAGACGATCTAATTCGCGGCCAGTTAGCTCTGCGACTCGTTCGAGAATGATGCGATCTGACAGCCCTTCTACAAATACGATGCGGCGCGCTGTCAGTGGCTCAAGTTTATCTTTCACCCACCACGTCAGTATCAGTCGCTGATCATTGTTAAGGAGACCTCTTGCAGGCTGCACAACCTTACCATTTATTTTGACAGAAACAATATGTTCAGCATCAAAAGCACTCACAATATCGGATGAGTGCGTTGCAATGATCTTCTGATTCTTCCCATTCTTCAACAGCCGGGCCAAACTACGCTGACTGCTAGGATGGAGGTGAATCTCGGGTTCGTCGATGGCTACGACATTCGCACCATTCGAGATCAGGTCGTACAAAGCAATTGCATAGATGGCACGCTTACCGTCCGATTGCTCACTGATCGACTTATCGTTGACATGAAGCCGCACACCGTCCAGCACATTGTTGGCCGCAGCGGCCCCAGGCACAAAAGTCAGATCGTTTTGTGCAACTCTCTCTGGCAAGGCCGTACTGAGCTGTTCAGACATCCTCCCCCGAAGTTTAGTGAGTACATTTGAGCTCTGGAGCTGGCCACGAATCGCATCGATCAAGCCATCAAAGTCAGCTTGTTCATCGCCAAGTTCCACACCAGCCAGCACGTCATCAAATAGAGAATGGCGATCGTCACTCATATTTCGGGCACGATCATTGGCATTGAGCAGCGTCCATCCGATGGCCTGTAGCTGTTCTCGCGATAGCTGCCGTCCGGTATTTTTGTTCGGTACGGTGCGTGTTACGGAGAGTGTTTCAAGATCGTCGAAGCTGGCTTCAAGGCGGATAGTGAGCGTCTGCTCTTTCTCGCCGTTTGGGTCGACCGTGATCTCATCGGGAAATAATGCTTGTTCGGTGTTCGAGAACTCACAAAGATCAGCTTCGACAACAAAGGGCCGTCCCGATTCGCGAAGATCCTCAGGTGTGATCTGGTTGTACAGCTGCCCTGTGCTAGCACCTAGCAAGAGATCAAGGCAGCGCAGCAGCGATGACTTGCCGACGTCATTTGGGCCAATAAGCACCATATGCTGGCGAACTTCCAGCTCTAGATCCTGGAGACGACTGTGGTTTTCGACTTTGACTCGCGTGAGACGCATGATGTTCCTTTTTTCTTTACTGATGTATTTGACGGCTTAACGAATACCTTGCATTTTAGGTGACGCCTGCTCTTGCGCAAATGTCTTCATTGGTCGTCATTGCCCATGCGTGAAGTAGCACGCTCACAAGATAATGCTCTATCAAGCCACCCCTGTCGCGTCGTGACAAAACTGCAACATTCTGCAGCCCTGAGACACTAACCTTTCAAAGTGTACTATAAAAGTGCTAAAATTAATAACGTAATGCCCGATAGTGCCCCCTCTCCCCACCATCGCCTCCGTCGGCTCAAAGCCGCGCTGTTGGCTGTCTCCTTGACGTTGGCCGGCATCCTTCTCATGATGCTCAACGCTTGGCTGGCGCCGTTGCAGCTGGGCGACTGGCAGTGGCTGCATGCCCTGCCGCTGGGCGAGCTGGGTGGAACGCTGTTTGGTGCAGGGCTGCTCTCGACGTTCTTCGAGTACACCTTCCGGAGAGACCAGGAGGCGCACACACTGGCCCGCTTCCGCCAGATCATCCGTGAGGAGGCTCCGGCGATGCGTGATGCGGTGGTGGA
>ERZ773070.1662-NODE-1662-length-13406-cov-4.607071_pt1 | contig 13406 bp, 7 predicted proteins | sample MGYA00580618_ERZ773070 | MGnify/ENA primary metagenome ERZ773070 (study PRJEB29015, sample SAMEA2738023) | human oral metagenome | biome: human oral; feature: human-associated habitat; material: dental | place: China | collected 2019 ...
TCCTGGGCACCGAGTGGCTGGAATACACGCCGAGCGACGACGCGACCGGCACGGATACCTTCTCCTACATCGTCGAGGACCGCCTCGGCGTCCAGGGGCGCGCCCGAGTGCGCGTGGGCATCGCTCCGCCCGGATCCGAGAACCACAATCCGACGGCCGTCCCGGACTCGGTGACGGTGCGCCCGGGGCGCGAGGTGCGCGTCAACGTGCTGGCCAACGACCTGGACGCGGACGGCGACGCGCTGTCCGTGGAGACCGACCCGGCCACCGTGACGGTGTCCAACCCGGCGGCGACCGTGTCCGTGGCCGAGGAGGCGGTCACCGTCAAGGCCCCCGACTCCAACGGAGTCTTCGTCGTCGCCTTCCAGATTCAGGACGGACGCGGGGGACGCGCCCAGGGGCAGCTGACCGTGACGGTGGACGCCGAGGCGCCGCTGCGCGCTCCGATCGCCCGCGACGACGTGGTATCGGTGGCCGACCTGCCCTCCGACTCCAAGCCCGTGAGCGTGGCCGTGCTGGCCAACGACGAGGATCCCGACGGCACGATTGACGCGCTGAGCGTGTCCTCCGGCGACTCGGGCGTGAGCGTGTCCGGGCAGAACCTGTCCATCACCCCCGATGCCCGCCGACGCCTCGTCGTCTACACGGCGACCGACCCCGACGGCCTGAGCGCGAGTGCCGTCGTCACCGTTCCGGGCACGGACCTTTTGGCCCCGCGCCTGGATACCGCGCGCGTCCCGGTGGCGATGCGAGCCGGGTCCACGCTGACCCTGGACATCGGGGACTATGTTCTCGTGCGCGACCGCTCGCGTTCCCCGGTCATCACCGACGCCGGTTCCGTCGCCTCCAGCGGCGGCCTGAATTCGGTGACCCTGCAGGATGCAACCCACCTGGTGCTCAGCGCCCCCGAGGATGCCTCGGGCCGGGCCTCTGTGTCCTTCACGGTGCGCGACGGCGGGGCGGACGACGCCTCCGCGCTCTCGGCCACCCTCACGATCCCGATCACGATTCAGCCGGCCCGTAACCTGCCGCCGCGCCTGACGCCCACCCCGATCGTCATCGGCCAGGGCGAGTCGGTGACCGTGGACCTGACCCAGATGGTCGACGATCCCGACGACCAGGCGAAGAGCTCCTTCGACTACCGCGTGACGAAGGTGCCCGGAGGCGTGGACGTGTCGCTCGACGGGCACGCCATGACGGTGTCGGGCAAGAAGGACCAGCCCAAGGGGCCGGTCGGCGCGATCACGGTCAGCGTGGATGACGGGTCCGGCGCGGTTAGCGCCGACATCCCGGTGACGATCGTGAAGTCCTCGAAGCCGCTGGTGACCACCACGGAAGCGCGCGTCAGGATCAACGCCGGGCAAACCGCGGAAGTGAACCTGGCGGAGTACACGACCAACCCCTTCCCGGAGCCGCTCGTGGTCCTGGACGCCTCCGTGCACGTGGGGCAGGGAACCGCCTCGGGCAACGGAAACACGCTGCTGGTCACGCCCAAGGCGGGCTTCCACGGCGAGATGATCGTCGTCTACCGCGTCATGGACGCCACGAACGACCCCGATCGCGTCGTCCAGGGGCGCGTCATCGTCAAGGTCCTGGATCGCCCCGATCCCCCCGAGAATGTCGTGGCCACGGCCTACGGTCCGGGCACCGCGTTCATCACCTTCGAGGCGAGTGCCCCCAACGGCGGCACGATCTCCGGCTACACGGTCACCGACCTGAACTCCGGTGAGACCTTCAAGACGCACAACCCCGGCGTGCAGGTCACGGGACTGTCGAATGGGGAGTACCACAGGTTCACCGTCGTCGCGCACAACGAGGCGGGCACATCCGACCCCTCGGCGCCATCGGCCCAGGTGCTGATCGACGTGGCGCCCGAGCAGATGGCGGCACCCACCGTAACGGGGGCCGACTCGGCCCTGGACATCACCTGGAGCGCCCCGAAGAACAACGGGTCTCCGATCAAGAGCTACACGATCAACGTCGCGGGTAACACGAGTGGAAAGACCTACACCTACACGGCGGGCCCAGGGGAGACCCACAAGCGGCTTGACGGCCTGCGCAACGGCGAGATGTACACGGTGAGCATTCAGGCGCACAACGGCGCCGAAACCCCCTCGGTCCCGTCCCCTGGCGCGGCGAACTATCCGCACGGCGCGCCGGACGTGGCTCAAGCGGTGTCCGCCTCGGCGACGAACGTGGATCCGCACAACTCCTCCCGCGCGGTCGTCACTGTGAGTTGGCAACCCGGCGCGTCGGGGGGCAGGGGCTGGGGCCCGACCACCGTGACGGTGGGGAATACTACCGTCCAAGCGCCGGCCGGGGCAAAGCAGGTGGATGTTCCCGACGTGGAACCGGGCGCAAACCTCCCGGTGAAGGTGACCCTCAGCAACTCCGACCGGGACACCTCGGCACCGGCGTACGCGTCGACGAGTGTGGCCACGACCCCCGCCCCGATCGCCCCACCGCGGCTGTCGGCGACCGGCGCGGGAATGGAGCTGCGCGTGGAGGGCCTGGCCGTCGTCCCGGGCAACGGCTTCGACGCGGGGAGCCTGACGCTGCGCTACGCGTGGAGCGAGGACACGTGCGCGGGCGGCCAACCCATCACGAACGGTACGTCGATTCGGGTCGACAGCTGGCAGACGCACACCGTGTACTTCTGCCAGACCGGACTCGGCGTGGGAGGCAGGCCGGCGGTGTCGAGCGTCGTCTCGGTCAGCGCCGCCCCCACGGGCAAGCCCTCGCAGGTCGGTGTGTCGATCACCAACGTCGGCACGAGCAGCGCCACGGTCCGCTGGGATTCGGTGCCCGCCAACCCCGGTGTCAGCGAGATCCGAGTGAGCCTGGGTTCGCAGACGCAGGTCGTCTCGGGCGGGGCGACGGAGGCAACCTTCTCCGGCCTCGCCCAGGGCGGCTACTACGAGGCGACGGTCACGGCCGTCAACTCGGCGGGTGAGACCACCATGCCAAAGCACCCGTCGGTCGTCACGAAGCTGGACGTCGCGGCGACGTGGGTGGCCGCCTGCCAGGGCGGAGAGAAACACTTTGGCGGCGGTGACTGCCACACCTTCTCGCTGAGCGCGCCCGGATGGACGGGCTCCTCCGTGACGCACGTCTGCACGGTCCGCTCCGACAGCGATAACGCCACCGAGGAGGTCACCGTCAACGGTCCCGGTCCGATCCCGTCCCGGGTCGCGACGAGGGCGGGCTCGGAGGCGGCCTTCAACGCCGGTAACTACATCGTCGGCGAGTGCCGACCCAAGGGGTGAGCGTGAAGGGACTGCGTCGAATGCTCCGCGGCTTCTCGCGCGCGGTGAGCTCGCGCCTGCGCACGATGCCCGGATACGAGGTGGCGGCGCGCTGGCTCGGGGTGCTGACGCCGGTGGGCTGGTCCGTGAGCGCGGCCCTCGTCGCCGGCGTCGTGGCCTCGGCGGTCTTCGGATGGATCGAGGGCTTCATCGTGGCGGTGATGGGCCTGGTCGGCCTCGCCGTGGCGATCGCGTCGGTGGCCTCGCCCTCGCCCCTGTCCGTGTCGCTGCGCATGGCCAGCGACAGGATCGTCGCGGGCCAGGTGGCGGTTGGACGGGTTCGGGTGCTCAACGAGTCGGCGCGCCGCTCGGGGGCGACGCTGGTCGAGGTCGCGATCGGGCGAGGCAGCGGTGAGTTCATGGTCCCCCCGATCGCAGGAAACGGGACCTGGAACGAGGCGTTCTCTGTCATGACCAAGCGCCGCGGGGTCATCATGGTGGGTCCGGCGCGTACCGTGCGCATGGACGGGCTGGGCCTGCTGCGCCGCGTGCGCGAGTGGGACGAGCCGATCCTCGTGCACGTGCACCCGCCGACGGTGCGTTTCTCCTTCGATGCGACGGGCATGCAGATGGATGTCGAGGGCGTGGCCAGCGAGAAGCTGACCAGCTCGGACGTGTCCTTTCATGCCCTGCGCGACTACGAGCCGGGGGATGACCGCCGCTCCGTTCACTGGCCGTCAACGGCTCGCTACGGGCGCCTGATCGTGCGCCAGTTCGAGGAGACCCACCGCTCCCACCACATGGTGGTGCTGGACACGAGGATTGACTCGTGGGATCGACGTTCCTTTGAGACGGCCGTGTCAGTGGCCGCGTCCCTGGCGATCGCCGGATCGGGTGAGGCGCGCACCGTGTCGATGCACACGGCGGACGAGTGGATTCCCACGAGCAGGCCCGTGGCGATGCTCGACGCGCTCTCGGAGATGGAGACCTCGACGCGATCGGACTTCGCCGGGGTGGTTCGCCGCTGCGTGATGGAGCGAGGCGGAATCTCGGTCCTGTCCATCGTGGTGGGCGAGAGCGTGGATGACGAGGAGGCGGCGCGCCTGGCCAACATCGCGCCGATCGACGTGTCCGTGTCCGTCATTCGTGTTGTGCCCGGTCGGGCGAGGAGGCGCCGGAAGATCACGCGCGGCGTGATCATCGACTGCCCGTCGCTGGAGGACCTTCCAATGCTGGTCTCGCGGGGGGTGACGGTGTGAACGCGCGTTCTCGCGGGGCGGCCCCCGTGCGCTCCGGTCGATCCTCCGCGCAGGAGACGACGATGGGTGCGTCGGCTCGCCGCGCCGCCATGCCCTCGTGGTCCCTGGCCGTCCTTGCGCTCCTGTTCGTCGGGCCGGTCGCCTCCTTCGAGGCGGTGTTCGGCGCAGGCCAGGGGGCCATCGCGGCCGCCGCGGGTGTCGCCGTGGGCCTGGCGCTCGCGTGGGCCGCCTCCCGGTGGCGCTGGGATCTCCTGTCCATCACGGCCGGCGTCGTGGCCTCGTACTTCCTGTTCGGCGGGGCGGCGGCGCTGCGCGAGACGACCCGTTGGGGCGTGATTCCCACCTCCCGCACCATCCAGACTCTCGTGATCGGCGCGGTCGAGTCGTGGAAGGATCTGTTGACGCTCACCCCGCCCGCGGCCTCGTACGTGGGGCCGGCGCTGGTGCCGTGGATGACGTGCCTGGTGTGTTCGGCCGTCGCGGGCGTCGTGACGGTGCGCTTCGGGCACCCCATGTGGGGGTCCGTGGCCCTGGTCGTCGCCGGCGGGGTCGCGACCATGTGGGGTCCCACCGCCAAGGCGCCGGGCATCGTCTTCGTGGCCGTGTGGTGGCTTGGCCTGATCATCTGGTGGTCGTGGGCCTCGGCGATCACGAGGGCCCGTTCGGGCGCGGACATCGTCATCGGCATGGCCTCGTCGACCACGTCGGCGTCGACGACGATGGGCGGGTCCTCCCGCCAGGTCGTGCACGTGTGGTGGCGCGTGGGCATGGGCGCGCTGATGGTCGCCGTGATGGCGGCGGCCGCGATCCCCGCGGGCGCTCTCCTGGGGCCAGCGGCCTCGGATCGCCTGGTGGGGCGCGACTTCGTGGAGCCTCCCGTGGACGCCCGCGAGTACCCCTCGCCGCTGTCGAGCTACCGCCACTACAACAAGGACTTGGAGAACGATTCCCTGATCCGCGTGTCCAACATGCCCAAGGAGTCGCGCGTGCGCCTGGGCGCCATGGACGTCTACGACGGGACGACCTTCGGGATGGGGGTGGCCAACGAGGACGGCACGGCCGGATACCGGCGCGTGGGTTCGACAATCCCCGGCCGCAGCGCCGACACCGCGCAGACCGAGACGAGCGTGTCCACCTCCGGGCTGCTGGGGCCGTGGGTGCCCACGATCGGCGAGGTGTCCGTCCTGCGCTTCGATCCTGCGAACGCCGAGTCGGCCGCCCAGCAGAAGGGCCTGAACTACGACCTGTGGGCCGAGACCGCGCTCACGACCGGCCCCGCGGGCCAGATGAACTACTCGCTGAGCACGTCGATGCCGCGCGCCCACGAGGACCCGGAGTACGCCAGCGTGGACGCGCAGCGCTACGCGGGCGGGGACACGAACGTCCCGAAGGACGTGGATACCCTGGCCTCCGAGCACTCCTCGTCGGCGCGCTCGGACCTGGAGAAGGCGCGCGCGATCGAGTCCTACCTGCACACGGAGGGCTTCTACTCCAACGAGGACACGATCGACTCGCGCCCGGGTTCGTCCCAGGACCGCATTCAGCGCATGATCGGGGCGGACATACTGGTCGGGGACGACGAGCAGTACGCGACCCTGATGGCGCTCATGCTCCACTCTCAGGGGATCGCCGCCCGCGTCGTCATGGGCGCGTACCGCGAGGGCGCCTCGGGCAGCGTGGACCTGACGGGCTCCGACATGCACGCCTGGGTCGAGGTGGAGTTCCCGGGCGTGGGTTGGGCGACCTTCGACCCGACGCCACCGCGCGACCAGCAGCCCACCACGAAGATCAACAAGCCTAAGTCGGTGCCCAAGCCGCAGGTTCTGCAGCCGCCCGAGCCTCCGGAGCCGCCGGTGGAGCTGCCCCCCGCCACGCGCGACCAGGCTACCGACCCGCAGGACCCGAGCGGGCTGCACATCCCGTGGATGCTGATCGGCTCGGTGTCCCTGTCCGTCCTGGTGCTGCTCGGACCCGTCCTGTTGGTTCTCCTGCTCAAGGCCCGCCGCCGCACGGTGCGCCGCCGGCTGGGGGCCGCGCAGGCGGTGCGCGGGTCGTGGGATGAGCTGGTGGACACGGCGATCGACTCCGGTCTGGTGGTCGAGTCGCACCTGACCCGCCAGGAGGTCGCGTGGGCGCTGGCCTCGCAGTGGACGCCCAAGACATCCGAGAGCGACGAGGAGGAGGATGCTAAGGCCCGCAAGGCGCGCAAGCGCTCGGCCGCGGACGTGCGCGTGCCTGGCTGGTCGCTGTTCTCGGGCGCGGTTCCCCGGGCCGTCACCGTGGCGCGCCGCGCGGATGTCGCGGACTTCGCTGCCGGTGGTGCCCGCCCCGAGGACGCGGAGCAGGCGTGGAACGACGTGGATGAGCTGCGTCGCGAGTGGGCGGCCTCGGTGTCGCCGTTCGCGCGACTGCGGTACGCGCTGTCGCTGAAGTCGCTGCGCTGGCGCCGTCGCGCCCGCCGTCAGGCTGACGCCGCTCGCAAGGGCGGTCGCTCGCTGGCTAAGCGCATGGGCCGTAGGAAAGGGAAACGTTGATGGATAGCGACGCTCGCGTCGGAATGGTGCCGTCGCTGCCGGGTTACGAGTGGATTCGTCCACTCGGGTCGGGTGGGTTCGCGGACGTGTTCCTGTGCCGCCAGGAGCTGCCCAGCCGTGAGGTGGCCGTCAAGGTGGCGCGCAGGGACCGCGGGGCGGACGGCGAGGCCGGTATCGCACGTGAGGCCGACGTGATGGCTCTCGTGTCGGGTCACCCGGCGGTGGCCCAGCTGTACGGCGCGGGGCGCACGCCGGATGGTCGCCCGTACCTGGTGATGGAGTACTGCCCGGTTGCGAACATCCTCGATCAGGTGCGCGCAAACCCGATGTCGACGGACCGCGCGCTGTCGATGGTGATCCGCATGTGCGGCGGCGCTGAGATGCTGCACCGCGCGGGCTACGTGCACCGCGACATTAAGCCCAGCAACATCATGATCAACGCCTACGGGTCGCCGGTGCTCACCGACTTCGGCGTGGCCGAGCCGGTGGGTGCGGACCCGCGCGGCGGCCGCGACGGCTTCTCGGTGATGTGGGCGCCGCCCGAACAGATTGCGGGCACGGCGCGCGCTCACCCGACGCAGGACGTGTGGGCACTGGGCGCGACCCTGTGGACGCTCCTCATGGGCCGCTCGCCCTTCGAGGTGGAGGACGGGGACAACTCGGCCCACGCGGTCGCCCAGCGCGTCGCCCGTGGCCGCGTGTCGCGCATCGACCGCCCGGGAGTGCCCGACGCTGTGACGGCCATCGTGCGCCGCGCGATGAGCCTGGACCCAGAGCAGCGCTTCGGGTCGGCGGCAGCCCTCGGTTACGCCCTACAGACGGTTGAACGCGAGATGCACCGCCCGGTCACGGAGATGAAGCTGAGCGTGGTGGTCTCCTCGAGCGCGCCATCCTCGGCCCTGTTCGCCCCGTCTGCGGCGGCCCTGGACGCGGAGCGCACGCGCACCCGCCGCGGGAGTTTCGCGGATGGTTCCCAGGCCTCGTCGAACGAGGCCTGGGCCGGTAACTCGACGACGAACCGAACCGGGTTGGTCGAGGGGGAGTCGAAGCGTCCCGTGTGGGTGGTGCCGGTCCTCGCGCTCGTGATGGTGCTGGCGACGGCCGGCCTGGTGGTCGCGATGCTCACCGGCGGCGGACACAGCATCCACCTGGGCGGAGGCAGTGGAGGCGGATCCACGCCGACCCCCTCCTCAAGCACAGGGGCAGTGAGCAACTCCGATCAGGGCGATGCGGGCGCCGTCCCGCCCGAGGCCGTCACCGGGTTGACGGCCACCCCGAACGGCAACGAGATCCGCTGGGGCTGGGAGGTGCCCGAGCAGGGCCAGTACCAGCCCGGAGCGCTGGAGTTTAAGTACGTGCTCACCCGCCCGGGCGAGGCCGTGGTGGCCGAGACGATGCGCCGCAACAGCCTGACGACGACCGCGGTGAGCGGCGAGAACTGCCTGACAGTGAGCCTCGTCGTGACCTCCACGGGCCGCGAGTCCGCCCCGGTTACCCAGTGCGTGACGGTGCCGTAGGGCAGCGAAAGGATAGCTGATGAGTCATCCGATGGCGCGCCTTGCGCGGCGCAGCGCCGGCATGGGGGTCGCCCTGGTGGGCACGCTTGCCGTCGCGGCCCTCGTGGTTCCTGCTGTCCCAGCATCGGCGGATGCCGCGATCACGGCGGACGAACAGACCTTCTACGGCTACTACCGCTTGGACGCGATCCACTCGTCGGGATACACGGGCGACGGTGTGACGATCGCGCTCATTGACGGCCCCGTCAACACGCAGATCCCGGAGCTAGCCGGTGCGCGCATCCAGTCCTACAGCCCCTGCACCGTGGGCTCCCAGGACAAGTACTGGGACCACGGCACCGTTATCGCGCAGGTGATTTCCTCGCCACAGTTCGGCGTGGCCCCCGGCGCGAATCTACGCGCCTACACACTGTCGTTCGCTGGTGACACGACGGGTTCCGACTGTGCGCTCGGACAGTGGGGGCGAGGCTACTCCGATCTCGCTCTCCTCATCGAGGACGCGCTGAACGACGGCGTCGACGTGATCACGACGTCGTCGAGCTACCCCAGCGACTACGAGGGCATGCGCTGGGCTCTCGCCCGAGCGATTGCCTCCAAGGTTCCGGTCGTCGCCAGCACGGGCAACGACTCGACCCGCAACTCGACGGAGTGGCTGCCCTCCTGGGGTGGCGTCGTCGGCGTGGGCGCGATCGAGACCAACGGTCGCCCCTCCGACTACCAGAACTGGGGTAGGCCGCTGTCGACGGCGGCCCTCGCGTGCCCTCTCGCACGTTCGGGCGTGTCACAGGAGCGAGGCGAGTGGTGGGGGACGTCCTTCGCGGCTCCCGTCGTGGCCGGCTCCCTGGCGCTGTCCATGCAGCGCTGGCCGAGCGCGACCGGCAACCAGATCCTACAGGGGCTGGCCCGCACAGGCGTGGGCGGCAACGGCGGCGAATGGAACGAATACACGGGGTACGGCGCGCTCGACATCTACGCAATGCTGACGACGAACCCGACGAGCTTCCCGGATGAAAACCCGTTCATGGATAAGGGAACGAACACGGTTCCCAGCCGACAGGACGTGCAGGACTATATCGACGGCGTGGTGGATCCGCGCGTCGTCATGAACGACAACTCGTACGAATATCTGGGGTACGACGAGCGTCTCGCGCTCAGCCGCGAGCACGGCTACCCGACGCACCTGGGCACCAGCCCGCGCTTCCACGCGAGCAACGCGAGCAACGCGAAGAAGAAGTAGCGCGTAGGGGAGCGCCCCTGTCATCCACACGCAGTTCACGGTGGGTGGCAGGGGCGCTTCGCTGTGTCGGGTTGCCGAGGCTACTTCCGGTGGTAGCGGGGGCTCGTTCCCAGGTGGATCTCATTCTTTAGCTCCGACTGGTATAGGATGATCTGATCGTCGGCGCCCCGGTACACGTAGGAATCAGGAAGATCTACGGTTGATGTGGGACTAACAAGTCCGTCAGCGTAGTCGGCGACCTCGTCAGCCGTGGGTTCAGAACCCCCCGGTTTGTTGAGGATCGGGTTCTCGTCCGGGTACTGCGAGGGATCGTCGATGACGAGTCCGCCACCGTCAATGGCACCGTATCCTGTGTATTGGTTCCACTCGTGGTTGGGGTTCAGGCCCGAATGGACCAGGGACTGGAGTATCTGGTTGGGGGTTGCGTCGGGCCACTTCTGACGCGCCAGGGCCAGCATGCCGGCGACGAGAGCCGTCGACATAGAGGTGCCCTGCACGGTGGTGGGCTGATTTGTGTTTTCGTCGCGGGTGTTGAATGGTCCACCGACAGCGGCGGTCACGACTCCGTTGCCCCAGGAGGAATACGACGCGAACGTGCCGTCCGTGTTGATGGCGGATACGCCAACAACGCCGGAGTAGCGGCCCAAGTGAGTGGTGTTTTCGTCATCTGACGCGTTGCCAGCTGACGCAACAATGATGACACCGTGCGTAATTGCGTTGGCGATGGCCCACTTGGCTGCGGTACCCAGATACCCTGTTCCCTGGGAGATGGAGATGATTTGGGCACCGTCTTCGACTGCCTGGTTGATGAGCGTGTCGAAGCTGTTGAGCCTCTTTCCGTCATTCTTGCAGGTGCCTTCAGAAATTGAACTGTTGTTGGATAACTGGTAGCTGTACAGCGTGGCATCGGGGGCCACGCCGGTGTACGGGGAGACCAGCAAGGTCGCCATGTCAGTACCGTGGCGTATACCAGCGGGAGAGTCTTCGATGGTGCAGCGGCTCTTGTCGGTGATGTTGGCGCCGGCTAGTTCGGGGGCGCTGGTGTCGACGGGGCCGTCGATGAGGGCGATGGTGACGCCCTTACCGGTGTAACCCTTTTGGCGTGCGGAGTCCAGGTGGTAGTAGGAGAAGTACTCCTGGGTGGTGATGGGGTCCGCCGCGTGCGCGGGGGCCGGTGCCAGGGTGAGGGCCCCGGCTGCCAGTGTGAGTGCGGAGGCGGCGGTGGTCAGGGCGCGCGCGGCGCGCCCCGCCCTCCCCACAAAACCGAAGGGAGAACGGGGCGCGGCGTTGGAGGAAATGCTCACCACTGGCGCGGGTCCCATCCGTCGTCCGTGCGCTTCGCCGGCGCAATGTCTTTGTCGGTGCCGGAGGTCTGCGACAGGGGATTCACGTAGCCCGCGGGCAGCTCGTCCTCGTCGTCCTCGAACTTGAAGGCCACATACCGGTTCTTGCGGCCCTTCCTGTCCTCCTTGCCAGCGCCAGCACCTGCACCCGCGCCAGCTCCCATGAAGCCGCCGCTCGTTGTGCCGCCCTTGCCGGCAGCACCGGCAGCGCCCGCAGCACTACCGCCGTTCGCGCCCGTGGTGCCCGTGACGCCGGAGGAACCGGCAGCACCGTTCGCGCCGCCAGCGCCGGCCGCGCCCGCAGATCCTGCGGGGGGAGTGTAGGAGCCGAAGCCGGAACCAGAATAGGAGCCGACCTTGAGGCCGGCCGCGCTCGCGCCGCCCATGCCGCTGGTGGAGCCAGTCGCGCCGCGCATGCCCGCAGCGCCCATACGACCGGCGCCGGACAGGCCGCCGGCCGAACCGGATCCGCCGAGGCCGTTCGCGCCGCCGAAGCGGCCGAAGACGCTGGAGCCACCGAGCGAACCGGATCCGCCGAAGCTGCCCGAGCCCATGCGGGCTGCGCCGCGCAGGCCGAGTGCGCCCGCGCCGAGGACGCCCGCGCCACCGAGGCGGCCGGCCGTGGCGGAGTCGGAGGCTGCGCCGCCGTTAAGGCGCCACAGCGGGTGATCCACGTCGGCCGGAGGGGCGGGGGTGTGCCCGCCGACGACGCCGTTACGGTACGCAGTGCCGTTCACAGCAGTGTGGAGCAGGTCCGTGCCCATGAGCTCCTGGGGATCCGTGATCGGGTTCGTGCGTGACCCGGTCTCGCCATATGCAGGCTCCTGGGTCGGGATTGCTCCCGACGCGACCGTCCGGTTCTGGGCAGCTGCGGCGTCGGCATCGCTCCACCACGGCTGGGCGAAACCACCCGGGTAGGTGCCCGAGGAGGGGTTGCGGCCTGCGGAACGGCCGAAAGAATCAGACGCGCTATTCGCCCATGTGTCTGCGGCACCGGCACCCGGCTGTGAGGAGCCCTCCCAATCGGGGTCCTCCTTCTGAGCGTTTACAAGACTTTGAATCTCCTGCATACTGCTACTGAGATCGCTCGTCATCGAGTTCACTCGCTCCAGGATGCGCGTCGCCGCTGCCTCGCGCTGAGCGTTGGCCTGAGCCTCGACTGCGTCCACGTAGGCGGCGCCGGTTGTGAAGCGCTTGCCCAACACGGAAACGCCACCGCCGGGGGAGGAGCTGGGAACCATGACGACGGGGTCGTCGCGCATGGCCTCAGTCGCAGAGTCCAGAAGCGTCGGGGACAGGAGATTGGCCTCGTGGAGCGCCGACGCCATCGCCAAGCGACCTGCCTGGTAGGTGCTGTGACCGTGCCGGTAGGTGTCCGCGTACGTGTTGATACGCTGAACCGCTCTGTCCACCCACGCGTTCATGGCGTTAGCAGTCTCGCCCACAAAGCCTTGCGAGTCGCGGTACTGCTTGAGGCGCTCAACGGATTCTTCGAGGCCCTTGAGCGTCTGCTTGTGGTCGGAGTCCCACGCGTCCAGGTCGCGATTGGAACGTGCAGCTTCCATGAAGACCTTGAGGCGCTCGTACATCGGAGAGGAAACCATGACAAATATCCTTTCTACAGCCAGAAAAGTGACTCAGACCTCGGGCTGTGCACCCTGGGTGGGAGCCTGGAGCGCCGAACCGCCAACAGGCGGCAGAGCTGCGCCTGCCGCGCCGGCTGCGCCTGCCGCACCGGTGGCCGACGACTGCCCCGACCCTGAGGAATGGGAGGAGAAACTCTGCAGCGCGGATATCGCCTTCCCGAATGTCTTATCAAACTCGTATTGCGCCGCCTTGGCAGCAGCTGCTGCGTCGGACTTGTCGACTCGGTTCAGCGCTTCCTGGATCCTTGCAAGCTGCAGCTTGTTATCCTGCTCCGTGCCCGTGAAGTCCTTCAGAGCGGCGTTGATCTCAGCCTCGAAAGTGGAGATGAGTTCTGCTTCCTTCGCGAGGAGGTCTGACACCGTGTCGAACAGCTTGGCGGAGCTGCGGCCCATGGAGCTAGGACCATCTTCGGTTCCCCAGAACATGGACTTTTGGGCGGCGCCCAGGGAAGAGGACCCCTGTGCGGACGAAGTCACGGCATCGCCGCTCTCTACCACGTGGGTGGTCGCCGCTGCCTGCTTCTCGCTGTCGACTCCTACCTGATCAGCCATTTGTAGCTCCTTAAAAATGATGGAAGATGAAAGAGCGCTGCAATGCGCCCGGTTGCTTACTTGGCGACCTTGA
>ERZ773070.1663-NODE-1663-length-13383-cov-57.594763_pt1 | contig 13383 bp, 15 predicted proteins | sample MGYA00580618_ERZ773070 | MGnify/ENA primary metagenome ERZ773070 (study PRJEB29015, sample SAMEA2738023) | human oral metagenome | biome: human oral; feature: human-associated habitat; material: dental | place: China | collected 2019 ...
CGCCATTATTGACCTCAGCAAAATACCAACATATTGCATTAAGATATCGTTGCTCAATAGTGAAGCCTTTTGCAGATTCTAAATAGTCATCATAAGAACCATAAATATTGATAGTCCAATACGCTGGTTCATTTATGCTCCACATATCGTCAGTTTCTTTAATTTCTTCAACAGTTATAATCCGATCTTGAGGTACACCTCTCCTATTCTTCTGTTTTTCGGCTACGTATTTACTATAAGCAGAACACAATTCTGGGTAATCAGACTCACACCTTTCAAAATCTATCTGCATATAACACATATCAATAAGCTCAAAAAAATATCCTTTTATATTATTTCGATTCTCACTAACAGCTAGGCGTATACCATTATCTACAAGTGATAGCATATGTTGCATATTATCAGATGTATATGCTTCATTATTATTCGAAGCAATAAAGCCGTAAGAGCAAGCACAACGATAATGCCACACAGCATCTCTATACTCCTCATCTATAGAGTTTAATACCTTGATGGCTTCTTCCGGTTTATCATTATTGTTATACGCTCTACCAAGCTCACCTAATAAAGGTACAGATAGATTCTCGATGCCTACAGCAGTTAATACCTCAATAATCATCTCCTCTTGCCCTATATCATTAAGATCTTTAATAGTTTGTAATTGCGCTTCTTCAGAAAAAGATAAAAAACGTTCAACACTTAAAGACATACAATACGCATCCCTTCATCCCAATTGATATGTTTATGAAATCATTCTTAAGTAGTAATATTAACCAACACAATATAAGAAACATTGATTAATAATGATTGATTTATATGATGGGTTATTTACTTAGCTGCCACAACATACATAAAAAACAGGAATACCATCTTCATTATCGATGAGGCCATGTCCCTCGCACTCATGTCCCTCGTATTCTATGCCTTCATAGAATACATGATCGCCTAATTCTTTATTAGCCATTAAATTTTGTAACTTAAAGGTAAGTTCTTCTCCCGTAAAATATTTACCATTATCGGCAGTAATATGGGCCATGATTTCTACTTGCCACATATTATCTTCTTTTTCTTCTTCTAGTAACTCTTCATCGTTTAAACGTTCATTATTATGGAGCTGATTTTCACTTTCGATCCATGCTTCATAAGTCACTAAAATTTCAGGCTCTTCTAATAGCGCTAATGCACTTTCCTTAGCACCATACTCAGCATACTCCTCTAATATTTGATTAAACTCTTTAGAAAAATTCTCTTTACTATATGACTTTTTATTGAATACCCAATGCACTGCACTGTACGAAGGATAATTATCCTCTGATATTTCAAGTTGCTCTGCGTCAAGTTTATTAATTTCAGTATTTTGGCTCTTATTAACGAACGTTTTAATCGTTTCAAAAATCATAGGATAATCCTTTTCATACTCACTTGGCTTTATAAAAGATAAAATATATTCTACTACTTCACAGCACCAGCTCAGTTGTTTTTCTAAGTGTGCTTCTTTTGTCTTTTTCATAGCAGCTTCAATTAACTGTAAAGCTTGCTGCACATGTTCAGAATGATAACTTTCACCATGTGCTAAAGAGGCATGCGCATAGCCCTTACGATAATACCAAGACCAATCACGATGTTCCTCATCTATACGCTCAAATAACTCGATAGCCTCTTCTGGTCGGTCATTATTGTTATACATACGTCCTAAGGTGCTTAGTAATATAGGAGATAAATTATCGATACCTATATTAGTTAAAAGCTCCATAGCACGATCAATATCTAGGTCCTCTTGTTCATTAATAAGTTTTACCTTATCCTCATCACTTAAAGCTTGAAACTCTTCATCCGTAATATCTTCTATGCTTATATATAAGTTCTTAATAAAGTCACCAAAGTTATCTGCTAACAGAGTAATTGAGTAATCACCTTCTTGGTCAACACGTACTACCTTAGGCTCACCGGTTGGCCCACACTCACGATAATCGAGGAAAATCATATCATGACCGCCAGAAATCGTATCCGCCACCACGACACCAATAGGAGGGTATTTCCATTTCGAAATCCAAAACTCGTTGCCGAATTCTCCAAAGATAGAATTCTTTTTATCTCTATCAATGCCATATATGCCTGTTACATATACACACTCACCATCATTATTAATAAAGCAGTTCTTATTTAACACACCGCCATTATGATTGTTAAGTAACTCAATATATGTTGCAGGTAATGTATAGCCTAGCTCAGTTTCAGCATCCTTAATATCTTTATCGGTAACAGGTTTACCTATATAAGATTCAAATGCATAATCAACATCGTTCCAAAAACCGGACCAATCAAAGTCTTTTAGATTACTCATAATACGCTCTCCTAGTTAAATAGATTATTTTAACCAAATGGTTTCTCATCAGTGGCATATTCTTTAATTAAAGCATTTACCCTGCGTCGTATCAAAATGGTATCAACAATATAGGAAAAAATGATATAAGGAGATACATTTATAATCGCTATAGGGGCTAACATAACTACTACTCGCAATAGGTCAAGGGAATATGCATACCATTCAAAATCAATGGTACTTAAAATTGGCTTCACATAATCTATTACGCTTACTTCCCATTGCATTAAGGGGTTTAATTCTTCACTAGTTCCTAATAGCCAAACGAAACTTACAGCAAAGATCAAACAATATAATATACCAATAGGAATCAATATCTTCGCTCTCTTTTTTAATAGATCACGGCAAATCGCATCTTCTTCCTTTGGTGTTACATCATATACCATATTGCATTGAATCTGAATCCGTTTAAATCGATAGCGAATATACTTATACAAAAGGTTATTCGGTGTATATAGCATAATAAGCTCCACAGTATCCTTTACAAGCTTTCCACCTTAGGTCTTAAATCTAACACAATTTCCCAACTATCTAATGCTGGAACCTTATGATGTGCAATAAAATCTGCTATTATCTTTAAGACCTCTTGGGGACCTTGCTCATTTTTACCATATATAATAGAGCCTTCCTCACCATTATTGGTTACACTAATTTCTGTATGTAATAAATCAGTATCTTCATCACTACAAACTTGTAGAAAATTATACAGTTTATTATCTATGAGGATTTTATTTGATGGGGATACAATCATAAAATCTTGCTCTTGATCCTCAATAGCATAGAGATTTTGCTCAACTTCATTCAGTGTAATCCCTTCATATTTATAGGTACCTACATCAATTGACCAATCAGTATATGTTTTATCGAATTCATCTACCATATATACAGACTCTCCTTTATAACACATATTAAAATAAACTTTCTAATTGACCTGACATATCCGCCATAAATTCATCAAATTTACAAAGTTCTCGTAACTCTAAATGTTCTATATCATAACAACCAATCTTTTTAGACTTGGGATTCCACACAATTTGTAAATGATTATATTCTCCCAGCTCCTTAGAAATCCGCAATAGATTACGACGCCCCGCTTTAAAAGGAATAATATCTATGAGTGGGAAGAACTCTATAAATATAAAGTCAGAGTCTGGCAATTTAAAGTAAAGATTTTTCCCTTCTAAAAAAGCAACTAATTCTTTTGGTAATTTAAAAGGCTTTAATTGATCCATTTTATTCTGTATATCATGGAACTCAGCAGGCTCTAAAGCTTTAAAATACTCGGCCATTTCCATATCACCTTTTTCAATAGCAATGCTATAGGGGCGCATACCATCCTTTTCCGTAATGATCACGTCAGCGCCATGTTCTACCAAGTATTTACACATCTTTAAATCTACATACCGTGCTGCTACACATAATGGGGTTGGCTTAAAGGGATATACAGAATCAGGCTTGTTGTAGTTAATATCTACACCATTATGAATAAAGAAATCTAGAACCTCATAATTTCTATCTGTAATGGCATTTCTGAAAGCTTTACCGCCATATTTCTGTACTGTATGGTCTAAGTCATGAATCAGTTGTAGGTTCTCATATTTCTTGCCATATAAGGCAGCTTGAAAAGCATCTACCTCCACAGAGTTCAAGGCGTGAATATTAGCGCCTTGAGCTACAACATAGTCTATAATCTCTTTATTACCATACCGTACTGCTAATAAGAAGCTTGGATTTTCTTCATCATTTAGATCTACGCCATGTTCAACTCACCATTTCACACTTGGCAAACATTCCATCACTAACGCTAATTGTAGAGGTGAATACTCACTATATTTACCAATTTGTATAGGTTTATGAATATCCAAACCATTTTTTAATGCGCTTTCAAGAGCGGTAATATTTCCATTTATAATATCTGTCACTAAATCTGGTACAGATTCAAAAGTACCTAAATCCTTAAGATGTATCATATATGTCTCGCCCTTATAATACGACCTTATATGTATACTAATGATTCATAGTTTAATTATACTAAATTTATTGTACTTTTTGATATAGAAAAAGCCTCTTACAAAAGTAAGAGACTGAACCGACCTCCTTAACGTTAAGATTTTTGGTCTAACATTAAGAGGTCGGTTCAAAAGCTGCCAAATTCAAAAGATATTTTAGACAGACTTGATAAATTGCAAGAAAAGAAGAATCCCCTCATGCAAGAGTATTCGTCCTCAAAAACCACGATGGACGAGCTTTACAAAATACGAAAAAATTATGGAATTTATATGGGTAAGGAAATGGAGAGATAACCATCTCCTTATTAACCCCTACTATATTAAGCATCATTCATACATTGTAAAAGCTCATAATTCTGAACATACATCTCATTATTTAGTAAGCTATATTTTTCATTTTCTAAAACTTTTATATTTATATTCGAATTAATGCTATAATCTTTTTCTGAAAATCCTATTGCCGAAACAATTAACTGGCTAAATTGATCTGATGATTCCATAATATACTCGACTAATGCCTGTTTCTTCTCTTGGTCGGTCTCCGCATTATTAGGGCTATCAAAAACCATTGGAAATGTTGTTCCTTCAGGATTAAATTTCTGTTTTAAAACATTGAGTGTTAGATACCATATAACAGTTGATAATGGTTTGTTGCTTCCACTTGCACAAAAATTTTTAGATAGTTGTTCGTAACTGTCAGCTTCCAACTCATTTAAATTGAATCTTATTTTTAATTTATCAATCAAATAATAGTAATTTTCATCAACAGATTTCATTTTATCTTTAACACTTTTAAATTCTTTCTTTAGTGGTTTTAGATCCTCCTTTGTGCTGTCGATAATTCTGCTATTAATAGTCAAATCATTATTAATTTCATCGATTAGTTTATTTAGTCCTCTGAACTTGATATAGTCTTTGATTTCCTTTTTGTTTTTACAAATCTTTTTATTATGCTCCTCCAACGTCAAAATCAAGTTTGAATATATTTCCTCATTTTTAAGTATTTCATCTTCAATATGGGCATTTTCTGTTTTTATTGCATCTTTCAGACTAAGAGCATTATTAATATGATTATACCTCTTACTCCTTAGTTCCAAAGTCGAATCTAAAACAGAATGACATTCAGGACAAACTTTTGATTTTAAAATAGTTTTTATTTCCTTTTCTTCTTTTGTCTCAAATTTAGATATTTGAGATAAAGTGATATTCTGTTCAACTAATTGATTTCTCAAGTCAACAAGCTTATTCCTTACTGAATTCATTTCATTAATCAGCGATGAATATTTTTGAGTTTCTATATTAAGCTCATTTTCTAAGGCACGACTTGTTTCCGGACATGAAAAACCATCCAAAATTAAATTGGTTCTGTCTTTCATTTTAATTAGTTCTTCTATTTCTTCTTTCTTACTTTTAATTTCAAGTTCTAATTCTTCTTTTTGCTTCACAAATTCGAAATATTCTTTATTGTAAATGCCCAAATGTGAGTAAATAACATTAAGTTTAAAATTACTGAACTGAGCAAGACTTTTAAACGAATTAAATTTTGTCCCAATGTATTCATCTTGATCTAAAAAGTTCAGTAAAAAACTATATGCAGGTGGTGCTATTACTAATTGATTTGTATTTTTTTGCGGCAACCATATAGAAAAATTAAATAAATTACCAAAAAAATCTGCTAATTCACTTCTATGAATAGTAGTAAAAATAATATCACCTTTTGCATTAAATATTTTAAATAATTTTTGAGATCTATAAATCGAAAAATCTTTATCATCCACCTTGAAAAATAAAATATAGACCTTATCTTTTTCTCCCCATTTCGAGTCAAAGTGAGAATCCGCACCCAAAGCATGGTACAAGCTTCTTAATAAAACTGATTTTCCTCTATCTGTTCCATCTATATCACTCGATGTAATAATATTAACTCCTTTTTTAAATTCTGTTGAATAAGCCTCTTTTTTTACAACATCAAATATATATATTTTGTCAAATATAACATTCATTATAAAATTCCTCCTGAAGCATACATATAGTAAATCATTATGTATTGAACTGATTTCATATCATCAGTAAATTCCACATCAAAATCGTCATCAAATAATTTTGATATTTCTTTTAAATAACTTTCAATATCGTCTAATGAGTCTTCATGTTCCATAATATAATTATAAATTTTTCTCTTTATTAATCGTAAAGACTCACTTTGCTGAGTTTCAAGTATATTACCCAGTGCCGTATTATATCTTCTTCGCTTAGCAAATGACAGGTTATTTATATACTCCTGTGTTTCATTGATTCCATTTTTAGATTCCTTTTTATGTGCATTTAACATTTTATCAAATTCACTTCTTGTAATACCTTTATTTTTTACAACATCTTCATAAGTACCGGAATCAAATTCATAAGAAGCCTTTTCTTTAACAGAATCAAAGACCAGTCTATATAATGCATTCGGATTTTGAGGTTCTTCGCCTTTAATATCAACGAAAGATTTTACTAATTTTCCTCTAATAGAATCCTCTGGATTTAATAAATCCATGTTATCAAATATATAAAATACATTATCTAAACACACATTGTTTAAATTTAATTCTGTACACAACTTTTCCCTAACATCATCAAGTACATCCTGATCTAAATCTCCAAAACATTGCTCAGGGAAATCAATTTCCTTATTATTGATTTTAAGTTGTTTATTACATACAATTGCTAATTTTATATTGTAATTTGGTGAATATAAAGCATATAATTTCCCTAAAATAGAATTATTCTCATTATTGCCTTTCTTACATAAGTTATTCGAATTATAATTACCACTTTTTTTCGTCTTGATTTGGTAAAAATTCAATTCATCATCTTTATGCAGTTCAATATCACATTTAAAATCAAAAATTATCGTATATTCATTGTTTGCTTTATGTTCATCTATTATTTTACTAATTCCCCATAATAATTCTAATCTAAAGCGATTTTTAGCAATGCTTCCAGATAAATCTTTTGGTAAGTTCATGTAGTACTTTTCTTTATCCATAATTAACCTCCTTTCAAAATCTATTTATCAATTCTTATACACTCCACTATTTCCTCAATATCACAATCCAAAGCATTGCAAATCCTAAGCAAAACATCCGTAGTCACATTTTGCCCATTCTTCATTTTATAGAATGTACTTTTACTTACTTTTGCTTTTTCCATCAATTCATTGTTTGTCATATCTAAATCAATCAGTTTTTTGAACAATCTTTTATAACTGAAAATTCTCATTCTTATCCTCCGTTCAAGAAAACTATATTTAGTATATTATACTATAAAATATACTTTTTTCATAAATATATTCTCTTTAATCGAACTCTTATAAATTAAAAAGAGCCGTGCAACCCTAAGATCACACCGACCATATATTTATCTCTCAGCTTCTTTACTTGCTGAACCGACCCCTTAATATTAGACCAAAAATCTTAACATTAAGGAGGTCGGTTTTTCTATGGCAAAATATAGCTTAACATTTAAATTAAAAATCGTTACCGCATATCTAAACGGCAAGGGTAAATATGAGTATTTAACTAAGAAATATGGTATAAAGACTACATCGTAAGTTCGTCGTTAGGTTTATGTATTTAAAGAATTTGGTAAAGATGGTTTGTGTCGAAAGCGAAATAATACAAGATATACTTCATAATTTAAGCTGGCTGTGATAGAGTCATACTTAACTAGTGAATTATCGTATCGGCAAATTGCATTACAATACGGGCTGAATAATCCTTCATTAATAGCTCGCTGGAAATCGGATTTTATGAAATATGGGGCCAATGCTTTTGTCGAGCGACCGAAAGGACGAATACCTACCATGAGTTGAACAGATGAAAAAGCAAAGATTACCACACATACTAAATCTCGTAACCAAAAGAAGAAAAAAGAATTAACACCAGGGCAAGCTCGTATTTTAGAACTGGAAAAACAATTACGCTATGCTCAAATAGAGAATGCCTATTTAAAATAATTGAGGAGATTGCGCCTCGAGGATGCTCGGAAAATGAAAGAGCAGCAAGAATCATTAGCAGTCTCCGAAGAGAATTCAAACTAACTGAGATTCTTGCTGCCTTATGTTTTCCAAAAGCAACATATATGTACTGGCAACAGCGCTTTGACCGAGTAGATCCAGATCTACAAATACGAATAGCTATTGAAGATATTCGTAAAGACCATCCCAACTATGGATATAGAAGGTTGTTACCCTTCTTACGATCACGAGGTATTGTTATTAATAAGAAACGATTGCAACGAATTATGCAAAAGTTCAATCTGCAAGTAATAGCATTCTCCCGTAAAAGCCGAAAATATAACTCATATAAAGGCGTTAAAGGACGGATTGCACCTAATCGCATTAAGCGTAGATTCCATTGTAATCAACCACATCAAAAAATTACTACAGATACAACTGAATTTAAGTATTATGAACTAGATGCAAATGGTGCTTTGAAAGTCAGAGAACTATACTTAGATCTATTTATGGATTTATATAATCTTGAAATTATCAGTTTTAGTATAAGTCCTACACCATCGGCTGAGTCTATACTTTCAGCACAACAACAGGCGATTGAAAAGACTGCCGATGCTAAGTATCGGCGGACATTTCATTCTGACCGTGGTTGGGCTTACCAAATGAAAACGTATCAATATAATTTAAAAGTGCATAATATATTCCAAAGTATGTCTAGAAGAGGTAATTGTCTCGACAATTCACCAATGGAAAATTTCTTTGCCATCTTAAAACAAGAGATGTATTATGGCAATACTTTTCATAGCTATGATGAGTTAAAAATGGCGATTGAAAACTATATTATGTATTACAATACTAAACGAATTAAGGAAAAATTGAACTGGCTAAATCCAATTGATTATCGTTTAGCTACTACTGCAGCATAAAAAATTCCGAGCAACCAGTTTAGGTTACTCGGAAATAAAAGTCTAACTTTTTGGGGTCACTACATTAAGTTTCACTAACTAGAGGTTTATTATATGTATTTCAGCATCTCGTGCCATGGTGGCTAGGTTACAGGACACATAGACAATACGTTTGGGTTTCATCCCCTTTTAGGTCCGCATAAGCGAAGGGCTAATCTATTATTTCTCTTGTACTTGTTTACCACTCATATGCTCAATGGTAATTTCAAACATCTGTGTTGCTCTCCCATTACGAGCAATTTGTTCATCAGCTAAAGTTTCATCAGGATAATACTTCATAGCAAATTCTTTTAATCGCTCTATAGATTCGAGTCCAGCCTCTAATAAACGACACCGCCCAAACACAACTACACTTTGTACATACGGTGCCCAGGATTCAGATTCATCAATACGCTCATTACCATATACAGTAAAACATACCTTATCTGAAGTTTTCAATGCATCTACTTTATGACCCGCTTTAGCTCCATGAAAGTAAATCTTCTGCCCTACACAATCGTAAAAGTAATTAATAGGAATAGCATACGGATAGCCCTCATCACCATTCATAGCAATAATTCCACGACGATTAGATTGTAATAAAGCTTCTACAGCACTATGGTCTATCTCATTTATCTTTTTACGAATTGGTTTAAACATAATATATCTCCTGATTTTATTTATTAATCGTATTTACAAGATACATAAAAGTACCACTATTAGTATCATCAACTTTAGAGTATTCTTTCCAGTTTATGGGATACATACCACTTAATACTATTGGTGCTTCCATTCCACGCATAGTTCCTTTTCCTGTATTAGCGTCCCAATTCATGCATCCAGTTTTAATAGAACCCTCCTCAATAGAGAATTCAGCATATGTACAATTTACTTTTGTCGGAGGCTTTAGATAAGACATCTCACTAGTTATCTTAATAGTATAACCTTCAATAAATTTACTAGTCTTATCCTTGAACTCCTCTATACGCATTATATCTTTTAAATAGTTATAACAACCTTGATCCTTAGCGCCTTGCTCCTTCAACACATACACTTCCCCATTTATAGTTTTAATGCATTTTTTTGTCGTATATTTAAGCTCAATAGGAATCCATTTACCATCTAATATAACAAGAATATCTAGATGTAAATTTGGATTAAAATCAGGAACAAATTCTAATCGAATTTCACATTCAGAGTATTTCTTTTTTATGAGCCAAGCTAAACTGAACTGAAAGTCTGCTTCAGAATGAAATATTGGTCTCCACATACTCAGTTGGTGCATTATCTCGTGAATATCTAAGATTGATTCCATAACACAAACCTCATCGAATACAATACAACTATTTATTCTAATTATATTACATTTATAAGTATGAGTGTATAGTAAAAGCCCTTCGCTGATGCGAAGGACTTTTAGTGCAAATAACAAGAGTATCATTATTGATTATCTTAATATCCTCGATATTCATGCAATAAGTCAGAGAGTTTGTCATTTAACTTAATAAACTCCACCAAATACTCCTCCTCTATATTAAACTGTTTATCAGTGCGCCTATCTTTTGTAGCAAAAATTTGCTCATTTTTAGATGAAGTGCATCTAAAACTATGAATAATACGATTACGTCTATAAACAATATCTGAAAATAACACGGCTATTTCTGCGCTAGCATTTTTCGTAATCGTTTGAGCAATAGGCTATTTAAGTTGGCCTGATTCTTTATCAATCAAGTCGTCCCAAGAATAATCACTATCTGTATTAATAATGTTCTCTATAATAAAACCATTATTAGAGATAAATACTGAAATAGCCATCCCCAACAAGTAAACATACTCGTCCTTAGGTAAAGATATCCTAGCAAGTGATCGAAGCTCCATTTTCTTACTCCTTTAAAAGATACGACTTATATTATTTATCTACAAGAAGAAATAGTCTCATAATAGTTTATAAAATATCAATTTAAATAGTTATTTGTCTATCACTATATATTCTTGTTTCAAAATAACCATAGCCTAAATTTGACGCCTTCCAGTCTCCAGCAACTATAATAAATTTATCTTTATTTTCAAATACCATATTTCTTATCTTTTTATAAAGGTTTATATCAGAAATAGATAATATAAAATGATAATTAGAATTTCCTACAGGGGCTACTAAATAAATCTCATTTTTATCATTATCGTAAAAGCGACCTTTTACACAAGACTCAATTATTTTAAAGCCGAAAACACCTTTAGGATACCAGTATGCAGTTCTATCATCTAAAATCATTCTTCCAATCTTCTCATCTCCATATGAGTAATTAGGAGGAAATCGTTTGCATATAGAATATATCTGCTTTATTGTACTGAGTGTGAGATTATAATATTCACCATATGAAGATTTTTTAGAATTCCCACTTAAATTTTTCGGATTCTTCTTAACTAAAAGATTTTGCATCGCATTTTCAAAAGAAAAATTTAACTCATTAAATTTATTGTCATCAAAAGCGACTGAACTATTTGCATAAGGACAATTAGCAATATGTTTATACGCAGATTTAGTTGCTCTAAAATATGCTTTCCGAGAGCCATCACCAGCACATACAAATAATTTACTATTACATAGCGGATTTGGACAATAAAAAGATTTATCCCTATTTTCTTCAAGAGCCTCACTTGCTAGTATTAAATCTCGTCTTTCTTTATCTCTATATGCATGGTTAGCCAAAGAATCATCTCCATTTATAATTAACCAACTTACTAACCCCATTATTATATTTCCTATAAAATTTACTATAATTGAATTTCTCTCCCGCTCTTACATAACCAGTACTAATACTTACTGCGTCACTTCGTTTCTAGTAAGCAAAGCCACTGCCTCAACGTGAGCGGTCATTGGGAACATGTCTACGGGTTGTACTTCTTTTAGTTCATAACCGTAATGTGTAAGGATTTCAATGTCTCGCGCCATAGTTGCTGGGTTACAGGATACGTAGACAATGCGTTTTGGTTCCATACCTGCAGCAGAGGTTAGTACTTCTTCTTTACAGCCCGCTCGGATTGGGTCGAATACGATGACATCTGGTCGTACGCCTGCTTTATAGAGTTTTGGCATTTCTACAGCCGCATCGGCGACGATAAACTCTGTATTATCATAGCCATTGCGTCGGGCGTTTTCACGAGCGTTGTTAATAGCTGGTTCTACGATTTCTATGCCAATAACATGTTTTGCCTTATGAGCTAAAAACAATGAAATGGTACCTGTTCCACAGTACGCATCGATAACAGTTTCCTCCCCTTTTAGGTTCGCATATTTTAGTGCTTGATCGTAAAGGACTGTAGTTTGTTCTGGATTAACTTGGAAAAAAGAGTGAGGTGATAAAGTAAACCGCAAGTCTTTAATATGGTCTGTAATAGTCCCATCTCCATAAAGGATGCGATTTTTAGGTCCAAGAATAACATTTGTACGCTTACCATTCACGTTATGAACGATTGTTTCCACTTGAGGCACACGTTCAGTCAGGTTTTTAACCCACTTTTCTTGATGCGGTAAGTTATCTGTTGCGGTTACAAGAATAACCATCCATCCAGATTGTCCAATACGACCGATTACATGGCGTAGTATACCTTTGCCTGTATGTTCATTATAAGGTTCGATATCAAATTCTTTAGCAATTTGATAGCAGGCTTGAGCAATGCTATTATTGCCTTCATCTTGTATGGGACAATTCGTGCCTTGCACGATATCGTGAGAGCCCATGGCATAGAATCCCATTAGAATATCACCTTTAGTCCCTCCTACAGGCATTTGCATCTTATTGCGATATCCCCAGGGATTTTTAGGTCCCAATGTAGGTTTAACTAGATCTGGGTTTTGATGCCCAATGCGTTCTATAACATCTTTTACCTTTTGTGTTTTTAGTGAAAGCTGCCCTTCATAGGTAATATGTTGTAATTGACAACCACCACAGAATCCGTAAAGATCACAACTGGCATCGATCCGATTCGGCGCCATAGTAACGATTTCCAAGAGTCTACCTGTAGCATACGTTTTTTTCACCATAG